>Ga0190265_10001524_pt1 | contig 15275 bp, 11 predicted proteins | sample Popmic124T_FD_133135 | JGI IMG/M metagenome (GOLD analysis project Ga0190265, IMG submission 133135) | Populus adjacent soil microbial communities from riparian zone of Indian Creek, Utah, USA - 124 T | ecosystem: Environmental > Terrestrial > Soil > Riparian zone | place: USA: Utah | collected...
GCCGACCCCCTTGGCATCGACCCTGCTTTATCCCTGGAACGAAAGGCCCCACGGAATGAACCTGGGGCAGAATCACTGAACCAGGGAGGGAGACCCCAAATGTTGAGCAAAATCCGTAACCGTCAAAAGGGCTTCACGCTGATCGAGTTGTTGATCGTGGTCGCCATCATCGGCATCATCGCCGCGCTGTTGATCCCGAACTTCCTCGACGCCCTCCAGAAGGCCAAGCAGAAGAGGACCGTGGCCGACATCCGTAACATCGGCACCTCGATGTTCTCCTGGCTGACCGACCAGGTTGGTGCCGCCGCCGCGGGCGCCGCCGTCACGACCGCCAATTTCGACGGGCCTGACACGATCCAGCAGGGCCCTCTCGAGACCCTGCTTGTGCCGCAGTACATCCAGCAGATCCCGCTCAAGGACGGCTGGAAGAACGACTACCACTACCGCCTGAACGAGGGCGACAAGGTCCTCCTCGCGAGCGTCATGGGAATCGGCAGCGGCGGCCGCGGCGGCACCTTCGCCGCCGGCGTCTACAACGTGGCCGCGTTCAACCCCACCGACTACGAGCAGGACATCGTCTGGATGGACGGCTTCTTCTGCCGCTGGCCGCAGGGCGCGGCGGGCGCGACCGCCCCGTAACTTCCAGCTTCAACGTTTCTCGCGAGAAGGGGTGCCGGCAACCGGCACCCCTTCTTTGCGTCGGATGAGACCCTAAATGACCTTCAAGCTCCTGCTCAGCCTCGCTCTTCTCCTGGCCCTCTCACCGGCGGCACCCTTGCATGCCCAGCCCGAGCTCTCCGAGGCCGGGCGGTGGCTCCAGCAATACCTGCGCATCGACACCTCCAATCCCCCGGGCAACGAGCACAAGGCCGCGGCCTTCCTGGCCGGAATCCTTCACCGCGAGGGGATCCCCACCCGGCTGGTGGTGACGCCCGAGGGCAGGACCAACCTCTACGCCCGCCTCTCGTCGCCGAAGAGCGGCGGCCGCGCCGTGCTGCTGCTCCACCACATGGACGTGGTGGCGGCCGGACCGGGGTGGCGGGTCAAACCGTTCTCCGGCCTGGTGCGCGACGGCCTTCTCTGGGGCCGGGGCGCCCTCGACGACAAGAGCCTCGGCATTGCCCAACTGTCGGCCTTCATCGATCTCAAGCGCCGCCGGGTTCCCCTGGAGCGCGACATCATCTACATGGCGGTGGCCGACGAGGAGAACGGCGGCCTGCGTGGGGTCGGCTGGCTCTGGGCCGAGCACCCCGAGCTGTTCAAAGGGGTTGAAGCCGTGATGGGAGAGGGCGGACGGAGTCAGGTGGTCAGCGGCAAGGTTCTCTGGTGGGGCATCGAGGTCGCCCAGAAGCGGCCTCTCTGGCTCGAGGTCTCCACTTCAGGGCGAGGCGGGCATGGCGCGGGGCTCAACCCGGAGAGCGCCAACCACCAGCTCGTCAAGGGTCTGGCGCGCCTGCTGGCGGTGCCGCTGCGCTGGCGCGTCACCCCGCCGGCACGCCAGTATCTGCGCGCCATCGCCCCGCTCCACAACGAGCACTGGAAGCGCATTTTCCTGAACATCGACCGGGTGGTCACCGAGAGCGGGCCGAAGGAGTTCCTGTTGCCAGGCATGGGGAACCTCTTCCTGGACACCGTCCAGGTGACGGTCCTTCAAGGAGGGCAGCGGATCAACGTCATCCCCGAGCGCGCGGCGGCCCGGCTAGACATCCGCCTCCTCCCGGACACCGATGCCCAGGCCTTCCTGGCGGACGTCCGCCGCGCTCTGGGCGACGGCTTCGACGTGAAGGTCCTGCTGACCGCCGCACCGGCGGCTCCCTCGCCAGCCGGCGGCCGCTTCTACAGCGCGCTTGAAAAGGCGCTCGGCCGGCAGGGGCCGGTGGTACCCACCTTCGTTCCCGGCTTCACCGACTCGAGATTTTTCCGCGAGCGGGGTATCCCCGCATACGGGGTCAGCCCCTTCGCCCTCTCTGCCGAGGATTCGCGCGGCATCCATAGCCCCAACGAGCGTATCCCTCTCGTGGAACTCGACCGCGGTGTGGAAAGGGTGCGCGAAGCTCTGTCGCTCTACGCCTCAGCTACACCCGCGGCACGGTGACACCCCTTGTTTTCCGGGCTGACGATATGTGTCACTTTGAAGTATGGCTATGGGCTTAAGTCGCTGACGAGTATGCACTTAGCCGATGACCGGCGCGTGGCACAGGCTTTGCCAAAGATGAAGGATGCTAGTCAAATCCGGGAGGTTCCCATGAGGCTTCATCGCCGTGCCGGTCAGCAGGGCTTCACCCTGATCGAGTTGCTCATCGTGGTCGCGATCATCGGCATCATCGCGTCGATCCTAATCCCCAACCTGCTCGACGCGATCCAGAAGGCCAAGCAGAAGAGGACGGTCGCGGACATCCGGATCACGGGCACTGCCATGTTCTCCTGGCTGACCGACGAGGTCGGAGCCGCAGCGGCCGGAGCAGCGGCCACGAGCATCGAGATGTCCAAGTACCAGTCGATCGACCGCGATGCGCTCACCACCCGGCTGGTGCCGCTGTACGTGCAGATCGTCCCTCAGTTGGACGGTTGGAAGAGGCCGTATTTCTACTTCCTCAACGTCAACACACCGCTTGCGGAGAACGTCATGGCCATCGCGAGCAGCGGTCGCGACACCGCGGCGCTGAGCGCCACCTACACCCTCTCCGGCTTCGACCCGACCGACTACGATCAGGACATCATCTGGGCCGACGGCTTCTTCGTCCGCTGGCCGCAGAAGTAGAAGCGGTTAGAATCCGGGCACGACCCGGACGGCGACGGGCGCGCGAAGGCGCCGGCCTCCTCCCCAAACGATGAGAGGCTTGCGCCAGGAACCCGCCCCGCGGATGGGCCGCTGGATGGCCGCGATCGCGCCCGGCGCCATCGCGGCGCTCTGGCTCGGCAGCTTCTTCGCGCCCCTCGTCTCGCCGGCTTGGGCCCTGGCGAACCGGGACATCCCGTTCTTCCACCTGCCTCTCCGGGCCTCCTTTCACTGGCTCGCGGGGATTGGCACGCCGGTTTGGAACCCCTGGCTGCACGGCGGCCAGCCCATCCTCTCGAACCCCAGCTATGCCGCCTTCTATCCGCCGAGCTGGCTCGTGTTCGCGGCCGGCCCCCACTACACGCTGAACCTGCTGACGCTGCTCCACGGAGTGATCGCCTTTGCCGGAGCCTGGAGACTGGCGCGGCGGCTCGGCACCGGCCGGGGGGCAGCGGCGCTGGCGGCGGTCGGCTACGCGGGGTGCGGAGCCTACCTCTCACTGCTCAGCGCCTTCACCCTGTTTTGCAGCATGGCCTGGTTCCCCTGGGTGCTCGCCTGGGGCGACGCCGCCCTGCGCGCTCCGGCCCGGGAGCCCTGGTTGCGGCCAGCTCTCCTCTGCGGCATCGCGCTCGCCTTTCAACTGCTCAACGGCGAGCCGTCGACCGTGGTGATGAGCGGCCTGGGCCTCCTGGCGCTTGCCGTCTCGGCCGCCGGCCGCCGGGCCGCCGCCGCTCTACGGGTACCGGTGCCGGTGGTGGTTGCCGTGCTGCTCGCCGCCGTGCAGCTCCTCCCCACCCAGGGACGCCTCGCCGACTCGCCGCGCTCCGGCGGTCTCGCGGCCGGCGAGGCCAGCGTCTGGTCCATGCCGCCGGCGCGTTTCGTCGAGGTCGTGTTCCCGCGCTTCTTCGGCGATCCGTCGCGCGAGGCGGAGGGGCTCTACCTCGGCTGGTCGCTCAACGACCGCAACTACCCGTACGTCGCCTCGCTCTACCCTGGCCTGCTGCTCGCGATCCTCGGCTCCTGTGCCCTGCTGCTCTGGCGGATCCCGCGGCGTGTGGCCTGGGCACTGGTCTTCGCCGGCGGGACCTTTCTCGCCCTGGGGCGGCACAATCCGCTCTTCGAGAGCGTACGCGCGGTGATCCCGGGGCTGGCGATGCTCCGGTTTCCCGAGAAGTTCGCGATCATGGCGGTCGCCGCGCTCGTCGTGGCCGGCGCCCTGGGGTGGCACTGGCTTCTGGAGGAGAGGAGCGCCGGACGGCCGCAGAGAGCCGACTTCCCGCTCGCCGTCGCGCTGGTGCTCCTGGCGACCGCCGTGGGTCTCGCTGCCCTCCTGCACCTCGCGCCGCGCGCCGCGGCGTGGTACGTCCGCAGCCATGGCATCCCCAGCCTCAGCCCCGAGCGCCAAGTGGCTGCCCTTTCCTTCCTGCGCGCCGAGAGCTGGGCGGCGGTCGGGATCACGGCGGCCGTCGCCATGCTGTTCGCCCTCTGCCGCTGGCGGCGGCCCTCCCGCCGGCTGCTCGAAGGGCTCGCACTGCTGCTCCTGGGCGCCGACCTCTGGCGATACGGCCATGGGCTGATCGAGACCGTACCCACCGCCACGTACCAGGAACCCCCTCTCGTGGCGCGCCAGCTCCTGCCGCCTCGGGACCGCATCTTCGTGCAACCCGCACCCGACGGCGCGGCGGAGCTCTACCCGCTCACCGGCGACCTCGGCACGGCGCGCCTGCGGGCCCAGATCGCCCGGCTCGAGCCCTATTCGGGCATCCTCTGGCAGATCCCCCTGGCATTCCATGAGGACTACGACTTGATGCTCACCGGCTGGGCGCGGCAGGCCGGCGCGGTCCTCCGCGCAGAGTGGCGGCAGCCGGAGAGCGCGTTCCGCTTCCTGGGCGCCTGGAACGTCGGCACCGTCCTCCTGCGCAAAGCGCCGGAGCGGTGGGTGGCCGAGCTGGCGCGCGACCCCCGGACCCCGGCCGTCGAGCTGGTCGGCAATCCCTTCCTGCTGCCGCGCTACCGATTCGTGCCGCAGGTCACGTTCCACCCGACCTATGAAGCCGCCCTGCAGGCCACCCGGGCCGAGCGCTTCGCCGTAGCCGCCTCCGAACATTGCGTGCGGAGTGGCCCGGCGGCGGTTCTCACCTACTCCTCGCCCCCGCGGCCGCTGTCGGTCTCCGACGAAGGAGGCCGCATCGAGGTCCGCTATCAGGCGGAGCAGGGAGCCTTCTTCGTCGCAGCCATCACTTTCGATCCCGGCTGGCAAGCCTCCCTTGACGGCTCTCCGCTGGCCGTCCATCCGACCGCGGCGAGCCAGCTCGGGGTCGCCCTGCCCCCGGGCGAGCACCGGCTGCTGCTGGAGTATCGCGATCCGCGGGTCGCCCGCGGCGCGAAGGTCAGCCTCACCGCTCTCGCCGTCTGTATCTTTCTCTGGTTCACCGGCGGGAAGCGCCGGACGACCTTGACGTAGAATCCTCGAACCGTGCCGCTCCATCTCTTTCTCGGCGTCTACGCCACGCTCCTCGGCCTGATCGTCGGCAGCTACTTGAACGTGGTGATCTACCGGTTGCCGCGCGGCCTCTCCACCGTGCTGCCGCGCTCGCGCTGCCCCGGCTGCGGGAACTCAATTCGCGCGCTCGACAACCTGCCCGTCCTCTCCTACCTGCTCCTCGGCGGGCGGTGCCGTGTCTGCCAGACGCCGATCTCAGCGCGCTACCCCGTGATCGAGGCGGTCACGGGGCTCCTGTTCCTCGTCTGCTTCCTGCGTTTCGGCGTCTCCTTCGAGGCACCGGCGGCGGCACTCTTCTGCTCGCTCATGCTGACGCTGGCGGCCATCGACGTCGAGCACTACATCCTGCCCGACCGGATCACCTACCCTGGGATCGCGGCGGGGATCGCCCTGCAGCCCCTCCTCCCGTGGGCCCGTCTCTGGGAGGGATCCTGGGGCGCGCTGGCCGGTGGGGTCTTCGGTGCCCTCCTCGGCGCCGGCCTGCTGCTCGCTATCTGGGCTACCTGGTATCTCATCCGGCACGAGGAGGGCATGGGGCTCGGGGACGTCAAGATGCTTGCCCTGATCGGCGCCTTCCTGGGTTGGAAGGGGATGCTGGTGGCGTTTTTCTTCGCGATCCTGGCGGGCTCCGTGGTCGGGCTTGCGCTCTTGCGTTGGGGAAGCCTGGAGATGAAGTCGAAGCTGCCGTTCGGCGCCTTTCTCGCGTTTGGCGGTCTGCTCTCCCTCTTCGCCGGCGAGCCGATCGTCGAGTGGTACGCCGGCCTGCTGAGCTCGCCATGAAGGGCCCGCCGGGGCCGTGGCGGCTGGGGTTGCGCCGCGAGGTCCTCATCCTGCTGCCCGTTGCCCTGCTGATCCTGGTCGTCCTCTCGACGTTCACCCTCTTCTCTTACCGCAACGCCCTGCGTCTCCTCGCCGAGGAACGCCGCACCGAGACCGCCCGCCTCGCCCGCGCCGTGGCCGGCCATTTAGCCACGGAAGGAGCCGGGCTGGCGACGAGCCCCGGCCGCCTGCTGGCGCTGGCGCCCGGCGCCCGCGGCATCGCGCTGCTGGACCGTGACGGGGGCCTGGTGACCTCAGCGGGGGAGCTGCCCCCGGTCAACCTCCTGGCGCCTCTGGCCGGCAAGGAGATCGACCAGCCGCTGGGCGTGGGGCCCCGGGAGGAGCTGGACGACGTGGTGGCCGGCTTCGCGCCCGTGCCGGGGAAGCCGCAGACGGTGCGTGTGGACCTTCCGGCAGGCGTGCTCGCTGGGCAGCTCCGTGGCCTGCGGGTGCTCTCCGTCGTGGTGCTCACGATCAACGGCGCCGTGATGCTGCTCGTCGTCCTCTTCACCCGCCACCTCCTGGCCCCCTACGAGACCCTGCTCGAGCGCGCGCGGCAGGTGGGCCGGTTGGCGGGAGCGGACGAGGACGAGGTCGAGTTCCTGCTCGACACCTTCGAGCGCGCCCTGGCCGCTCTCGCCGGAGGAGAGCGGCGGGTGGAGGACGACATCGCCGCCATCGAGCGTACCCTGTCAGCCAGCCTGCAAAGCGGGCTTCTGCTGCTCGACCGCGCGGGGGACGTGCTGGCAGTCAACTCCGTGGGCGCCCAGATGCTCGGCACCGGGGCCCCGCCGCCTGGCACCCCGCTCGCCGAGCTGCTGCGGGATCAGCCGGAGCTGCGGGATCTCCTCGCCAAGACCATCGAGCAGGGCGGCAGGCTGCAGCGCGAGGAGTGCACCGTGTGGGTGGGTGGCAGCGCGCTGACGGTGGGGTTGACGGCCCACCCGCTACGCCGCGACGACGGCGACACCCGGGGGTACCTGGTGCTCTTCGCCGATCTGACCGAGGTCCGGCGGCGGACGGAAGAGGGCCGGCTGGCCGAGAGCCTCGCGCAGCTCGGCGAGCTCGCCGGCGGCGTTGCCCACGAGCTGCGCAACAGCCTCGCCACTCTGCGCGGCTATCTCACCCTGATCGAGAGGCGTCCGGACGAGGACTCGATCGCCGTCTTCCTCTCCGAGATCCGCCACGAGGCCGACCACCTCGAACGCGTGCTGGAAGACTTCCTCGCCTTCGCCCGGCCCGGCACCGCCCGCTCGCGGGAGTTCTCGCTCGACCGCCTGGTGCTGCGGGCCGCGGCCGACCCGGCTCTCGCGGGCGTTGAGGTGAGGGTGACCGGGGGTGGAACCGACGGCGAAGCGCTCCTGCGCGGCGACCCCCAGCTCCTCGAACGAGCGATCCGCAACCTGCTGCACAACGCGGTTCAGGCCGAGAGGGAGGCGGGCCGGGCGGGCCCGATCGACATGGCGGTGCAGCTTCAGCAGGACGGGGTGGAGGTGGCGATCGAGGATCGCGGGCCCGGCGTGCCGCCCGAGATCCGGGAGCGCCTCTTTCATCCCTTCGCGACCGGACGCCCGGGAGGGGTGGGGTTGGGCCTTGCGCTGGCCCACCGCATCGTCGTGCTGCATGGCGGGCGTATCCGCCTGGACGACCGGGAGGGAGGAGGCACCCGTGCCCTGGTCTTCTTCCCCGCCGAGCTGATGGTGGCGCAGCCGCCGGAAGACGAGCGTGGCGCTCCGGAGAGCGCCACGCAAGGCTCATAGCTCCGGGAGAGGCCTCCCGGTGAGGATGTGCTGCCGCCCTAGGGAGGAGGAGGCTCGTCACCCTTCGGCTGCTTGATCATCAAGGGCACGCTCTTGACCTCGAACTTGGTCGAGCCGAAGGAGATGACCCCCGGAAAGACGGCCCGGAAGCTCGTCGTCTGACCGGGCTGCAGGGCGCGGGTGGTGAGGGAGGCCTCCTCGATCGCCAGCAGCCCACCCTGTTCGTCGAACAGGCGCACGATCAGGTTGAGGGCGGTGGCGAGGTCCTGGCCCGTGTTGCGCACCGTGCCGAAGACCTCGACGTTGGCGGACCCCGGCTTCGACTCCTGTTTCCAGTCCACCACCTGGACCGGGCTGGGAGTCTCCGCCGGTGTGGTGGCACCGGGAACCCCGGTGCTACCGGCCGCGGGGTCTGCCGCCGCCGGTGCCGGCTCGGCACGGGCGAAGTCCTTGTCGGTGAACACCCGAACGGACTTCTTCGGCGGCGGCGGGGCCTGCGGCTTCTCAGCTTCGGCCGTCGCTTCCAGTGCCGCGGCGGTCGCTTTCCGGCTACCCTCGAGGTCGACCTCGGTGAGCCGCAACGAGGAGAGGGTCCCGTTCGGCAGAGTGAACACCACCCGCTTGCCGTCCACCTTCCAGGGCCCCTTGACCTCGAACCTGCCGCCCTCGCGTGTCACCAGCCAGTCTGCGGAGCCCGGGGCCGCCGCGAGCAGGCCCGCGACTAGGCCGAGCGCCGCCAGCCGGCGCGGTTTGAGAAAACGTGTATTGAATCTCCTCACGGTTAGAACTCCCTCCAGTTTTTCTCGATGATGCACAGAGGCACCGGAGCGATGCACACCAGGCCCTCGTTCGACTGGATCGTCTGGATGTTTTGCGTCGGGTTCGCGAACTTGCAGTTGGCCGGGAACTGCGACATCAACGTCCTCGTGACCTCCTCCAGGTTCTTGCAGACGGACTCGGACGGCGGTGGCGGCGGCGTCGTGCAGTTGGGATCGCCCGCCTCGCACGGCGGCGGGTTCTTGGTAACGCCCAACTCCACGAACGGGTTGCTGACGAACTCCGGAACCCTCTTGTAGCGCGAGCGCAGGGTGGCATCCGTGGCGTTATTGGCGTCCAGGGGATCGCCGTTGGTCGTGTAGACGATGAAGATGTTGCTCTCTCCGGCGCGGGCGCAGACCGGGGCTCCGTTGCCGCCGCCTCCTCCCCCCGCCACCAGGACTTTCGGATCGAACGACGTGAAGATGACGATCCCCGAGAGCGCGAAGGCCTTGGTGATCATCCGCTCGTCGGCATCCAACCGCAGGTACCAGCCGGGCAACTTGCCGATGGAGGGCCTCAGCAGGAAGTCGGTACCCGGATTGGCGGCACTGTTGACGTCGAGCTGGAAGAACTGGCTCTCCTTGCGGGGAAGCTTCGCATCCAGGAAGTCCTGGCGCGTGAAGCCTTCGTCCAGGATCAGGTAGAAGCGGCCGGGGAGACCGTCCTTCTCCCACAGATCCTCCCGGTTGCCGGTGCCGAAGCCCAGCGCGTACTTGCCAATCTTGCCGACGAAGATGACCGACGGCGGGAAGTAGATCGGAGCCCGCCGGTTGGTGTCGGACTGCAACGTATCGAAGATCGGGAACGGCTCCCAGGAAGCGTCGGTGACTCGCCCGGACACCGTGTCGATGGGTGCCGGGTTGCCGATCTTGGCCTTGTACAAGTGGCCGGCCGTGGTGCCGATGTAGATCGTGTCGAGGTAGCCGTCCTGATCGGTGTCGACGGCCGCCGGATCGCTCGGGGCGGACCCGACGAGCACACGCTTGTAGAGGATCTTTCCGGTCTCGATATCCAACATGTAGAGCCAGTTGCCCGCCTGGTTGAGGTTGGACGCGTCCATGCCGCCGCCGAAGACGGCCACGTACTTGTCGAGGGTCCTCGAGGAATCGTCGGGATCGACCACCTTGATACGGCCGGTGTTGGGGGTCGACCAGGTATCGCCGAGGTCCGCCTCGCCGTTGTTGTCCTCGTCCGCGACGTCGGTGAAGTTCCAGAGCACCGATCCGAACGGGACCGCTCCGCAGTCGGCGACGCTGCCGCCGTTCCAGCAGGAGGGAACCCAACCGTTGATCGGCAGCGGCACATCTTCGCCGTCGAGGCGGTCGGGTTGGGTCATGTCGAGGGCGAAATAGCCCCGTCCGCCCTCTCGGAACCCGCCGACGACGACCGAGCGCCACTCCCTCTCGCCAGGGGTCGGTACTCCCCCGTGCCGGGGATCGATGAAGACGTCATCCGTCTGCACGGTGCCGTCCACGCCCCAGTCCTGGGTGGTGGTGGCCGGATCAGCCAGCTTGGTGAGCTTCGGCAGCAACGGCCGGGGCACGTACGAAAAGAGCTCACGGCCGGTGCCGTTGTCGAAACTGCCGTCGTCAGGATCGCCGCGGAAGACGCCGGCGTCGAAAACGTGGAGCTGCGAGTCGTTGCCGCCGACGAGGAGCATCTTCCGGCGCAGGCGGTGCTTCTCCATGAAGCAGCGGTAGCCCGGGTCCCCGTCGCTGCAGGCTCTGCCCTGGGTGTTGAGGTTGGCCGAGAAGTAACGGAAACGGTTGGGCGTGCTGAGCAGGGTCGGGTTCGAGTGGAAGACGTCGCCCAGAACGTAGGTGATGTCGCGCAGCACTCCGTTCGGATCGTCGACCTGGCTCTCCTTCTGCTTCAACGTAAACTTGATGACGTCTTTGACCTTCTGGTCGGCGGCGGCGATCTCGGCCGGCTTGGTGAGGTCCGGCTGAGGGATACCCAGTCCGGCCCAGAGGTCCAGCTTGTCCGCCAGCGCGCTCGGCGGCAGGAACAGCTTGCGGACGTTGGGAACCGTGTCGGTCGTGTGGGCTTCAGTGTAGAAGAAGCGCCGCTGATCGCCCGCCGCACCGAGCTTGAAGTTCGGCGTCGCCTGGTTCACCTCGGCTTCGGTCGGCGCCTGGAGCACCAGCTTCTCGCCGGCGTCCCACACGCGGCATCCGCTAAGGCTGCCCGCCGTGCAGTTCCGCGAGCGGTCGGGCAGGCCGTTGGCGGTGAGCGGCAGGGGCTTCAGGTAGGCGTCGACGTGACCGTCCCAGACGGACTCCTTGTTGAGCGGAGTGAAGTTGGTGAGGTAGATCTTGTCCTGGACCTCGGACTGAACGCCGGGCACCGCCGCAGAGGCGAAGGCGCGCGACTGCTCACGGATGGCGCCGAAGATGTCGCGCAGGGCCTGCAGCAGGGCCGTCTGGTCCTGAGGCAGGATGGGCGCGCCGCTGCCGCCGTTGACCGCCATGCAGGTCAAAACGTTGCTGCCGCCGGGCAGACCGAAGGCGATGACGAAGGTGGTGACGCCCTCCTGGGTCCTCAGCGCCAGAGTGGCGTTGCAGGCCCCCGTGGCGTTGTCGCAGGTCTCGTCGCCGTCGGTCAGCACGATGAGGTACTTGCGGCGGCACGACCAGTCGGGATCGTTGACGGCCGCGATGTCCTTCCAGCCGCTGTCCTTGGGGCAGGTGCCCTGGGCGCAGCCGGCATACCAGGTGCGGAATGCCTCGGCCGAGTTGCCGAGCGGGGTGTTGCCTTCAGCCACCAGCGGCCGGACGTTGTTGTCGCGCAGCTTCAAGGCGTAGCTGCTGCCGAGGTTGCCGGTCGGAAAGTCCTCGAAGTAGCGCGCGATGCGGAAGTCGGGCACCGTCTCACCCAGACGCAGGTTGGGAGCCAGGCGCTTCATGATCTCGTCTTTGTTCGACCGGCTCCAACTGAGCGGGACCATGTCGCCGGTGTCGAACCTGCGGTTGGTCGCAAACAAGGGGTCGACCACGGTCGGATACTTCACGTTTACGTTGACGTTCGGGGTGACGCCGGTGATCCTGTATTGGTCCTTGTTGTTGGAAGACGGCGAGTCGTTGTTGGGTTCCCAGCCGTTGCAGGTGCCGCCCGCGTCGATGTTGTCGACCTGATCCCAGAGGATCGCGTCGGTGACCAGGTTGTACTGGATCGTGACTTTCTCGTCGAGATCGAACTGCGACGTGCCCGGGGGGGTGCCGCCGCACCTGGTGGAAGCGGTTCCGGTCTGGAGGCGCCGGCGACGCAGCTCGACCGACAGATTGGCGCCGCCCAGGGTCCCCGACACGATCCTGGTCTCAACGAAATAGGTCCGGCTCGACTCGCGCAGCCAGATCGAGTAGGTCAGGTTGCCGAGGTCGCCCCCCCGCGGGAAGCCGGTGATGCTCTCGCGGGTGGTCCCGCTGACCGGCAGGTTGGTCGGCGAGGTGCAACTGGCCTGGTTGGTGGCCGTCGTGCCGCCGCCGAACGCGTAGCCCTGGCCCAGCGTCGGATAGTTGAGGATGGCGGTGGCGGTGGGCCACACCGGGGCCACGGCCGGCCGGTAGATCCACTGCTTGCGCTTGATCCGCAGATTGTCCTGGTTGAAGGTCGAGAACCCGAAAAAGAGGTCGTCGAACTCCGACATGACCTGGTAGAGCGCCTCTTTGGCCTGGAAGAACTTGGATTCCGGGTCGTCGGCGGCGGCGATCGGCTCGGTGTCGCCCGGCCGGGAGTTCATCGAGCCCGAGGTATCGAAGACGATGAAGACGTACGGATTCCCCGACGCTTCGCGCAGCAGGTCACGATCGTCGCTCAAGGCGGGCCGGCTGGAAGTCCACAGCAGCAACCCCGCCATCAGCACCACGGCGGCGGGGAAAAACGGAAGAGAAAAAGAGGGGCGCGGATGACGTGGGCGTCGCATGACGTTCTCCTGGCGCTACGGTCGAAGATTAGAACTTGATGTCTTGGATTCCTGAGTCGTCGATGCTGCGAAGCGTATCGGTGCTCTGCTGGATTGGATCGAGATCGACCATCACACCCAGGCGCTTCTGCGCCAGCACGACCTCGTTGCCGCCGCTGTTGCCGAAACGGGTCGCAACGACGTTGACGACGTGGGTGACCTTGTAGAAGTCGTTGCCCTGATTGATCTCGCACAGGTTGCACGGCGCGTCGTTGATGGGATGGAACGGCGAAACCGCCACCCGCATCGACGTCGGCAGGCCGGGATCCTTGATGGTGTACACCAGGGCAGTGTTGTCGTTGTTGATGAGCAGGCGCATGGCCGCCTCTCCGATCCCCATGTCGGCGGCATAGAACACCCGGTTGGCCATGCGTTCGTTGGCTCCCACCTGCACCTCGCTCTGCGTGATCAGGGCGAGCACGAGCCCCAGCAGGGTGAGGACCAGCAGCACCAGGAGGGTGAGCACGTAGGCGCTGCCGGACTCCCGCGGCAACCGCGGTTTGCGGACGGGGACGATTCTCTCTCTATTCATCACAGGTTCCTCAGGTCGACGACGGTCTGCAGGATGCGCCGGCGGAACAGGCGGGCGGCGTCCCCGTTGGCACGGTCCATCGGATCGGCGATGTCGTACTCGTGATCTTCGACCAACGGGAGATCCGGTGCCCGGTAGTCCTTGTCCCTACGGTTCGTCCGCGCCACGGTGCTCAAGCGGGCGTAGGCCAGGCGGCCGGCGAGGACCGCGTCATCGGGATCGTTGCCCATCCACTCGTCGGCGTTCGGGGCCACCGGGTTCTCCTGGATCCGCCCGTCGGAGTTGGCGTCGATGCCGAGGGCGACCTGGAGGTCGAGGATGCCGTCGGCGATGTCCACCCGCAGGTTGTCCTCGTCTCCGCCGTAAGCCTCCTGGGTTCCGGGGTAGAAGCGGGCGCGCGCCAGGGTCGGCAGCAGCTCGTTGGTGGGGGTGCCACCCCTGTCGGCGTTCTCGGTGCCGGTGGCCCACTCCTCCCGGGCGTAGAACCGGTACTCCTCGAGGATGCCGACGAAGGCCACCTTGGTGAGCCCGGACGGCAGGTTCTCCCCGGCTCCGGCGGAAGACAGTGCGCGGTATTTGTTCGTCCTGAGGTCGGCGCCGGGGTCGCTCTTGAAGACGAGCGTGACCCCTGAACCGGACACGCAGCCGACGGCGGTTTCGCTGGAAGTCCCCGGGTCGAGCTGCACCACGCCGTAGACCGAGTCGTCCAGCGGGCTCACCAGGATCAGGGCTTCGTTGCGGGACTTGGTGGCGTCCGTCTGGGCCTCGCGGATCACCGCCCGCAGAGGCTCGAGGTCCTGGTTGACACCGGTGTGCGACTGGCTGCACACCTCGATGGCGCCGCCCACGGTCCGCTGCGGCAGGGGGTCCGAGGGATCGACCGGGTCGACGGGCCGGTAGGAGCCCGACTTCACGTAGTCGATCTGGTAGACGGGCATCGAGAAAACTCCACGCACCACCAGGACGTCGGTGCCCTCCAGGATCTTCGGCGTGTCGGTGTCCCCGGGCACGATGTGGGTGTCGTCCGGCACGTTGGGGACCAGCGACAGGGCGGCGCCGGTGGGCAGGGCAAGGCCGGCCTGCACCGGCGGCAGGCCGCCCCGGCCCGCCATCCGGAGCATGCGCACCATGTCGTACTGGGCGACGCGCAGCGACTGCTGCATGTCGGCGATGTTGGTCTGCGCCCGCGCCAGCTTGTTGTTGATGTCGAACAGGAACAGGATGCCGATCATCACGATCACCGTCACCGCCAGGGCGATGATCAGCTCGATCAGGGTGAAGCCGTCCTGACGCCGGCTGTCTGCGCTGCTCATCTCGAAACGTGACATTGCCGACGGCTCCTCTAGAAGGTCTTGAGAGTGCGCAGGGTGACCCGCTTGCCGGGGCCCAGTAGATTGAAGGCGCTGCGTCCCGACTCGACCCGGACGTCGATTTCCTTGATGTGGACGACGTCCGAGATCGCGCTCCCCGGCAGCGGGCTGTCGAAGTAGCCGTCTTCGTTGGCGTCGACCAAGCCGGTGATGCTGTACTGGCGGATGGTGGTGGTGCGCACCCAGAGCGGTGTCTCGTCGCCGGGCGCCGGGCCATCCACCCACAACTGGGTGGTCTGCGAGAAGTGCTGGACCCGCGTCGTCGCGGTGCCCGTAACGTCGAGCTCGGGGCTGTTGAACGGCAGTTCGTAGTAGCGTTCGAGCTCCGACTTGGCGTGGTTGGTCGCCTGCGTATAGTCGTTGCCCGCCTGGTTGTTGGTGATCGACTGCGTGAAGAGCGGCAGCACCCCCAGGGCGACCATCAACAGGATGGCGGCGGCGATCAGCACCTCGATCAGCGAGAAGCCCTCCGCCCGGCGCGGCGCGGCGCCGCTCAAAACAGTTTCTCCGTTCTCCATGTCCACGCTTTACCTCCCTCGTTGCGGGCGTAGAACCTGCTGTCGACGTCGTCCCACTTGCGCACCTGGACGCGAGCGGTCGCCTGCGGCTCCACCCGGACCTCCAGGCAGTTGCCGCGGACGTCGCCGAAGCGCAGGAATCCGGACTCCGAAGCCGAGCCGTCGGGAAGCAGGACGAAGCAGTCCCCGGTCAATTCGGTCGGGTCTCCCGGGA
>Ga0190265_10001525_pt1 | contig 15274 bp, 19 predicted proteins | sample Popmic124T_FD_133135 | JGI IMG/M metagenome (GOLD analysis project Ga0190265, IMG submission 133135) | Populus adjacent soil microbial communities from riparian zone of Indian Creek, Utah, USA - 124 T | ecosystem: Environmental > Terrestrial > Soil > Riparian zone | place: USA: Utah | collected...
ATCCGCCCCGTCCGGTGGAAACTGGAGTAGCGGGGGCGGTGGGGGCGGCGATCGCCGGGCCAGCGGGGGCGGCGGCGGCGGAGGTGGTTGCAGCGTGTCGTCGGGCGGTGGGCGACGGCGTTGAGCCAGGCAGAAACGAGCGGGCCCCCGGAGCAATCCGGGGGCCCGCTCGTTTTTTGTCCGTCAGGTCAGATGGACTTTCTTCTGGCGTAGTCGAGTCCCCATTCCATCAGCTCCGCGCTTCGAAGCCCCATCCGCATTGCCTGGGTGACGGCGTCTTCCTCCTCGAGGCCCTGGTCCAGCATGAGGTAGGGAAGCAGCGCGCCGCCCACCCGGCTTCCGCTGCCGCAGTGTACGAACACCTGCTTGTCCCCCGCCTCGCGCAGCACGGTATGAATGCGCTCCAGGGTCTCATCGCTCATGGTCCCGCCGGAGACCGGGATCACGATGTACTCCAGGCCGAGCCGCTGGGCCGTTCCGGACTCGTCCAGCGGACGCGGCTCCATCGGGTCGCGGAGATCGAGCAGAACCCCGCCACCGGAGGCGCCAAACGCCTCCAGGTCGGCGGTGGTCGGTTGGCCGCCGGTCACGACGTTGGGCAGAATCTGGCAGGCGTTGGGGACGCGTCCGAGTGCTTGGAAAGTGCTGGGCATGATGGGGAATCTTACATATTTGTCGTGGCGAATCACAGAACCATTAGAATCGCTTACATTACATCCGTGCTCCGCCTGGCGATCGCCCAGCTCCGTCCCCAGAAGGGCGCATACGAGGAGAACCTCTGCCGGTTGGGGGCTCTCTTCCGGGAAGCGGGCGCGTGGCCGGAGCCCCCCGACCTCATGGTCGCGCCCGAGACGGCCCTCACGGGTTATTTCCTCGAGGGCGGCGTACGCGATCTCGCCCTGCCGGCCGACCAGCTCTTCGACGACCTCTCCCGCCAGCATCGCGACGCCAAGGCGCCTCCGCTGGATGTCGCCCTGGGCTTCTACGAAGTGCATCAGAACCACCTCTACAACTCCGCGATCTACGCCCGGCTCGGCGGTCCCGACGCCGGGATCCGGCACGTGCACCGCAAGGTGTTCCTGCCGACCTACGGGGTCTTCGACGAGGAGCGGTTCGTCGAGGCGGGCCGGAGCGTTCAGGCGTTCGATACTTCGTGGGGCCGGGCCGCGATCCTGATCTGCGAGGATGCCTGGCACTCGTTCACGCCGATGCTCGCGGCGCTGGACGGCGCGCAGCTCATCATCGTGCCGAGCGCCAGTCCCGCGCGCGGCCTCAATCCGGCCGATGACGGAGGTCGCCCCGCGAGCCTGGGACGGTGGAATCGCATCGTCCAGGACATCGCGGGTGAGCACGGGGTCTACGTCGCACTGGCCCAGCTCGTGGGATTCGAGGGCGGGAAGGCGTTTCCGGGCGGCTCCATTGTGGCGACACCGCGTGGTGAAATCGTCTCCCAGGGGCCGGTGTTTCAGGAAGCGCTGATCCCGGCGACGCTCGACTTCGAGGAGATCACCAGGGCCAGAGCCGACCTGCCGCTGCTGGCGGACCTGGAGATGCGGCTCCCGCATCTGCTGGGATCTCTGCACGCGGCAAGACGAGAGAAGGGACGACAGGGCAGCAGCCAGGAAGGGCGGTCCGCGGCGGGCGGGCAGGACGAAGCGAGAAAAAACCCCCTGAGCGAAGCGAAACGGTCGAAGCAACGCAGTACGAGATCGCCCGTTCCGCCGCACCGCCCTTCCACTGATCCGCTGGTCATCGACGCCGAGCTCACGCGACGGTGGCTGGTGGAGTTTCTGCGCGACGAGGTGCAGCGCCGCCGAGGGTTCGACAAGGTGGTGATCGGGCTCTCCGGCGGCGTGGACAGCTCGCTGGTGGCGTACCTGGCGGCAGAGGCGCTCGGGACGGAGAACGTGGTCGGCGTGCGGATGCCGTACCGGACGTCGAGCCCCGAGAGCCTGGAGCACGCCCAACTGGTCGTCGCCGCTCTCGGTATCAAGTCGCAGACGGTGGACATCAGCTCGGCGGTGGACGGTCTCGCCTCCGCGATCGGCGGCGGGCACGAGCCGGGCCGGCTCGGCAACATCATGGCGCGCGCACGGATGATCACCCTGTTCGACTTGTCGGCCGCCGACCGCGCGCTCCCCGTGGGCACCGGCAACAAGACCGAGCGGTTGCTCGGCTATTTCACCTGGCACGCCGACGACTCCCCGCCGGTCAATCCCATCGGCGACCTGTTCAAGACCCAGGTGTGGGCGCTGGCCCGGCACGTCGGTGTGCCCGACGTGATCGTCTCCAAGCCGGCGAGCGCCGACCTGATCCAGGGCCAGACCGACGAGGGCGACTTCGGCATTTCCTACCCCAAGGCCGACGCGATCCTGCACTGGATCCTCCTCGGCTATCGCACCGAGGAGATCGTTCCGCTCGGCTTCACCGAGGCGGAGATCGCCCTGGTGCGGCGGCGCCTCGATTCGACGCACTGGAAGCGGCGCCTGCCCACTGTGGCCATGCTCAGCGGGACGGCGATCGGGGAGTATTATCTGAGGCCGGTGGACTACTAGCCGGAATGACTCCCGAATCCCGTCCGATGTCCTACTCGACCGGCACGATCACCACGTTCGTGATGCCGCACATGCAGAACGTCCGCGACGATCTGTTCGGCGGCGAGCTGATGGCGCTGGTGGATCAGGCCGCGGCCGTCGCGGCCATCCGCCACGCGGGCGGGCCCGCGGTGACGGCCAGGATCGATCGGGTGGACTTCAAGGAGCGGATTCCGGTCGGCGCGCTGGTGACCTGCATCGCGACCGTGGACTACGTGGGCAACTCCTCGATGGACATCCGGGTGGATGTCTTCGCCGAGAAGGTGAGCACCGGCGAGAAGCGCCACACCCACGTCGCGCACGTGGTCTTCGTGGCGCTGGACGATCAGGGGAAGCCCAAGCGGGTGCCGCGGCTGGTACCTGAGACCCAGGAGGAGCGGGAGCGTTACGCCCGGGCCGAGGAGTACCGGCACCGGCAGAAGACTCCGTGACCGCGGCGGGAGTTGCGGCGGTCGGCGTCACGGTGGTGTTGAGCGGCGGGGGCGCCAAGACGGCGGCCCATGCCGGAGCTGCGCGGGCGCTGGCCGAGTCGGGGCTGGCGCCCGCGCGGTACGTCGCGACCTCGATGGGGGCGGTCGTCGCGGCCGCCCTCGCCGCCGGGACGAGTCCGGACGACCTCGTGACCGGGCTCGCGGAAGTCGGCGAGAGCGGCGTCTCCCGGGATCTCCTGGCCTTGGCGCGCGGACTCTTCGCCCGGTCCCTCCTGCGCCCCGCACCCTTCCGCCGCGCGGTCGAGCGGCTGGTGGGGGCCCGCCGGTTCGGCGACCTGGCCGTTCCCCTCACCGTCACGGTCGTGGACCTCGACTCCGGGGCGCTGTTGGTGTTCGGTGCCGCCGGGGAGGACGCGCCGTTGGTGGACGTGCTCTGCGCCGCATGCGCGCTGCCGGTCTACTTCCCGCCGGCTGACCTGGCGGGCCGCCGTTGCGGGGATGGCGGACTCCGGGGACCCCTGCCGCTCGAGGTGGCCGCGCGGGTCGGCGGGGAGCTGGTCGTGGCGGTGGATGTCGGACCCGGGTTCGACGCCGTAGAGGCGGACTCGGTCTCACCCGGCCGGTTGCCGCCGGTCGTTCGGGCTCACGACGAGGCGGTCGGCACGCTGATGGCCAACGCCACGGCGGCGCAGCTGGCGCTCTGGCGAGCGGACCCCGCCCGGCCGCGTCTCATCTACGTGCGGCCGAGGGTCGAGCGGAACGCGACTTTCCGGGTGGACCGGGTGCGGCGATACGCCGAAGACGGCTACCATGCGACAATTGACGCGCTGGCCGCCGTTCGTCGGCCTTGACCCTCATGCCTCAGGGCGCAAATTGAGCCTCATGAAAGCCTCGGACGTGATGGTACCCGATCCGCATGTGGCTGTTGCCGGCGCGATGGCCAGCGAAGTCGCGATCATGCTGAAGACCCGGAACATCTCGGTGGTCCCCGTCGTGGACGACCACCGCACCCGCCGGTTTCTCGGCACGCTCAGCGACCGGGACCTCGTCACCCGGTGCCTGGCCGAGGGGAAGCATCCCTGGCACACCCGGGTCGACACGCTGATGCGGACCAATTCGCCGGTGGTGCAGCCGGATCAGGAGTTGAAGGGGTATCAGATCCGGATGGATCTCGATCCCAACGAGTCTCACCTCCGCCCCACGATCACCGTGGTGGACGGCGACCGGCGGGTGGTCGGCTTCATCAGCCACCCGGAGCAGGTGGAAGGGATTGACATCGTGTGGGGGTAGTCAAGCCAGTTTGGACCAGGAGATTTGCATGCCCGACTTCAAGCTCTTCAGCCTCCCGGAGGCCGAGCGCACGCTGCCGCTGGTGCGGCAGATCGTGCAGGACCTCACCAACGAGTATCCGGCGTGGCGCGCCGCGGTCTCGCGGTTCGAGCTGCTGACCGGTGGTGCCCGGGCGGATTGGGGCGAGACCGGCGAGCTGCTCGCGGCCCGGGAGGACGTGACCCGTCACGCCGACCGGATCAACCGCTACCTCCAGGAGCTGGAGTCGGTGGGCTGCGTCTTCAAGGGGTTCGACGCGGGCCTGGTGGACTTCTACTCCCTGCGCGAGGACCGGCCGATCTTCCTCTGCTGGAGGCTGGGCGAGGAGCGCATCACCCACTGGCACGAGGTGGACGCGGGCTTCTCCGGCCGCCAGCCCATCGACGGAGCCATCCTCTCCGCCACCACCTCCTCGTGATCCGCCTCTGGGTCTTCCTTCACATCATCGGCTTCACCCTGTGGATCGGCGGCGGGCTCGCGGCGATGGTCGCGGGCATCGTCTCCAAGGGTGAAGACCGCGCCCGCCTCGGCGCCGTGGTGCGGGTGCAGGCGGCGATGCACCGGATCCTGGTGGCGCCGGGCGCGCTGCTCGCGGTCCTGTCGGGACTGATGCTGACGTTTGCGGTGACCAGCCTGCACGGCGGTGCGGCAGGGTTCAGCATCTGGCTCGTGCTCATGCAGGGCGCTGGGATCGTCGGCGCGCTCATCGTGCTGATGGTCGGCTTGCCGACGGCGTCGAAGCTGGCGCGGATCGATCCGGAAGGGCCGAACGCGGCGTATTTCGACGAGCTGCGGACGCGGCAGCGGGTGAGCGGGTCGCTGGCGGGGATTTTGGCGCTGGTGGCGTTGGTGGGTGGGGCGATGCTGGCGTGATGTGGAGTGGGATGACCCCAGGTGTCAGCCTGAGCGAAGCGAAGGCGCCGAAGCCAGGTCCAGCCACTTCGGATTCTGATCCTCGATAAGCTCGATCTTCCGCATTCGCCTCCAGCTCTTCAATTGCTTCTCCCGCTTGATCGCATCCCGAACGTCAGTGGTCCGCTCGACGAACACCAGGCGAACGATCTCGTGCCGGTAAGCATGATCGTCGGGATGGATCCCGGCGCGATGCTCGGCGACGCGTCGGGAGATGTCATTGGTGACGCCGATGTACAGCTCACGGGATCTGCTGGTAAGAATGTAGACGTAATAGTCGCGGGGCATGCGGGAGGATGTGGGGTGAGCATCTACGGTGGTTCAAGCGGCGCTATGGCCCCTTCGCTGCGCTCAGGGTGACAATTCTGCGCTTCCCGCTCTTACTCTTCCTCCCCGTCACACACGCCGTCCGCACCGGGCACTCCCCGCACCTCGCCACCCTCGCCGTGCACACGACCGCGCCCAGCTCCATGATCCCTTGATTGAAAGCCCAAGCCGCGGTTCCTCGCCGGGGCATGATGTCGGTCGCGGTCTGCCAGACCTGTCTCGGGCTTGACGCCTTCGGATGAAACGCCCTCCGAATCACCCTCGCCACGTTCGTATCCACCGCCGCCGTCGCACGCTCGTAGGCGAAGCATGCCACCGCGCCCGCCGTATACCGGCCAACGCCGGGCAGGCGAACCAGGACGGTCGGGTCGGCCGGCACCACGCCGCCGTGGTCCTCGACCACGGCCTGCGCCAACCGGTGCAGGTTGGCCGCGCGGCGGTAGTAGCCGAGCCCTTGCCAGCTCTCCCGGACCGTGGCCGGTGGGGCCGCCGCCAGCGACTGGATGCTGGGAAACTGCTGGAGGAACCGCTGGTAGTACCCTTCGACCCGGGATACCTGGGTCTGCTGGAGCATGAACTCCGACACCACGATGTGGTAGGGATCGCGGGTGCGCCGCCAGGGGAGATCGCGGCCGTGCCGCCGATACCAGCGGAGCAGGTGTCGCCGAAACGCCGACACTTGGAGTGTGCGGTGGGCCCTAGACTTACCAGGCATGGGGGGCGAAGATACGTCCGGTCGCCCCGAGGCGCTATCGCACCCGTGAGATTATGAACGCACAGACGCTCGACCTACGCCGTTTCGTCGGCCGGTGGACCCTCGACGCCATGTCCCACGTCGGCCGGGTGTCGCTGCTGGTGTGGGACGCCATCAAGAGCCTCGCCGAGTGGCGGGTCTGGCTGCCCCGCACCTTCACCGAGGCCTGGAACATCGGCGTCGGCAGCCTCTTCATCGTCCTCCTCATCTCCGGGTTCGCCGGCGCGGTCACCGCCCTCCAGGCGCGCTACCAGTTCACCGGCACCATCCCGATCTACTACCTGGCCGGCGTCATTGTCGAGTCCATCGTGCTGGAGCTGGGGCCGGTGCTGACCGGGCTGGTGCTCGCCGGCCGGATCGGCGCGCGGTACGCGGCGGAGCTGGGGACGATGCGGGTGACCGAGCAGATCGACGCGCTGGAGAGCCTGGGACGGTCGCCGGCTTCGCACCTGATCCTGCCGCGGGTGCTGGCGGGCCTGATCATGATCCCGGTGCTCGTCATCCTGGCCGACGTGATGGGGATTTTCGCCGGCTGGTTCTCGATGACGATGGTGCTGCCGATCACCAACGAAGACTTCACCTACGGCGCGCGGTCGTTCTGGCGCCCCTTCGACGCGACATATTCGGTCATCAAGGCCTTCTTCTTCGCGGCCTCGATCACCATCATCGCCTGCTACATGGGGTTCAACACCAAGCAGGGCGCCGAAGGCGTCGGCCGGGCCACCACTGGCGCGGTGGTGGCCAGCTCGGTGCTGATCCTGCTGCTCGACGTCCTCCTCGCCAACCTGCTGCTCTCCTAGATGATCGTTCTCCGCGACGTGTCCAAGCGCTTCGGCAGCCAGATCGTCCTCGACGGAGTGAATCTCGACGTCCAGGAGGGCGAGACGCTCGCGCTGCTGGGCCCGTCGGGCACCGGCAAGAGCGTGCTGCTCAAGCACATCATCGGGCTGATCCGGCCGGACCGCGGCATCGTGGTGGTGGACGACGAAGAGGTGGGCAAGCTCAAGCGCAAGGACCTGGCGGCGCTGCGGTCGCGCATCGGCTACGTGTTCCAGAACGGCGCGCTGTTCGACTCGATGAACGTGCTGGAGAACGTCCGGCTGGGGATCACCGACGGGGAGAAGTACCGGGACGAATCGTACGCCCGCCAGCGGGTGATCGAGTGTCTCAAGCTGGTCAACCTGAATCCGGACCTGGTGATGGAGAAGTTCCCGGCCGAGTTGTCGGGCGGGATGCGGAAGCGGGTCGGCATCGCCCGGGCGATCGCCGGCAGCCCGAAGTATCTGCTCTACGACGAGCCCACCTCGGGCCTCGATCCGGTCAATGCCGACGTGATCGACAGCCTGGTCAAGCGGCTCGACAACGAGCTCGGCGTCACCAGCGTGATGGTGACGCACGACGTGCGCGGCGCCTTCCGCACGGCCGACCGGCTGGCCCTCCTCACCGGCGGGAAGATCGTGCAGCAAGGGACCCAGGAGGAATTCCTGGCGTCCCAGAATCCCAAGGTCCAGGAATTCCTGGAGCGCGACTTCCCCGACGCCACCTTCGCCGCCTGAGACCGACATGGATCTGAGCTATAAACAGGAAGTCACCGTCGGCAGCCTCGTGATCCTCGCGATCGTGCTGTTCGTCGTGGGGACCAGCTGGCTGAGCGGCAAGTCCATCGTCGCGGACGAAGACGAGTTCTGGAAAATCCAGTTCAAGACGGCCGGCAACCTGAAGGCGAGCTCGGTGGTGAAGATCTCCGGCGTTCCGGTGGGGAAGGTGGAGCGGATCCGGCTGGAAGATGTCGGGAAGGTGCTGGTGATGGTCACCCTGCCTGACAAGATCGTCCCGAGGGTCGATGCATCGGCCCAGATCGTCGCGGTCGGCTTCGTGGGCGACGCCGCGATCGAGTTCAACCCGGGCGACGCGCCGCAGCGGCTGTCCCGCGAGCGGGTCATCGTCGGCAGCCAGGCGGCGGGCCTCAGCGACCTGGCGCAGACCCTTGGCGACCGGGCCGACAGCGTGCTCCTCGGCGCGCAACAGATCGTGAACAAACGCACGGCCGACGAGCTGTACGCCACGCTCACCGCGCTGCAGGGCACCCTCAAGGCGGCCGAGCGCACGATGGGCGTCTACGGCGATCCCAACAAGGGGCCGACCGCCCAGATCACCCGGACGATGGCGCAGCTGGAGCGACTCACCGCCCGCCTCGACACCACGCTCGCGAGCCCCGCTCTCGCTCGCACGCTCAACCGGGCGGACACGCTCACCGGAAACCTGACGGCGATGACCTCGCAGCTCACCTCCACCGGCGCGCGGCTCGATACGCTGCTGCTCAACATGAACCAGGGGCGGGGCACGCTCGGCAAGTTCGCGACGGATTCGGGGTTCTATACCGACATCCGGCAGCTCTCCCAGTCCATGAAGCAGCTGTTGGACGAGCTCAAGAAGCACCCGGGAAAGGTGCCGGTGACGGTGAAGCTGTTCTAGGTGGCACTTCCATTCCTCTGCTTACATTCTCACCATGCTTTCCGCCACCTTCCTCGGCACCGGCGCCGCCACGCCGACCATCGACCGCAACGTCGCCGGTCTGGCCGTCCAGCGTGAAGGGGAGACCATCCTCTTCGACTGCGGGGAGGGGAACCAGCGGCAGATGATGCGGTACGGGGTGGGTTTCTCCTTCACCGAGATTTTTTTCACCCACTATCACGCGGATCACATTCTCGGCGTCACCGGGCTGCTGCGGACCATGGGATTGCAGGACCGGACCGCGCCCGTCACGCTGTACGGCCCGCGGGGGGCACAGCGGGTGCTCGGCGCCGCGATCTCGCTCGGGATCGAGCGCAACAAGTTTCCGGTCGAGATCCTCGAGGTGCAGCCGGGTGACCGGCTCAAGCGCGACGAGTACGACATCGTCGTGTTCGAGACCGAGCACCGCCCCGACACCGTCGGATTCGCGCTGGCGGAGCACACTCGGCTGGGGCGGTTCAATCCCGAGCGCGCGCAGGAGCTGGGCATTCCCGAGGGCCCGCTGTGGGGCCGGCTGCACAAGGGCGAGACGATCGTCCTGGAGGACGGGCGGAGCGTCTCGCCGGCCGACCTGGTGGGCTCGCCCCGCCGGGGCCGGACGCTGGTCTACTCCGGCGACACCCGGCCGAGTCTCGCGGTGATCGAGGCGTCGCGCGGGGCGGATCTCCTGATTCACGAGGCGACGTTCGGCAGCGACGAGCTGGAGCGCGCCAAGGAAACCGGACACTCCACCGCCGCGGAGGCCGCGCGGGTCGCGGTGGAGGCGGGCGTGCGGCGACTCGTGCTCACGCACATCAGCCCGCGCTACACCCGCGATGCGCCGGAGCTGTTGGCGGAGGCGCGGGCCGTCTTTCCGGAGACGGCGATCGCGCGGGACGGGATGGTGGTGGAGGTGCCGTTCGCGGAGTGAGCCGGCCTCCGCTCCTTCGCTTCGCTCAGGATGACTCAGCCAGGAGCACCGATGACCTCACGATCCTCCAGATACGAGCTCGCCCTGCTGGCCGTCGTCGCCCTCGTGCTGGTCTGGTCGGGTATCTCCCCGCATGATCGCTTCACCTGGTTCCTCGAGGTCGCTCCCGTCCTGATCGGCGTGCCGATCCTGCTCTACCTCTGGCCTACGCTTCGCTTCACCCGACTCGTCTACACCCTCCTCGCCCTCCACGCCATCATCCTGATGGTCGGTGGGAAGTACACCTACGCGCAGGTGCCCTTCGGCTTCTGGATGCAGGAGATGTTCGGCTTCGCCCGCAACCATTACGACCGGATCGGCCACTTCGCGCAGGGATTCATTCCGGCGATGCTGGCCCGTGAAGTGTTCATTCGACGCTCACCCCTCGGCGGCAGCCGCTGGCTGCCGTTCGTGGTCGTGTGCTTCTGTCTGGCGTTCAGCGGGTTCTACGAGCTGATCGAGTTCTGGACGGCGCTGGCTGCCGGCGAGGGGGCGCAGGATTTTCTGGGAACCCAGGGCGACGTGTGGGACACGCAGTGGGACATGCAGATGGCGCTGATCGGGGCGATCGTGGCCCTGGTCACGCTGTCGGGCCTGCACGACCGGCAGCTTCGGGCGATGGGCATTACTCGCTGAGGTAGCGCTCGATCACGGGGAGGCAGCCGCCTTCGCGAGGTTGCGCAGCATGCCGGCGAACACGAACTGGTGCACCCCCCAGAGGGCGTACCAATACAGCAGGCCGGCGAGACCGATCGGGTCGAACAAGGCCGTCTGGCGGATGAGCGTGCCGCCGTTCTCCGGCGTGACTTCGAACTGCAGCCAGGCCCGTCCGGGGAGCCGCATCTCGGCGGCAAGACGAAGCAACTGTCCCGGCTGGACCTCCTCCACGCGCCAGAAATCCAACCCATCCCCCACGGCGAGCGACTCGGGATCGCGCCGCCCACGCCGCATCCCCGGCCCGCCCACGGCGAGGTCGAGCAGGCCGCGGAATCGCCACAGGCGATTGCCGTAGTACCAGCCGGCTTTGCCCCCGATCCGGGCGATGGGCCGAAAGGCTTGTTCCGCAGAGCAGTGCACCCATGTCGCACGTGAATCCACCCGGCGGGAGCCGAACCGGACGCCACCCCAGCTGGGTGGCTCGCGTTGGGCGGAGAGCGCGTCGGACCAGCGGGTGGCGGCGAAGCCGAGATCCTCGTTCACCAGCGCACGCGCCAGGACTTCCCGGATACCGCGGGGGCGCACCTGAAAGTCGCGGAGCGCCCGATCGTCCCGTACCACCGTCGGATTGCGAACGCCGTCGATCAGCTCGCGCCCGACCCTGGCGTACACCGGCGACACGAGAGCGAGCCAGAGGCTCGACAGCCGCGGGGTGAGCAGGGGCACCGGAAGCATGATTCGCCGGAGGCCGCGGAGCCGGCCGTACTCGCGCATGAGGTCGCCGTAGGACACGGGATCCGGTCCGCCAATTTCGTAGACCGCGTTGTCCATGGGGTGGTCGAGCACGGCCATCAGGTAGGCCACCACGTCCTCGATGCCGATCGGTTGGGTGGGCGTGTCCACCCAGCTCGGCGTCACCATCGCCGGCAGCTTCTCGACCAGCGCGCGGATCAGCTCGAACGACAGACTGCCCGATCCGATGATGATCGAGGCCCGGAACTCGACCGTCGTCACGCCCGACTCCCGGAATATCCGGCCCACTGCCTGCCGGCTCGCCAGATGGCGCGACAACCGATCGCCCGCGCCCAGGCCGCCGAGATAGACGATCCGGCGAACGCCGGCCGCCCGGGCTGCTGCGGCAAACGACTCGGCACCTTGGCGGTCCTGCTCGGCGTACTCGTGGGACGATGCCATCGAGTGGATGAGGTAGTAGGCCGTGTGAACACCTTCGAGCGCCGGCGCGATCGAGCCGGGGTCCGACACGTCACCGGCGACGACTTCGGTGCCGGGGGCTACGTGCGGCCGGAGCCGTTCCGGATGGCGGGCGAGGCAGCGCAGCGGCCGGCCATCCGCTTCCAGCGCGCGGCGCAGCCGGCCGCCGACGTAGCCGGTGGCGCCCGTCAGCAGGACCAGGTCGCCGGTCACTCCTGCTCCGCATCGGCCTGCGAGAGACGCCGGAGCAGGGCGCGGAACTCCGGCAGGGTATCCACTACCAGCGCGCCGGCCGCTTCGGCTTGTCGTCCGATCCGGTTCGAGGCGGCGCCGCCGATGATGAGCGCTACCGATGCGGGAAGTCCCGCGCGGATATCGCGGATCGCGGCCGCCACCTCGGTGTCGTCGGAGACGTAGACGATGCTGAGCGCGACTGCCTGAGCCCCGGTCTGCTCCACCGCGCTCACGAGATCGTCCGCCGGCATGTCGGGCCCGAGGTAGGTGACCCGCCATCCTTCCGCTGCCGCACTGACCCCCACCAAGAGCGCCCCGAGCTCGTGGAGCTGGTGCGGCGGTGTGGCGACGACGAGACGACGCGTGGCTCCGGGCACTTCGAACACGCCCAGGAGCCAGCCGAGTACTCGGCGAAGCACCGCGGTCGCCATGTGCTCCTGCGCGACCGTGACGGATCCCTCCGCCCAACCATGCCCGATCCGTTCCACGACCGGCGTTACCACGCTCTCCAGGAAGACCGGCACGCCGAGGGTGACCGCGGCGCGTTCGAGCACGGCCTGCAGATCCGGCGCGTCGAACCGTCGTGCGGCGCGCACTGCGCGCTCGACCGCCACACGTGCGGCCTCGGCCAGCGTCGACTCGTCGGCGGCCGGCTCGCCCGGGATTGCGTGGGGCTGCTCGTCCAATCGCCGGAGCTCGTCGAGCGAGAGCCCCGCGATGCGTCCGATGGCATGCCCCCGCTCGGTGAGCCGGCGAAGCCGGCGGAGGCGCTCGATGTCGAGGTCGGAGTAGAGTCGCTGTCCGCCGTCGCTCCGGGTCGGGGCGACGACCTGATAGCGCCGCTCCCATGCGCGGAGGACGTGCGGTGTCAGCCCGGTGCGCAGCGCGACCAGACGAACGGGATATCGGGGTGCCGTCAGCGCCAGCGCGTCGTTCATACCCCAAGATGCTCATGTGTCTAGGTAGTGTCAAGATATTTAGTTAGACCAGAGCTTGACAAACCATCGAAACCACGCCATTTTCTTTGACGATGGTTAGACAACGATGACCGATACCCGTGAGGCTTACATGAAGAAGACAGACGTAGTCGCCGCCGTGCTGCTGGTGATCGGCGGCCTGAACTGGGGACTGGTCGGCGCCTTGGAGTTCGATCTGGTCGGCGCCCTGTTCGGCCCGCTGAGCCCGCTCAGCCGAGTGGTGTACATCCTGGTCGGAATGGCGGCCTTGTACCAGGCGCTGCAGTGGAAGGCGATTCAACACCGGTGGGCGCTGGCCACGCGCTGACCTCCAACTCTGACCGAAGGTGATACTCATGACCCGCACGCTTTTGACACTCGTCCTGGCCGCGACCGCGCTGACCGCGGCCTGCGGCGACGATGACGACAACACCGGCCCTGACGGGGAGGCCCGGGCTCGCGTCGTCCATGCCTCGCCAGATGCGCCGAATGTGGATGTGCTGGTGGACGACGCCGCCGTGCTGAGCGACGTGCCTTACCTCGCGGCCTCCGACTACCTCGAGCTGAGCGCCGGCGAACACAACTTCAAGGTCAATGCAGCCGGAACGGCCACGACGGTGATCGATGCCGATGTGGATCTGACCGACGGGACGGACTACACCGTGATCGCGAGCGGTCTGGCCGCTTCCATCGCTCCGATCGTGCTGGAAGACGACAATTCCGCCCCTGCGGCGGGCAACGTGAAAGTTCGGGCGATTCACGGCGCACCCAGTGCACCGGCGGTGGACATCTACGTGACCGCGCCCGGCGCCGATCTCACCGACGAGACGCCGGCATTGAGCGGCGTCGATTTCGGCGACGTCTCGGACTACATCGAGGCGCCCGCTGGGGACTATCAGGTCAGAGTCACCCCGACCGGCGTCAAGGTGGTGGTGATCGACAGTGGGACGCTCTCGCTGGCGAGCGGGCAGGTACGGACGGCGATCGCGGTGGACGCCGCCGGCGGAGGCGGGCCCTTCGATCTGCTGGTGCTGGCCGATCTGAACTAGAACGACTCTGAACTGGAGATGATGATGATTCGCGGTATCGCTTTTTCGGCTGCGCTGCTGCTCGCCGCGGGGACACCCGTGGCGGCGCAGGAGGCGGATTCACGGTTCACTCTCGAGGCCCGTGGCGGCCTCAACGTTCCCACCTTCGACGTCTCCGACGCGGTGGACGCCGGACCCAGCTTCGGCCTCGGGGTCGGCGCGCAGATTTCTCCCAGGATCTGGCTTCTGGGCGACGTGGATCTGGGGTTTCACTCCGGCGCGGATTTCGGGAGCATCGAGGGCCCGGACGTCAAGGTATTTCACTACATCGGTAAGATCGGCTACGCGCTGGTGCCGGAGGGCACATCCAAGTGGTCGGTGGTGGTGAACGCCGGCGGCGGCGCGATGACCTTCGATGTCGATGGTGGCGCGTCCAACACCTATCCCGCCATCAACGTGGGGGCCAAGATCGCCTATCGTCTGAGCCCGCGGGTGAGTTTCCTGCTGAGCCCGCAGGGCGACATCGCATTCGCGGACGAGGATGAGCTGGGCAGCAGCACGGCGTGGGTCTGGCCCTTCACGGCCGGCGTGCGCATCGGGCTCTAGCCGTTCCCACCACACCGGCCTTGGCAGCATCGCGGCCTGCGACTACCATGCAGGCCGCATGCGCTTGCCCTCGTTCCTCGGCGTTCTCCTCGTCATCTTCGCGGCGGTCATCGGGTGTGGCGACTCGTCGCCCGCCCGCGACACGCCGCGCGACTCCGCCGTCGCGGCCGCGCCGACTCCGCCCAAGCCCAAGGTGTGGGAGCCGCGCCCCGTGGTGGCGCCGCCGCTACCCGACAGCGCCAAGTCCGACAGCCTCAAGCCCGATAGCGCCGGGACCGATACGACGGCCGCGGACTCCGCGCGTCCTCGACGCGACACGGTGCCCGCGCGGACCCGAGCGCGCGGTCCCCGGCCGTTCGTGCTCACTCCCGCCGATTCCGCGAAGTGGCCGGTGCCGGGTCCGGCGCCGCTCCCCGGCTCGATCCTTCCCGAGCATCGCATCATCGCGTACTACGGCAACCCACGGTCAACCCGCATGGGCATCATGGGGCAGGTCCCGCCAGACTCGATGCTGCCGCGCCTCGAAAAGGTGGCGATGCAGTGGGCGTTGGCGGATCGTGATCGGAAGGTGATGCCGGCGCTCCACCTCATCGCCACCGTCGCGCAGGGCAAGCCGGGGGCCGGCAGCAAATATCGCCTGCGCATGGGCGACAGCCTGCTCAACCTGGTCGCGTCGTGGGCGGAGGAGCGAGGCTGGATCGTGTTCCTCGACATCCAGACCGGGCACAGCACCGTCGCGGCGGAGCTGGAGCCGCTGGTTCCGTTCCTCGA
>Ga0190265_10001526_pt1 | contig 15257 bp, 15 predicted proteins | sample Popmic124T_FD_133135 | JGI IMG/M metagenome (GOLD analysis project Ga0190265, IMG submission 133135) | Populus adjacent soil microbial communities from riparian zone of Indian Creek, Utah, USA - 124 T | ecosystem: Environmental > Terrestrial > Soil > Riparian zone | place: USA: Utah | collected...
CCGTCCATGTCCGGCATGTGGATGTCCATCAACACCAGATCGAAGCCGCTGCCTTTCGAGGCCGTCAGCGTATCGCGCGCCGCCGCTATGGCTTCGGCGCCATCCTTGACGCGCACCACGCGGGCGCCGGATTTCTCCAGCACAGTGCAGGCGAGCAGCGCATTGATGTCGTTGTCTTCGGCGAGAAGAATCGAAGCCCCTTCGGCGCGATCGGTGCCGGACTCGATTTCAAAAGACGCTGCCGCCTCCGACACGGTCACTTGGTCTTTCTCACCCGCGCCGAAGAGCTGAGTGAGAAGCGACACGGGCCGCACCGGGCGAACGAGATAACCGTTGAAGCCGAGCGCGCGGAAGCGGGAGATGTCGCCGCGATCGGCCGGATCGATCGCCACCACGGCGCGCGCTCCATGCTTCAACAAGGCAAGCAGACGCGCCACGCGACCATCGGCGCCGGCGCGGTCGGTAAGCAGTGCGGTGAAGGGCAAGCCGCTCGCCGCGGCATCGGCGGCAACGCGTTTGGCGTCCCTCGAGCGCGTTGTGACGATTTCTACACCGAGCGCGATCAGCTGATCGCCGATGATCTCGCCTTCGATGCCGCCATCGAGAACGATCAGGACTTTTTCATCCGCATGTGGCTTCGGCCAACCAGTTGCGACGGTCGGGACCTGAATGGGCGTGGCGAATGGCAGATCGACGATGAAGGTGGCGCCCTCGCCAAGCATACTCTCTACCTCGATGCGTCCACCCATCGCCTCGATCAGGCGCTTGCAGATGGCGAGCCCTAACCCCGTGCCGCCATGCCGCCGCGCCGGACCCGACTCGGCCTGCTCGAACTCAGCGAAGATGCGGTGGATCGCTTCGGGCGGCACGCCGGGTCCGGTGTCGCGCACGACGAAGCGAAGCCACGCTTTGCCGTTTTGCGCCGCGCTGGGGACAAGCCCAAGCGTCAAGGCCACGCCGCCGGTTTCGGTAAACTTGATGGCGTTACCCAAAAGGTTGGTCAGGATCTGGCGGAGGCGCGTCTCGTCGCCGACCGCGGTCTTGGGCAGATCGGGCGAGGCGCGCCAGGCGATCTCCAGGCCTTTATCTCCGGCGCGTGGCGCGAGCAACTCGACCACGCTCTGCGCCGCGTCGGCAATGTCCAAGGGTGCGGCACGAAGCTCGATCCGTCCCGCCTCGATCTTGGAGAAATCGAGAACCTCATCGATCAGCGTGAGCAGCGTCTTGGCCGAGGTCGAGATGACGCGGGCATAGCTGCGTTGCTCCGGCGTGAGCGCGGTGTCGAGCAAGAGCCCGGTCATGCCGAGAATGCCGTTCATCGGCGTCCTGATCTCGTGGCTCATGGTGGCGAGGAAGCGCGACTTGGCCTGACTCGCGCTCATCGCCTGGTCGCGCGCGGCGGCCAGCGCCAGCTCGCGGAGGCGCGCCTCGCGCTCCCGCACTTCCCATTGCAGGTCCTTCAGCGTCTCGAGACTCTCGTCGAGCGCCGTCTTTTGCCGCTTGCGCTTCGCTGTCTTGGCCATGAAGCCAGCCAAGCAGACAATGCTTGAAAAAGGCTTTAGCGGGAGGGCGAGGCCAGCTCAGTAGCCTCGCAGCTCCTTGATTTGTCCGAGGCTTAAGCCGCGAATATCCTCGCTTGTAAGCGTGTGAACTCCCTCGCGCTTTGCCTTTTCTTTGGCGGCCAAGAACATGGCCTCGGGCTCGACAGCGCGTTTGCGAGACTCCGCCGAACCCGTTGGTGTTTGTTCAGGCTTCCTTGGCGGAAGAGGCGGTGGTGAACCCGCATCGGCTGCCGGAGATTTGAGGTGAGCCAGCGTAGGCTTCCTTAGCGGGAGTTCCGGCTCCACATAAGCCGGTGCTCGTCCCCAGTTGCAGAATAGCGGGTTCTTGATCAGGGGCGCCCGCTCTGCCACTCCGGCGAAAAGTGTCGATTTGGCGCTTGCCATCACGACTTCGTCCCAACATCCGTAATCGTTGCACCGATTATAGGTGAAGCAGATCGGACAGCTCGTGTCGTTCTTCAGCCTGAATTCAAGTTTTTCTCTTCCTCGCCGCGATACGGCTAAAGTTTCAATTCCTTTCACGAGCTTTTCCAAATCCTCCGCGATGCAACTGTCGCTTGTCTTTCCGGCTTTGCGGTCAGCATCACGGCTGCAGGCGTTTTGCCGAGGCGCGGACGCTTCCTGCTGAGCCAACGAAACAGAGTCTGTAATCACATCGATCTTGGCCGTCTCGCCTTGGAGACAGGGAGCCGGGACCATTTCAGCCGGCTTGCGGGCTTTGCCCTTGACCAGATCCCTGAATTCCGCCTGAAGCCCGTTGATGATCGTATAGTTCCGCTCTTCGCTGTAAGGCTTGCCGCTCCGCGCACGCGGTCCGTAGGCCACCAAAATTCCTCTCAAGATGAGGCGACCTTCGTCGTCTGAAATCGGGCGTCCATCCTTTAGAGCGAAAACCGCGCCTCCCGAGCCTCCTTCGTCGAGGTCAACGTCGGCGGTGTAAAACGGCACGCCTCCCAGATATGCGTTGAATACGCCTCTTATCGTTCCTTTCGCGATTACCGGCTCCCGGTCCGAAAGCTTGTTCAAGGAGCGACGCTGGAAACCGGTAACTGAAACGATCTCTTCTCCCTCGGACAGAGCCGAATTGGCATCATTGATCGCAAACGGGCTGCAGCCCTCCAACTCACGCTTGAGGCGAACGACGATAAAATCCTCATTATTCAGAAAGTATCCCGTCCTTTGGTCCGTCTCGACCAAAACCGGAATGGCGACCCTTCGATGTAAATAGCTGCGGAAGCTGCACCTGCCAAAGGACCCCACGGCTTTGCGCTTGGAGAAGACGTGCTTCGCCGTCACCAGCAGGTCCGGTCTAAGCACGCTCGCCGCGCTCGCAAACACTTCGCCCCAAGGCTGATCGCACACGATCCTCCCCGTGCACGCCATCAGCTGTTTCGTTTGGTCGGCTGTCAGCGTGATGCCGAGTTTTGACTCGCTCTGGCCGAGATTCCAGCGCCCGTCGACGAGCTTCCGACTTCCTTCCTTGGCGTAGATAAGGACCCGATGGAACAGTGAGGTTCGAGAGGAAATAGATTCAGACAGGGAGCGCCCCGTCATTAGCGGCGAAGCTCCCGCCGCGAATGAAACGATCGCCACTCCCATGACCGCCAGTGCGCCAGCGCCGAGGCCCTGTCTCAAGATTTTCCCGCCCGACTGAGAATGACCTGACGAAAGTGAGAGTGAGAGCAAACACCAAAGCCGAACGACTGTCGAGAAAGCAGGAGACGACCGCGCGATATTTGGCGCAATGTGACACTATCGTGACGCATCGCATGGCGGTACTGCGCCCCTCTGGCTTTGGCGTCAGGATTCAGGCGGCTTGGGCGCGACGCAGCGTTTCGCCGCGATAGCTCAAGGCTTCGGCGATATGGATGCGGGCGACGCGCTCCTCGCCATCGAGGTCCGCAAGAGTCCGCCCGACACGGAGCGTCCGGTGATAGCCGCGCGCACTTAACGAGAGCGCATCGCGGCGTCGCGCAGCAGCGTGAGGCCGGCAGGCTCGGGCGCGGCGATCTCTTCGAGCAGCGCCCCGGGATGCGGATGCAGCCGAGCGCTTCGTAGCGTTCGCGTTGCATGCGGCGCGCGGCCGTGACGCGTTCGCGCACTTCGGCGCTTCCTTCCGAAGCCTGCGGCAGCACGAGATCGGCTGCCGAGACCGCCGGCACTTCGATCTGCAGATCGATACGGTCGAGCATGGGTCCCGAAATGCGCGCCTGGTAGCGATCGGCGCAAGATCGGCCCAGACGGCATACATAGCCGGGCTCGCCGGCGCGGCCGCAGCGGCAGGGATTCATGGCGGCGATCAGCTGGATGCGCGACGGGTAGGTTATGCGGTGATTGGCGCGCGCGATCACCGTCTCGCCACTTTCGAGCGGCTGGCGCAGCGCGTCGAGAACTTGCGGATGGAACTCCGGCAGCTCGTCGAGAAACAGCACGCCGAGATGAGCGAGCGCCGCTTCCCCGGGACGCGGCCTGGTGCCGCCGCCGACCAAGGCAGCCATGCTCGCCGAATGATGTGGTGCGCGGAAGGGCCTGCTCCGGCCGATGCGCCCGCCGGCGAGATCGCCGGCGAGGCTCCTGATCATGCTCACTTCCGGGATCAATGTTGAAAAAGTGAATGGAGTTGTCCCGTACGTCGGCCAACAGCCTCAGGTTTTCGATGCATCGATCATCGATGCTATCGTCTGGAAATTCACGAACCAACGCCATTGCTCTGTCCAGGTTGATCGTCATCCGATTCCTGGAACGATTCAGCTTTGGGAAGTGACGCTGGGTTCTTGTTCCATCGGAACGCACTCTGGTTTCCCAGACCTCAATTGGTCGTATCTTACCGCCCTCTTCTTTCATGATCCGTGCCTTGAGAAGAAGCTCCCACGCGTTCAGCATCAGGATTGAGAACGCCTCCTCGCGATATGCAAAGTTCGGCTTGTTGTAAATCTCGATGGCGGCAAGACACGCTTCGATAGAACGATCGACCAAAAGTCCTGTGCGACTGCGAGGCACCGCTATCCTCCGAACTAGAGCTGTTTGGCAAACGTCATCTTCCCGTCCGCATAAAGTTGTTGAATTAGCTGCTTCGAATTAGCGGCCAGCGCATGTTTGGAAATCAGATGTTTTCCAAACACTAGCTTTTGACCTCGCGCAGTCTGTTCCTCGCTTCGAGGCGCGTCACCTGCAGCGGAGCCAATGCTGATAGTTACACGCCTTTATGCAGGGGTCTCGACGATAAGGTGGGGGATATAGGTCTGGGCGAGACACAAGGTCAGTTGTTCTCCACGCAAGCTGAGGCAATCGATCCACTCATTAGGCATGGCGTTGAAATTTGTCGGGTAGGAGTGCGCTTCCTCCCGGCGCACGAGGTTCACAGGAGGATTTGGGAGGTGCCGGTCTTGTTGTCCCAGATACGGGAACACGAATGCTTTGATTTGCCCGGACCTTTGCGCTTCATGCAAGCGATGCATTGCCGCGTTTTGTGCCCGGTCAAAAATTGCACTAAAGACGCTGAGCATCCGCGCAAAGAAAAATTGATTCGGAGGGTTCTGACGTAAACCGTAGCCTGCCGAGCAACAAATGATCGTATCGACCGCAATCACATTCAGGCTCACGTCGGGAGAGCGGTCGGGCCAAAGACAGCCAAGCCCAAGATTGTCGTAGATGCCTCCGTCAGTAAGGAGGACGCGGCTATTCTTGAGCTCGCCGTCCTTCTCAAAAGTAAGCGTCTCGTCAAACGCTGGCAGAAACAGCGGGTACGCCGCAGATGCGGCGACGGCGTGAGCGATTGATACGTTATTGCCGTGAACCTTTCCCCAGCGCCAGGAGCCGGATTCCATCGTTCCAAAGCGGAACGCCGAGCCGGTCCTTAGTTCCGTAGCGTTGACGACGAGATGGGGTTGCACCGGCAAATCTTTCATCGTGGCACGTTCGAACAGGAGATCGTCAAGCGCGGCTTCGAGCAGTGTCGTCCGACTGGCAAAGCGATGGAGCGGCGATCGGATCTCGAAGCGTTCGAACTGGCGTGAAAGGGATCGAGGCGTGATCAGGCGCGCGAGCCTTAGAAGTGCTTTAGATAGCGCAGCGCCGACCGCGACGGCACCGACCATGATGAAGACAATGGCGACCTTGATGCCGAGCAAACTGAACAGCTTGCGGCGCATAGGTGCCACCAGTCCTTGAGCTAAAAGTGCGCGGATTTTCTCCTCAAAGGAGGCAAAATCACCTCGGTGGGCGTGAAAATAAGCACCGATGACGCTGCCGCCCGACACCGTCGAGAGGATGGCGACGCGGTCAAGAAGCCCGAGCCGATTGAGGGCACGGAGGCATCCAAGATGAAACGCGATGGCACGGGATCCGCCGCCCGAGAGAGCTAGGCCAATCGTATGGGCGGCCGTTTCGTCCATGAGGCGTGCCCGCTCACGCCGCTACCGGGGTTTTCACTGACCTAATCAGCGTTGTCGTAAGTTCGGTGGCCCCGGGTTGGGTCAGAAGCGAAACGCCGCCCTCCATGTTGGTCGTAAAGACGTGCTTAGCCACGCGACTATAGACCTGTAAAGCCTGCGAGTGCGGGTGCCCATACTGGTTGTCCACGCCGGCGCTGATCAAGACCGTGTGCGGGGCGATATTGATGAGGGACGCCGGGTGCGTAGCGTTTTTCGAACCATGGTGCGGGGCCGCAAGAACGTGTGACTTAAGTGCGGTACCGAAAAGTTCGTTGATTGTTTCCCATCGCGGATTCTCGGTGTCACCCGTGATTAGGTACGAGAAGCCGCGTTGGCCAATTCCGGTTAGCTTAAGAACGATGCTGCAATTATTGGAACAGTCCATGTCATCAATGTGCGGGGAGAAGAGCTCGAATTCGAACTTGCCCGAAAGGCCGCTAAGACGGCGGTTGGCAAGCTTATCGACGCGCACCGACACTCTCCTCAACGGATTATTGGTCTGGCGCCGCACAGCCTCCTCCTCGTTGATAAGAGCGAAGACTTTTTTGGCCTCCTCGCAGTCCTTGTAGTAGGTGGGGTACATGACCCAGTCCGGACGATACTTGCGCAATACGATCGAAGCCCCGACGATCTCGCAGTGATCACAATCGAACCCGGTAAGGATGAAGCCTTTCACGCAATGGTCCTTGAGTGAGAGCGCCATGATCTCTTTGACGTAAGCGACGGTTGGGTCATCAGAGCAGGGGATCCGGCAATCGACGATGAGAGCCTCGCCTTTGTGCCGCACTATCGCGAGGGCACCTTGGCCCACATTCACGGTGATGATGTTCATGTCCCTACCCCTTCTTGCCGAGATAGAGCGCGAGATTGAGGTCGCGCTCCAGATAGATAACCGCGTGCCGCGCTGACTGAAATTTGCGATTTTTGTAGCGCTCGAGGATGTCGGCGATGACGGGGTCCTTGGACGAGCTGCCGATGGAATAGGGCCGCGCACCTTCGTCGGGGTCTTCCAGCGTCACAATCTCCGCGCTCGATCCGTCCACGAGCGCCAAAGACCCCTTCCAGTACGGAGCGCCGATGTTTTTGGCGAGCAACGACTTAAAGCCTGGATAGAACTCGGCGAAAAACTCATGGTCTTTGGCGCGCTCGAGATTCGGCTCGCTCCGCGGACTCCGCACGGCCGACTCGCGCAACGTGACGGTGTCAGCCTGCGGCGGTTGTATTACAGCCGCATCGACGAGCTTCACGTTTTTCGCGGGGATCTCATAGATGGTTTTGTCGCCGCGGCGGAAGATGAAATGCTTGACCGCATAGCGCGGGTTGCCGCCGCGTTTCTTGCTTACGACGAGCAGCGCGTAGAAAAAATCAGTGTTGTGCTTGTCGTGATTGACGGTCCTGAAGTAGGTCTGCCTGTCGCCGCCGCTCAGGGTTGGATGTCCGTTGACGTGGTGCGTGTGCCAATTGCCAAGATGCTCAATATCAGGGTGGCTAGCTTCGATCGCGCGGAACTGATTCTCTTGGTACTCCCCGTCCTGAAGGAAATAGGTTGGCGACCTCTGTGCGTTGGGCCCCGGCTCCAGGACGCCCTTCACCTCTATCTCGTAACGGCCGTTGTCGTTGCGGTAGGTGCCCAGCAGCCGGCCGCCGGTTTCGTCAACGTCGTACTTGTCGCATTCGTCGAAGATTGACTCGAGCGCGTCGCGCGCGATTGCAATCGAAAAGGCCGGCTTTTTCGATCTAAACAGCATGGGCGACGCTCCTTACGGCGCAGATCGCGCACTGCTCTTGAGGACTGAGCTCGACGCGTTGCAACTGAAAATGCTTCTTGAACGGGTGGACCGCGCGATTACCCCAAACGACGTAATTTTCGTCGATCAGGTCAAGATATTTGGGGCGATTAGGAAGCCGCCGCGCGATAGCGTCCAAGACGAAGCGGGTGTGGAAAGAGGTGATAAACGAGATGTCGACCCCGAGACCGGGCGAATCCTTGATCTCGGCGATCTCCATCCCGTAGACCTTTTCGCGCTCCTCTTCCGATACAAGGTCGATCTCACGGATGCCCTGTCGAAACGGCGTGCGCTGCAGGAAAGCTTCGAGGCAGGCGAGGCAACCGCCATTGGGCGGTCGGTAGGCGAAAGCCTCGCCACCAATGCCGCGCGTGAAGACACGGCCAACGGCAAAGGAAACGCCGTGCCTGACGCAAAGCTCATTGAGGGCGTAGCGCGACGGCTCATTGTCGGTCGCGAGCACCACGACGTCGGCGTTCCTAACTTCCGATTCGAGATGTGGATACGTCATGATGTCTGCGTCGATCTTGGCGATGTTCGCAGTGGGATTCCTATCGAGCAGCACCTCGCCGACGGCATCGACCTTCTTCTGCCCGATAAATCGCCGACCACAGACATGCCGAATGACGTTCTCGGGGCCGAGGCTATCCTTGTCGATGAGTGTGAAATTGCGGATGCCCGACATGACAAGCTGAAGCGCGACATTGCCGCCGCCAGAGCCACATCCGGCCACGAGGACGTTAATGTCCCTGAGCATCGAGATATCGAAAAGGGATTCGATGCGCTCAAAAGTGCGGTCGGCCGTCATGTATAGGTCCTTTCCGGCCATTCGCCCGTCTTGCGCCATTTGGCGTATTGCTTGAGCCATCCCCGCGCCAAGGTCAGCGCATAAGGGGCGTCGTGGGTTTTGATGTTCCAGGCCACGGTCGTGCCGAAGATCGAAAGCGATCCGTCCGGCCAGCGATGCGGCGCGTTCGGCGCGACCTGCTGCGCGTAAATGCGTGGCGCCGCGTTGGGATAGCCGTGGGGCAGGACGATGCTGATGACGATGTTGTCGCCGGCTGCCGTCTCAAGGCAACTGATCTCCAGCTCCTTGCTGTCATTGATGGTGAGCTTGTAATTCTCCTTCTTCGCGTCGAGCTTGCTCAGCTCCTTGGCGATGCGCTCCGGCGCAATGTCCGGCAGGAGAAAGGAAACCGGTACAAGGCACGCTTTCGGCTGGCCGTTGCGTTCGACGACGAAGACCTCGCCATCGCGGGCGACGCGGTCAAGAACTTCGCCCGGCGAACTGCGCAGCTCCATCATTTTCAAAGTCTTGAAATCGACCTTCAAAGCCGTCCCTCAATGCTTGATCTCGGCACCGGGCCAGGTGCCTCCATTGTTGCGCCAGACCTCGAACTTGTTGAGCCATTTGGCCGCGCGGCCGATCACGAAGGTCAAGTTATGCGCACCCGGATTCCACATTGACGGATGCAGGTAGCAGATGTTGCCCGTCGGATATCGGTGCGGCGCATGGGTGATCGCCGGAGCGTCGATGTAGACCCGCGGCATTTCGTTGGGATAGTTGTCGGAAAACTTGATCGACAGGACATATTGGCGGCCGTTGGAGGTTTGGAGGGCCGTGCGGGCGTAGACCTTGCCGTCGGTCGTCGGGCGCAGTTCGACCAGGGCGAAGCTCTGCTGCGCTTCTCGGAACTCGCGCTGGATCCGGGAAATGTCCATCGCCGCCCTCAATATTCCCCGCCGAGATTTTCCTTCATCGTCAGCGGCTTCTTGCTGCCCATTTCAGCCACGGTGGCGCCACCGATCTCTCGAATCTCGCCGTTCGGAAGGATCTGAATTGGCGTGTCTTCCTCGCTGTTAAGCAACCGCTCCAGCTCGTCGATCTTCGAATTTTGGCTCATTTCCGCCCTCCAACGCCCGTCTCATCGTGGAGTCAACGAGGCGCGGCTTGGCGTTAGTGGCCCCTTGCACTCATACCCGGGCCACAGTGGTAATTGGTCACATCGTTAAGAGATGATGCCCGCCGGCCGCGGCAACTTCGAGCGCGCGCTTGGCGGTCTCCTGGCCCTTGATGTCCTTGAGGTCGGGCATCGCCTCGTCGCCCGGATCGGCCGTGGGCTCGGGTCGCCGCAAGGTCTGCAGCCCCTTGAAGTGGTTGATCAGCACCAGCAGATCGGATGGCGCGAGGATCGGCATGTCGGCGGCGGCCCATGCGGCTTCCGCGCCGCACGAGGCGGGGCAGATTAGACCTTTGTCCATTGCGTTCGCGCCGATGGCGGCGGGCAACGCGCCTGTGACCGTGGCGATCGAGCCGTCGAGCGCGAGCTCCCCCAGCACGCAATAGCCTTCGATGGCGTCGCGCGCGACCGCGCCCACGGCAGCCATCAACCCGAGCGCGATGGGAAGATCGTAATGGCTCCCTTCCTTGGGCAGATCGGCAGGAGCGAGATTGACTTTCCATGCATGGTGCGCCTTCGGCAAGAGAAGGCAGCAAGCGTCAGGTGCTGTGCAGGATACGAAGTCGAAAGCACCGCGCCGCAAAAGCACGAAGCGAAGCGCCTCGAGGGTGCTCAAACCTTAGGGATGAGCGTGTTCGATGGCAGGCTCGGATCGAGCAGCCGCGCGGCCTGCTCTGCGCCGGCAACTGGCAGCTTCGAAGCGTCGATCAGTCCAAGCTGCGCGAGAAGGGACGCCTGGTCCCAGTAAATTCGCTCAAATTCAACCTTGCCGTTGTCGAAGCCGACCACCACCACGAACGGAATCGTCACCTTGCGGCCGGTGGGCGCGACGCCCGGCAGGATGGCCGGCATGTCGCAATCATGCGTGAAGCTGATCACCACCTCATCGACCACGCTGTTCTCGCCGACGATGCGCGAGACGGGTGTGATGACGGTGTCCTCCGGCCAATGGCCGATGAACCAGGTTTCGTAGAAACGCCGCACTTCATCCCGTCCATTGCCGCCGGTCATGGTCGGCACGTGAGTAACGTGCGGCGCTTCGCTCATCGTCGCCATGGTCGCGTCGATGTCGCGAGTCTTGAATTCTGCTGCGGTGTGGGCGTCGAACATCGCGCCGAGCCCCTTCGGATCGGAGGCCATCACGCCCTCCTTTTGCGCCTGCTGGTCTGAACCTTTTTCTCGATCACGTCCCAGATCATGGCGGCGATGTCCGGACCGCCGAACTCGGCCACTTGGCGGATGCCGGTCGGCGAGGTGACGTTGATCTCGGTGAGATAGCCGCCGATCACGTCGATGCCGGCGAAGATCAGCCCGCGCTTCTTGAGCTCGGGCCCTAGCCGCGCGCAGATCTCCTTGTCGCGCTTGGTGAGCTTGGTGGCAGCCGCCGTGCCGCCGACATGCAAATTGGAGCGGGTCTCGTCGCGCGCGGGGATGCGGTTGATGGCGCCGGCAAACTCGCCGTCGACCAGGATGATGCGCTTGTCGCCTTGGCGCACCTCCGGCAAATAACGCTGCACCATGATCGGCTCGCGGAAGGTCATCCCGAGCAACTCGACCAGCGAGTTGAGATTGGTGTCGGCCTTGGGGATGCGGAAGATGGCGGCGCCGCCATTGCCGTAAAGCGGCTTCACCACGATGTCTTTGTGCTTGTCGCGGAAGGCGCGGATCTGTTCCGGCGAACGGGTGACCAGCGTCGGCGGCATCAGGTCGAGAAAATCGAGCACGAAGATTTTCTCCGGCGAATTGCGCACGCTTGCCGGATCGTTCACCACCAGCGTTTGGGGGTGAATGCGCTCGAGCAGATGCGTGGTGGTGATGTAGGCCATGTCGAAGGGCGGGTCCTGGCGTAGCTGCACCACGTCGTATTCGGCAAGGTTTACGCTTCTTGGATGCGCGAGCCGGTAATGGACGCCGGGCTTGTCCTCGACGGTGAGGCTGTGGCCCTCGGCCATGAGCTTGCCGTCGCGCAGCGAAAGATTGGGGGGCGTGTAATAGAACACGTCATGGCCGCGCCATTGCGCTTCGAGCAGCAGCGCGAAGGTGGAATCGCCCCTGATATCGATGCGCTCGATGGGGTCCATCTGGAAGGCGACTTTGAGGGCCATGGCGCGCTTTTATTACACCGGAAAGGCGTTGGCGATATAGCGCGGGAAGCCCCAAGGCGCGGCGAGCACCACGTCGAAAGCGATGTCGTGGCCGGAGAACTCGGGGTGCCCTGCAAGCCAATATTGCGCCGCGCGCACGATGCGCCGCCGCTGCCTGGCGGGCAGGGTCCAGGCGGCGTCATCCGCGGTCTTGCGCCGCTTCACCTCGATAAAGGCAAGCCGTCTGCCTTTAAGCGCCTCGAGATCGATCTCACCGACCGGCGTCTTGTAGCGCCGCGCGAGGATGCGATGGCCCTTGAGACGCAGCAGAAGCGCGGCGATGGTTTCGGCGAACAGGCCGCTTCGATACGCTCTCGCCCGCGACTGCCGCGTCATCAATCGCGCTTGCGGGTGAGCGAGAGGCCAAGCTCGTAGACGCGCGCGCGCTTCACCTTAAGCACGTCGGTGACGTCGCGCACCGCGTCACGGAAGCTTTGCGTCTCAAGCGCCTGATTGAGCTGTGCGACGATCGTGGCGTCGCTGATTTCGGTCTCTGCCGGCGAAGGCGGCGCGACCACCACCACGAACTCGCCCTTCAGCGTCTCTTTATCGGCAAGCTTGGCGGCGAGCTGATCGAGCGTTGCGCGCGTCACCGTCTCATGCAGCTTGGTTAGCTCCTTGGCGATCGCCGCCTCGCGTGGCCCCAGCACGGCTTCCATGTCGGCGAGGCTCTTGGCGAGCCGCGGCGCCGTCTCGAACATCACCAAGGTCGCCGGTATGGCGGCAAGCTCGGCAAGACGGCTCCGGCGCGGCCCCGATTTCACCGGCAGAAAGCCGGCGAAGAGGAACGTGTCGGTGGGCAGTCCCGAACTGGTGAGCGCGGCGAGCACCGCGGAAGGTCCTGGTATGCTGGTCACCATGAGCCCTTGGTCGAGCGCCTCGCGCACGAGCTTGTAGCCGGGGTCGGAGACGAGCGGCGTGCCGGCGTCGGAGATCAGCGCCACCGAGAATCCGGCGCGCAAGCGTGCGAGAAGCCGCGGCCGCTCGCGCTCGGCATTATGCTCGTGATAGGGCGTAAGCTCGCCGCCGATGCCGAAATGAGAGAGAAGCTTCTTGGAGTGACGCGTGTCCTCCGCGGCAATCAGATCGGCGCGGGCGAGCACGGCAAGCGCGCGCAGCGAAACGTCGCCGAGATTGCCGATCGGTGTCGCCACGAGATAAAGCCCGGCGGGAAGCGGCCGCGCGATCAGCTCGCCAAGCACCTCGCTCGCGCGCGGCACCGTTCGCAGCGGTGCTTTGGCAGTCCGGTCTTTGTCGCGATGATCTTGCACGCGTATCGCCCGCGTTTTTGAGGCCGTGGCGAAGGCGGACGGCGAGCCCTGGCCGCAAAAACGTTACGTGATATAGTCGGCCTTCGTCCATCACGATTGAGCCATGGTTGCGGGCAAGGTTGACCTGCCCTGGAGCAAGGGAGTCATGCGGCTTGCCTTAAATCGACGCCGTCATCTCGGTGGCCTTGCCGCGCTGGCGGCGTGCGCCTTGGTGGCGAGCTGCGGCACGCCGGGCGGCGGAGGCGGGGGGTCAATTCCCGGCTTCGGCAGCGCGCCCAGCCTGCCCGGTTCGGAAGGCGCGGTAAAGGTCGCGGTGCTTCTGCCCATCACCTCGTCGGGGTCCACGCCCGCCGTGGCCAAGGCGCTCAAGCAGGCGGCCGAGCTCGCTCTGTTCGATTTCGACAATCCCAATGTCGTACTCGTGCCGAAGGATACGCGCGGCTCGGCGGAGGGCGCGCGCATGGCGGCGGAGAGCGCGGCGCAAGAAGGCGCCGAGCTGATCATCGGCCCGCTCTTCGCACAGGAGGTGTCGGCCGCGGCGCCCGTCGCCCGCCGCTCCGGCATTCCCATGATCGCCTTCTCCAGCGACGAGAAGGTCGCGGGCAACGGCGTCTATCTTCTGAGCTTCGTCGCCGGGCGCGACATGCCGCGCATCGTGTCCTTCGCCATGTCGCGGGGGAAGCGCAATTTCGCGGTGCTGGTGCCGCAATCGCCTTACGGGCGCATCGCCGAGGAGGCCTTCGCCAGGGCCGTAGGCTCGGGCGGAGGCCAAGCGCCGGTGCGCGCCACCTTCTCGCCGAACGATTCAGGCGCTATGGCGAGCGCGGTGCAGCAGGTCGCCAACGCGGGCAGCCGAGTCGATGCGCTGTTCCTGCCGGCGGCCCGCGAGGAGCTGCCCGCGCTCGGGCCGGTCCTCGCCTCTTCCGGTCTTACCAGCGCCAAGGTCCAGTTCATTGGCACGGGGCAGTGGGACTTTCCCAATGTTGCCAGCGAGCGGGCGCTGATTGGCGGCTGGTATCCGGCGCCCGATCCGAAAGGCTGGAGCAAATTCGTCGACAGCTATGCAAAAACATATGGCGCCGCGCCGCCGCGCATCGCGAGCCTCGCCTATGACGCGGTCAGCCTTGCCGTTTCGCTGTCTCAATACCCGCGCGGGGAGCGCTATTCGATGGTCCAACTCACGCGCTCGAGCGGATTTGCCGGGGTGGACGGGCTGTTCCGTCTGCTCCCCGACGGAACGGCCGAACGCGGGCTCGCCATTCTCGAAGTGCGCGAGGGAGGCCCGCGGGTGATCGACCCTGCGCCGAGTTCCTTCAGCACCGCCTCGTCTTATTGGCGCTAAGGGGCCTGGCCTTAGGCGGCAAGCTCCAGAATCAGCCGGTCAAGCACGAGGCGTCCTGACGGCGTTGCGGTCAGCCGGTCGCCATTGCGCGCGAGCAGGCCCTCGCTCTCAAGCGCGCCGATGCGCTTCTCATCGATGCGATGTTCAAGCCGCGTGAGGTCGATGCCTTCGGCGAGCCTGAGCCCCATGAGCAGATATTCTTCCGCGGACTCCGCCGCACTTAACGGCTCGTCGCTGGCGAGGCCGTGGCCCCGAGCCTCGACTTGCGCCATCCAGGCTTCCGGCGATTTAATCGTGGACAGGGCCCGCTTCGCACCATCGCGCGTGACGCGGCTATGGGCGCCGGGACCGATGCCGGCATAATCGTTGCCTCGCCAATAGAGCAGGTTGTGGCGCGATTCCGATCCCGGCCGCGCATGGTTGGAGATCTCGTAGGCGGGAAGCCCCGCCGTCTCGGTGAGCTCCTGAGTCAGAAGATAAAGTGCGCGCGCCTTTGCTCCATCAGGTACGCGCAGCGTTCCCGCTTTGTGGCGTAAGGCGAACGGCGTGCCGTCCTCGATGGTGAGTTGATAAAGCGAGAGGTGATCGGCAGCATGATCGATCGCCTGCTTCAGTTCCTGTTCCCAATTTCGCGCCGTCTGCCCTTCGCGCGCATAAATGAGGTCGAAGGACACGCGGCCGAAATGGCGCTTGGCCAGCGCCAGCGCGTCGAGCGCCTCTTGCGCCGTGTGCTGCCGCCCAAGCGCCTTCAGGCTCG
>Ga0190265_10001527_pt1 | contig 15240 bp, 12 predicted proteins | sample Popmic124T_FD_133135 | JGI IMG/M metagenome (GOLD analysis project Ga0190265, IMG submission 133135) | Populus adjacent soil microbial communities from riparian zone of Indian Creek, Utah, USA - 124 T | ecosystem: Environmental > Terrestrial > Soil > Riparian zone | place: USA: Utah | collected...
CGCCTCGAGGCCCAGCTCGGGACCAGCCTGTTCCTGCGGCAGGGCCGCGGACTCGTGTTGAGCCCCTCGGGCGGTGCCCTGGTCGCGCCGGCCCGCGAAGTGGTCCGCTCCCTCGATGTCGCCCGCGAAGCGGTCGCGGCTGTGGACGGCCTGCGCGGCGGGCAGTTGCGCATCGCCTCCATGCCGTCCCAGGTCGTCAGTCCCCTCACCGGGCTCATCGCCGCCTACGCCGACGCCTACCCCCACGTGCAGGTGGCGGTGGTGGCCGCCGCCCGGCCCGACGACGTCCGCGACGCCCTTCGCAGAGGTGTGGCCGAGATCGGCATCGTCGCCGCCGCCGGCACCCACGAGGTGTTCGCAGACCTCGATCATGTGCCCATCGAGACGCAGTCGTTCGTGCTCGTCGCCCGCGACGACGTCGAACTTCCGCCCGGGGACCGCCCCCTCGCCGTCGACGAGCTCTCCGGGCTCAGCCTCATCGCCGGCCAGCAGGGAACGGGAATGCGCCGGGTCGCAGATGACATCGTCGCCGCGACCGACTGCCGTATCGCGGTCGAGATCGAGCACCGCGAGGGGCTGCTCCCGCTGGTCCTCAGCGGCGTGGGAGTGGCCGTCGTCGCCGACTCCTGGCGCCCCCTCGCCGACGCGGTCGGGCTGCGCGTCCGGCGGCTCGCCGTCGAGGACGCCCTCGACGTGGGGCTGGTCTGGCAGCGCCACCGCCTCAGCCCCGCTGCCGCGGTGTTCGTCGCAGTCATCAAAGGCGCCGGCTTCGGCGGCGACACGGGACCCGGCGGTCCGGACGACCGGGAACGCCGTCAGGCAGAGCAGGACGCCGGTGAAGGCCGGGGCGAGGGCGGGGGCGGGGCTCAGCGCGACCGATAGGCAAGTCTTATCGAACAGGTTGCAAACGGGTCTTAGACAGTCACTGACCCGTCAGCGTTCCATGGGGACCATGACCACTCGCTACCGCATCGCTCTCATCCCCGGCGACGGCATCGGCGCCGAGGTGCTGCCGCCCGCCTGCGCCGTCCTCGACGCCGTCGGCAAGCGCCATGGGCTCACGTTCGCTTACGACACGTTCGACTGGTCCTGTGAGCGCTACGCCGCCGAGGGCGCGATGATGCCGGCCGACGGCCTGGACCGCATTCGGAACCACGACGCCGTGCTCCTCGGCGCCGTCGGATGGCCCGGTGTGCCCGACCACGTCTCCCTGTGGGGTCTCCTCATCCCCATCCGCCGCCAGTTCCGCCAGTACGTGAACCTGCGTCCCATCAAGGTCCTCGAGGGCGTCCCCAGTCCGGTGGCGAAGGCCACCGGCGACGTCGACTTCGTCGTCGTCCGCGAGAACGTCGAAGGTGAGTACTCCGAGATCGGCGGACGCCTCAACCGCGGTTTTCCCGACGAGATGGCGGTCCAGGAGTCCGTCTTCACGCGGCGCGGCGTCGAACACATCCTCGACTACGCCTTCACCACGGCTCAGCAGCGCAAGGGCAATCTGGTGTCCGCAACCAAGTCCAACGGCATCATCCACACCATGCCGTTCTGGGACGAGCTCGTGAAGGAGGCCGGCGACCGGTTCCCCGATGTGACCTGGCGGCAGGAGCACATCGACGCCCTCGTCGCGAAAGTCGTCCTCGAACCGGCCCGGTTCGACGTCATCGTCGGCTCGAACCTGTTCGGCGACATTCTCTCCGACCTCGCAGCCGCCGTCGCCGGCGGCATCGGCATCGCTCCCGCGGCCAACCTCAACCCCGAGCGCGAGTACCCCTCCATGTTCGAGCCCGTCCACGGGTCCGCCCCCGACATCGCCGGCAAGGGCGTCGCCAATCCCCTGGGCGCGATCTGGTGCGCCTCGATGATGCTCGACCACCTCGGTCACCCCGAGGCCGGCGCCGAGGTCTTCGACTCGTTCGCCTCCGTGCTCGCAACCACCGACGTCCGTACGCGCGACCTCGGCGGGACCGCCGGCACGAAGGACTTCACCGACCTGGTGCTCGAGGGCATCGCCCGCCGCTAGCAGGTACCGCCTCCAGTAAGGACCGCCCCTAGTAGGGACCGCCTCCGCGATGGTCGGGGCGGCGCGGAATGCGCTGGGTGTCCGAGGGGCCCTGAGGCGGTCCGGGGGGCTGTTGCTGCGGTCCCTGCGGGGGCTCCTGAGGGCCGGGACGTCCGGCGTCCCACGGGTCCCACTCCTCGGCGGGCGTGGAGTCGTCGTAGCGGCCGGGCGGCGGCCCGTAACCCTCGTCCGCCTGGTACGCGCCGTGCGGTCCGGGCGTCGTCCCGAAGGGCCCGTAGGGCTGGGGCGACTCGGAGTACTCGTAGCCGTCGTCGTAGGGCTCGTAGCGGTCGCCCTCGTCGATGCGCGCGTGCGCTCCGCGGCGCCGGGCGCGCACATGGCGGCCCCGCATCACGAGCGCGCCGATGAGCAGCAGCGCACCGCCGCCCGCCGCATAGCCCGCGCCCTCGCCGAGGCCGTTTCCGCCGGCGGTGAGGCTTCCCGCGTCCTGGCCCTGGCGGACCATCCACAGCGCGGTGAAGCCGAGCACGATCAGTCCCGCCAGTGCCACGAAGAAGCGTGACCGCAGCAGGACGGCGATCAGTGTGAGCGCCCCGGCGACGATCATCGGCAGGAAGAGCCCCGTCCAGAGGCCCGCCTGCGTGTCGGTGATGCCGGTGGCCGTGAAGAGGTCCTGGACACGGAAATAGCGGCCGTCGCGCCCCCCGTACCAGGAGCGGAAGGGGCTCCATGCCGCTGCCGCCGCTCCGGCGAGTGCGAGCAGGATGCCGAGCAGGTTCCGGACCATCGCCTTCGCCTCGCTTCCCGGTGCCCGAGCCCGGCCCGCACCCCGTAAGCGTCGGGATGCGGGGGCCGGCACCGAAGGGTGCGTAGTCCTATGTGAAAGCTACGCCCGCGGGGGCCTCTCCGCCACTTCGGAACGTCCTGTGAGAGGCACACACCGGTGCGGATCGCGGCCGGCGACGAAGGGGGTACGGCGGCCGTCACAAGGGCCGGTAAAAAACGGCGTCCGTGAGGAACTCCCCGGCCCCGGGACGCGTCCCCGCCCAGGGGTATCCGCCCCAATGACCATGACAACCATCGGGGGTTCTCATCCATGTCGCGTCATCTCAAGCTCATCGCCGCGGTGGCGGTCGTGCTCGTCGCCATCAGCGGCTTCAGCCCGGCCAAGAGCGGCGGTAAGGGCGGCAGCCGGAGCAGCAGCAAGGGCGGCGGGGGCTGCAGCAGTTCGAGCTCCAGCAGCCACAACAGCAGCAGCAGCAGCTACGACGGCAAGGACAGCTACGACTCGGACTACGGCGACGGGTACAAGAGCGACTCGCGTCGCTACAACAACACCACCGGTTCGAGCGGATCGAGGAACAGCAGCTCGAGCAGCGACAGTTCGCCCACCGGGACCGTCACGCAGTGCGCGGCGGACTCCGGTACGGACGCCAAGGCCGTGGTGAGCGTCAACAACCCGAACGGCAGTCGCAGGACCTACAGCGTCAAGGTCGAATTCAGCGATACGGCCGGCACCTTCGTCGACTACGGAACGGCCCGGGTCAACGTCGGCGCCAACGAGAGGAAGCCGGTGGACGTGCGCATGGACAACCCGGCCCGCATCGACGAGGTGTCCGACTGCGAGGTCGTGTCCGTCAGTTGACGTAAGCGAAGAGGGTGGGGCGGGGGAAGCGGAAGGGGCGGGCCTCTGGGGCCGCCGGTCCGTTCTCGCTGTGGGGCATCAGGGCGAGCAGTCGTCCGTGATGCCCCGCCACCTCGCCCCGGCCGATGGGCCGGAGCGCGCTTCGCGCAGGGGCGGAGCTGTCGGCTGTCGGCGGCTCTACGACGCCCGTCCGCCGGCCACCTGGGTTTCGTCCGGTACGGAGGTCTGGTGCCGGTCGAGAACGGTGAACTCCCCGAAGGCCGTGTGCCGGTCGGCGGGCGCCGGAGCGGCTGATAACCCCAGGAGCCCGGCCGCGACCGCGCAGAGAGCGATGATCTTCTTCGTGTGGCCCATCTGGGATCCTCCCGGTCGGATGCCGACGGCCCCTGCCGTGGCCCCGGCAGAGGCGAAATACCCGTTGATCTCTCGGCGTACACGGCCGCACAGACGCGAGGCGCCTGTCGACGGCTCCCCCTCCGAGCCGTCGGCAGGCGCCCAACGCCTGTCCCCCGTGGTGAATTGGTCTAGTCAGCCGGTTCGCTGGACTGATGACGGTCCATCACCCGGATGTCCTCGTCGGTCAGTTCCTCGGCCGGCTCGACGGGGTCGCCCGCCGGGTTGATGGACTGGTGACGGTCCTTGGTGACGAGATCCTCGTCAGGAGCTTCCTCGACCTCGGTCGGTGCCTCTGCCTTTGCTGTCATTTCGTGTGTAGTCATGGTGGCTTGCTCCTTGGGCTGATCGAAATGTGCGGTACGACCGGCCCGGCAGTTCCCCCGAGGACTGCCGGACCGTCGCTCCAGAGCCGCACACCCTAACCAAAACCAAGGGGTGCGACTTTCCCCCGTGCCGGTCGTCTGCCCCCCGACGCGACGAACCGACATGCAGAAGAATGGCGTGACACGATAAACGATCGATGAACGTTCCGTATGTGGCCGCGTTTACGCGACGACAGATGAGGTGAGCAGGCCCCTTACCTCGGCCGCCTCCACCGTCCCCAGCTCGTCGAAGATGCTGAGCGCTTCCCGCCAGCACGCCCGTGCCCGGTCCGGCTGGTGCAGCGTCTCCAACGATTTGCCGAGCACCAGAAGGACGGTGCCCCGCCGCCATTCGCCGCCGATACCGCGCAGGGCGAGCGCCCGCTCCGCCTGGCCGGCCGCCAACGCGACCTGGTGGGAGGCGAGATACACCTCTGCCAGCCGGAAGTGGGTCATCCCTTCCCACAGGTGCTGGCGGCTGTGCCGGAAGATCTCCAGGGCTTCCAGGAACTTCCGCTCGGCGTCCTCCAGCCTCCTGGCTGCGGTGAGGGCGATGCCGAGAGCGTAGAGACCGTTGGCAAGCCGCATCGACACATCGAGCTGCCGGTAGATGACAACTGCCCGCTCGGCGAGCGTGACAGCGCTGGCCGCACGCCCGGTGCCGATATGGGCGCGTGCGATGTTGCACAGGGCGCTGGCCTCGGAGGGCTGGTTGCCGTACTCCTGGAAGGTCACCAGCGCCTGGCTCAGATACCCCTCCGCATCGGCGTGCCGTCCCTGGTAGTTGGCCACGATGCCCCGGTCGTTGAGCGAGTAGGAGGAGGAGATGAGGTCCTCGGCTGCCGCGCCCAGCTCCCCCGCCATCCTGGCCTCCTCATCGGCCTCGTCGAAGGAGCCGGTGGTCAGGTGAAGTCCCGTCAGTACAGACCGTGCGCGGGCCTCCGCGTGGCCGTCCTCCGCTGCCCGGGCGGCCTCCTTGAGCTCCTGCGTCGTCAGTTCGTACTGCCGCACGTTGATGCCGGCCTCTGCCAGATCGCTCGTCGCCATCAGCAGATCGACAGCTTTACGCAGAGTGCTGCCCGACCCCAACTGGCGTGCGGCGGACAGGAAGCACGCGGACTCGGCGAAGAGCCAGTCGATGGCGGTGGTCTGGTCGGTGAAACGCAGACCCGGTGCTGCGGTGTCCTCCAGGTGGTCGACCAGGCGTTCACCGGGACGCTCCAGTGCGTAGACGCACTTCGCCGTCGCGAGATAGAAGTCCAGGAGCCGGGAGAGTGCCGATTCCCTTTCGGAGGGCGGCTGTTCGTCCCGTTCGGCGCAGGCGCGGGCGAAGAGACGCACCAGGTCGTGGAAGCGGTAGCGGCCCGGCGCCGCCGATTCGAGAAGTGACGCGTCGACCAGTGACTCCAGCAGACCCTCCGTCCTCGCGGCAGGCCGCTCGAGCAGGGCCGCCGCCGCGTGCACGGAGATGTCGGGTCCGTCGGCGAGGCCCAGCAGGCGGAACGCGCGGGCCGGTTCGGGTTCGAGCTGCCCGTAGCCGAGTTCGAAGGTTGCCTTGACGGCCTGGTCGCCCACCTGGAGTTCGTCCAGGCGTCTGCGTTCGTCGGCGAGCTTCGAGGCGAGCGCGGAGACCGTCCAGGTGCGGCGGGACGCGAGACGCGCCGCTGCGATACGGATGGCGAGCGGCAGGAACCCGCACGCGCCGACCACATCCATTGCCGCCTGGCGCTCGGCGGAGACGCGCTCCTCGCCCACGATGCGCGTGAAGAGCGTCATCGCCTCGTCGGGGCTCATGACATCCAGGTCCACCAGGTGTGCACCGGCAAGGTCGACCATCCGTGCCCTGCTGGTGATCAGCGCCGCGCAGCCTGCCGCGCCGGCGAGGAGGGGACGGACCTGCGCCGCATCGCGGGCGTTGTCCAGCAGGGTGAGCACGCGGCGGCCGGACAGGAGCGACCGGAAGAGCGCGGCCCGTTCCTCCACACCATCCGGTATGCGGGCGTCCTCGACGCCGAGGGAACGCAGGAACGCGCCCAGCACGGCCCCCGGTTCGGCTGAGGAACGTCCCGCACCCTGAAGGTCGACATAGAGCTGGCCGTCCGGGAAGTACTTGGCCGCGGCGTGCGCGACGTGTACGGCCAGAGTCGTCTTGCCCACTCCGCCGATGCCCGCCACGGCGGAGACGGCCATCACGGTGCCCTCGGCCTGGGCGAGTTCGTCCCGCAGCTCCGCGACGAAGGCGGTACGACCCGTGAAGTCGGCGACGGTGGCGGGGAGTTGGGCAGGCTGGGTGGGCTTCGGCGTGCTGGGGCCCGCAGGTTCGTCGGGTGCGAGGGCAAGGCTTTCGTCGGCGCCCAGGATGCGCTGGTGGAGTTCGGCGAGTTCGGAACAGGGGTCGACGCCCAGCTCGTCGGCGAGCAGACGCCGGGTGTCGGCGTACACGGCGAGCGCCTCGGCCTGCCGGCCGCTGCGGTAGAGGGCGAGCATCAGCAGCTCGCGCAGACGTTCACGCAGCGGGTGCGCGGCGGTGAGGGCGGTGAGTTCGGAGACGGCCTGCGCGTGGAAGCCCAGTTGGAGGTCCAGGTCGAGACGGTGCTCCAGCAGCGAGAGATGCCGCTCACTGAGACGGTCGCGCTGTCTCTCCGCGAAGGGCCCCGGAACGTGTGCCAGGGGCTCGCCGCTCCACTGGTCGAGAGCCGCCGAGTACAGGTCGCGGGCCCGTGAACGGTCGCCGCTCGCGGCCGACTTCTCGGCGTCGGCGACGTGCCTGGTGGCGGTGTCGAGGTCGAGGACGACGTCGGCGTGTGCGCGGCTCGTACGGACCGCGTAGCCCCCGGACTCGCTCACCAGCACGTCCGCGTCGGGGCCGAGAGCCTTGCGGATGCGTGAGGCGTACGTACGCAGCGCGGCCTTCGCCTGGTCCGGGGGGTCTTCGCCCCACACGGCGTCGATCAGCTCCTCCGCTGTCGCGGTGCGGCCGCCCCGCAGAAGGAGCGCCGCGAGCAGGGCACGCTGCTGCGGCGAGCCCATGGGGAGTTCCTGGTCACCACGCCGGGCGCAGACGGGTCCGAGCACGGCGAAGCACAGCTGGTGCTCCTGATGCTCGATGCCGCGGCCGACGTTTTCCTCGGCGCCCATGGTTGCCCCCTGGCTCCGTTCTACTTTCCGCAGGGGTCAGTCTGCCTTGCCTTTCAGGTGTACGTCAGCACGGCACCAGGTCCTCTACGAGTCCTTCGAACTTCGTGCGGAACACGGGCGCTTGGCGTGGTACCGGGCAATGTGGCGAGTGGTGGTCGCGGGGTGTCCCGGTGGCGACTCGGGGGCTGTTGTGCCGGGGCGTCTGTCCGTACGCCCCTGTCCGTCCACACGTCCGTACGCCCCTGTGTGTACGGCCGGGTGCCCTTCGCCGTACACACAGGGTTCCGTCATGTCAGCCCGGGCCGTCCAGCAGGACGGGCAGCGTGCGGTAGCCGTGCGCGATGAACGACTCCACCGGCTCCAACTCCCCTGCGGGAACGGCCAGTCGCAGCCCGGGGAAGCGTTCGAACAACGCGGGCAGCGCCGTACGCGCCTCCATGCGGGCGAGCGGTGCGCCCAGGCAGAAGTGCGCGCCGTGCCCGAACGAGAGGTGCTCCACGTCGGTGCGCTCCACGTCGAAGTCCCCTGCTGTGGGGCCGTGGCGGCCGGGGTCACGGCCGACGGCCGCGTATGTGGCGAGGATCGGGTCGCCCTGACGGATCGTCGCGCCGTCCGGCAGCTCGATGTCCTCGACCGCGTAACGCAGCGGCAGGCTGGCGATGCTCGGGGCCCAGCGCAGCGTCTCCTCGATGACGTCGTTCCACGAAGCCTCGCCCTCCAGCACCATCCGCAGCTGGCCGGGGTGGGTGAGCAGGGCGTGAACGGCGTTGCCGATCAGGTTGACGGTCGTCTCGTGTCCGGCGCCGATGACCAGCAGCAGCGTGTCGAGGAGTTCGACCTCGGAGAGCTTGGAGCCCTCGTCGTCGCGCGCCGAGACCAGCACACTCGTCAGATCCTCACCGGGCTGCTCACGCTTGAGGGCGACGAGAGCACCGAAGGCGCTCTGCACGTCCTGCGCGGTACGGGCCGCCTCCTCCGGAGAGACAGACGTGTCCATGATCCGCTCGACGAGCCGGGCCATCTCACCGCGCTGCTCCTCCGGGATGCCGAACAGCTCGCAGATGACGCCCATCGGCAGTGGATGGGAGTACGCGGCGCGCAGGTCGACCGGTTCGCCCTCCGGCGTGAGCGCCATCGCGTCCAGCAGCTGCCCGGTGATCCGCTCGACGCAGGGCAGCATCGCTTCGGTACGCCGCCCGGTGAAGGCCGGCGCGACGAGCTTGCGCAGACGGCGGTGCTCGGTGCCGTACGAGGTGAACATGTTGGTGACGCCGACCCACGACCGGATCCAGGTGTCGTGGAACTCGCCGCGCTGCCAGGCGGGCCAGTGCTGCCGCGGGTCCTTGGAGACGCGGGGATCGGTCAGCAGCTGCTTGAGCAGGTCCAGGCTGCTGACGGACCAGGCGCGTATGCCCGCGGGGAGTTCCACGAGGGCGGCGGGGCCGAGGGCGCGGAGGCGGTCCGCCTCCGCGTGGATCTCCCTTCCCACGGGATCGATGGGCACGGGGGCGGCTTCGGTGCCGGCGGGGGCTGCGGGGCGTGCGGGGTCGGGTATGGGCTCGGGCTCGACGTCGCGGTGCATTGCGGTCGGTTGTCCTAACTGCTGAGGGTGCTGTCCGGCCGTTCCCCGTCCCTGCGTGGCCCGCTGTCCCTGCTCTCCCATGGAGATGCTCCTGCCTGGTCGGGGCTGATCGGGGTGAACCGGGCCGGCAGTTGCGAGAGGGCGCGGTGGAACGGCCCGTTCCTGTACGTCAGTTCGTCGTGGCGGACCGTCAGTTCGATGTCGGACAGCCATGCTGTCAGCCGCTCGATCGCGGTGGTCGCGATGAGCAGCGCGGGCCGCTGCACCGGGCAGGCGTGCGGGCCTGCCGCCCAGGCGAGGTGCGCACCGCCTCCCGAACCGCTCGCGCCGCCGCCCGTACCGGCCTCCGACCTGCCGTACTGGGTGTTGGCCGCCCCGTAGGAGACCATGACGAGCTGGCCGGTGCGGATCCACATGCCGTGGAAGTAGACGTCCCGCTTGGGGAAGTGCGCCGAATAGTTGGCCAGCGGCGGCTCGTTCTGCAGGACGTCGTGGATGGCGTCGCGCGGGGTGAGCGCGCCTCCGGACAACGTGCTGTAGTAACGGTCGTCGGTCAGCATCCGGGCCAGGGCGTTTCCGATGAGGTTCGCCGTCGGTTCGTTTCCGGCGGCCATCGTGAGCACCGTCTGGTGGATGACCTCTTCGTCTGTGAGGTCGTGGGGATGGTCCATGAACCAGGAGGTCAGATCCTGGCCGCGTTCCTGCTTCTTCGCGGTGAGCAGCTCGCCCAGGTACTGCTCGAACGACGCGTTCGCGGCGTTCGCCTCCTCGCGGCTGTTCCCCTCCATCATCCCGGCGATGGCGGAGATGAGCTGCTCGCTGTAGGAATCGGGCATCCCGAACAGCCGGTTGAAGAGCATCAGCGGCAGCACACGCGCGTACTGCCGCATCAGGTCGGCCTCGCCCTCCGCCCCGAAGCCGGCGATGAGCGAGTCGGCCGTCTCGACCACCGTCGCCCGCAGCTCGTGCGGCGGGATGCGGTCGAAGGCGTCGGTGATCACCTTGCGGTAACGCTCGTGCGTCTCACCGTCGTTGAAGAAGACGTTGGGGCGCCAGCCGAGCATCGGAAGGACGGGTGAGTCCTCCGGGACGGTCTTCTGCCAGTCACGCGAGTCCTTGGACCATGTGACGGGGTCGTGCAGCAGATCCAGAGCGGCGCGGTAGTCCGTGACCAGCAAGGCACCTGTCCCCGGTGAGATCTCGACCGGTGCCAGCGGGCCGTACTCACGCAGCCGGTCGTAGACCCCGTACGGGTCGGCGGCGAACTCCGGTCCGTACAGAGGTGTCAGCTCGTGGCTGGCGGGACTCATCGGCGGAGGCATGACACCGCGGGGCGCGCCGGACGAACCGGAGCCGGGGGCACGGGGGTTGGAGGTGCGGGGGTCGGAGGTGATGGGCCCGTGCGTGCGGGGAGAGGTCACGCTGACTCCTGGGGCGTGAGGGCGAGTACGTGGCCGACCAGGGCGATCAGCGCGTCGGCTGCCTGGTCGCGGTCGCGCGCATCGCACAGCACGAGCGGCGTGTCGGGGAGCAGGTCGAGGTGGTCGCGGAGCTTGGAGGGGTGGTGGGCGGGCGAGTCGGGGAAGTTGTTGACGGCTACCGCGTACCGCAGACCGGCCTCCTCGATCATGTCCATCACCTCGAAGGAGTCCGACAGACGGCGGGTGTCGGCCAGCACCAGCGCGCCGAGCGCCCCGCGGGCGATGTCCTGCCACAGGGGGCGGAAGCGCCGCTGTCCGGGCGTGCCGAACATGTACAGCACCAGATCGCCGGGGAGCGTCAGACGCCCGAAGTCGATCGCCACGGTCGTCGTGGACTTCTCGCGGGCCCCGGAGAGGTCGTCCACAGCCGCGCTGCCGGACGTCATGATCTCCTCGGTGTGCAGCGGCTCCGTCTCGGACAACGAGCGGATGAAGGTGGTCTTGCCCACCCCGAAGGGGCCTGCGACCAGCAGTTTCACCAGGGTCTGAGGCGTATCCGGGCTGAGGTACATCTCGTTCGGCGGCGGCGTGGCGTCCTTTTCGTGGCCGTCTCTGTCGTCAGCCACGGCGGTCGTCGTGCCGGCGGCTCTGCCGCAGGGGTCGTGGCGGGAGTCGTCGCCCGATGCGTTGTCGGGGTCGTCATCGGGAGGACTTGATAGTGCGGAGTCCATCGAGAACCTTCTCCAGAATCTGCCGCTCGGGCAGTTCGGCTTCGGGTACGGGGGCACGGGCCGACAGCCGGCCCGCATCGACGAGATCGGCCACCAGGACCCTGACGACGCTGAGAGGCAGCCGCAGATGCGCGGCGGCCTCGGCCAGAGTCAGCACCCCGGGCTGAAGCAGCTCCAACAGCCGCCGCTGCTCGGGCCGGAGCCTCGAGGAGGGGCTGGCCGGGGCGTACAGCACGGTGAGGCGGTCCAGCGTGTTGCGGCTGGGGCGGGCACGTCCGGTGGTGGCCAGATACGCCGGTACGAGGCGCCTGTGGTCACGGGGTGGTGGTGTCATGCGGGACTGTCTTGCCGTGGTGGGCTGCCCATCGCCTTCCCGCCCAGAGTGGCCACCTGGATCTGCATGTGGTGGGTGACGACGCCCATGTTGACTTCACGGCCGGCGAAGACGGCAAGGCAGGTGTTCTCGCCCGCGGGTATCGCGAACACCCAGCCGAGATCGGATTCGATCACGGTCTGGCGGAGCTGGACGTCGGTCTCACCGGCGAAGGCGGCGGTAGTGGTACGGGCGGCGCCCTGCAAGGCGGACAGCATGGCGGCGACGCCCTCCGCCGCATCCCGCTCGAGACCCGGTGAGCTGCCCTCGATGAGGCCGTCGCCGGAGATGACCGCCGCATGGATCACATGCGGCAGTTCGAGGAGCGGAGCCAGCACCCAGGAGGTGTCTTCGCGGAGAGATCGGCGCTCGGGAGTGGTCATGCGGGCGGATTCCCTTCGGAGGCACGGGGATCGACGTTGCCGGCGCCGTCGGGCCCGGTGTCGCTGTCGGCGGGTTCCAGGGCGGCCGGCCCGTCCGGGCCCGGCGGCTCGGCGCCGGCAGCCGGTTGCCGGCCCGCCCCCGAGTCGACAGCGGCCCGTCCGGATGCGGTGCCCTGCTGAAAGGCGGACCACAGCAGCGCGCTCTCCTCCGGCGTCGGGTGAGGGGCGGCCGGGGCGGTGATTGCGGGGCCCGCTCCGCCTTCTGACGGCGATTTCCCGGACAGGCCGCCCCTGCTGGAACCCTGCGCCGGGGAAACGCCGGTACGGGACCCGGCCGCTCCGGCAGCGCTGGTGCCGTCGGTCTGCTCCTGCGGCTCGTGGACGCCGGTGGGCTGTCGCCTGCGGCGGCGTGGCAGCTCTTCCTCACCTGGTGGGTTCCCGAGCTCGTCAGCCGAAGCCGGCGCCGGCGGACGCCTGTCCGTGGCAGCGCGACCCGGGAGTACGGGCGTGCCCTCCGGCGGCGTCGGCGACATCGCGGACATCGGCTGCTCCACGTCGTCGAGCATGGTGAGCAGCGGCTCGCCGGGTATGTGCACGATCGCCCGCACACCTCCGTACGGGGAGGCCTCCACGTGCGTGCTGAAGCCGTACTGGCGGACGAGTTGGCCGATGGCGGCGAAGCCGTTGCGCGGGGGGTCACCGAGTTCGGTGATCAGGAGCGCTCCCTCGCCGGCCATCAGCCGCTTGGCGCGGGTCAGTTCGTCGGAGTGCATGCCGACACCCGCGTCGTCGATGATCACGGAGACGCCGCGGTTGCCCTGCTGGAGCGTGACCACGACGGGCAGGTCGGGGTGTGAGTAGTGCAGTGCATTGGCCATCAGCTCGGTCACGGTGACGGCGACCGGCTCGACCGCACGGGCGACCACGCCCACCGGGTCCCGCAACTGGTTGGTGACCTGGACGCGTTCGTAGCCGCTGAGGCGGGACATGGCACCCACGACGATGTCGGCAAGGTGCGAGTTCTCGCGAGTCAGACCCGGCCACGCCCCGCACACCACGGCGGTGGACTGGATGCGGCGCAGCGCCTGTTCGTTGAGGAAGTCGGCGGTCAGCAAGTCCTCGGCCACGAGCGGGTCGTCGTACTTCTCCTGCATCCGCTGCAGGAGGGTCTGCAACTGGTAGAGCAGCGCCTGGATCGTGGTTGTCGAGCCCCGCATGGAGGCCTGCGCCGCGAAGTCCACGCGTCGCCGTTCCTTGGTGACCTCCTCGCCGACCTGGGTCAGCACGGAGCCGATCGACCTGTCGAGATCGGGGCTCAGTGACGCCGTGCCGAGCGGACCGCGTACCCGGACGTCGGAGTGGATGAGTGAGGCGGCGAGGTCGGGTATGCGGGCACTCGAGAGGTGCCTGAGTTCGGCCTCGAGCGCATGGAGCCTCGTGCCGAGATCGGCGCTGTGCCGTGAGGCGCTGTCACGTTCGGTCTCGGCCGCCACCGAGCGCTGTCGGAGTCGGTTCGACTCCTGTCGTGAGCGGACGAGGAGCAGGGCCAGAACGACGGCGGCGACAGTGTCCAAAGCGAGGAAAACGATCAGCGCCACCGGTGTGTCGGTCATCGGTGTCCTTGTTCAACTGGGTTGCTGGCAACGGGATCTGGGAGGAAGCGAGAGGTACGGAGGGGGGCCGTCACCCGGCAGGCTCCACATGGTGCCGTAAGTCCCTTGGTGCGCACACCCGTTATGGAACATCCGTACACATGGAACCTCCGGCAGCCCGTCGAGAGCGTCAGTCGCCGTGGCCGAGCCAGACCGGGTTGGTCATGGCCGCCATTGCGCCGGGCAGCCCGGGCGGCGATCCGGCCGGCGGCCGGTGGCGTATCTCTGCCCGTACGTACGTCGCGAGCGAGGCCGTCGTCCGCCACTCCAGAGGTTCCGCGGTGACCGCGCTCGTGTACATCTCGCCCTGGTCCGTCATCAGACGGGCCGTGGCACCGGCCGGTGCGCCCGAGACATCGAGGCGGACCGTGACCTCCGAGCCCCGGCGGACCGTCAACCGCTCGCCGATGCCCGCGTGTTCGCCGCGGGGCGCGCTCGCCGTGAACTTCAGCGAGATACCCGAGGACTCGGCGAGATAGCTGCGGCCGGCCCGTATGCCCTCCAGCAGGGCGTGTCGGGAAAGATCCTCCGCGAGGACCACCGTCTGGGGCAGACCCACCGCCTGAGGCTCCGCGTGGGCGTCGCTGTTGCCCATGGCGGGGAGCGGGCGGTCCCCCGAGGGCGGGTTCACCAGCATGTTGTCCCAGGCGGCGACGGCGAGTTCGTCGTCGGTCGTCCACGGGCCGTTCCACACCTCGACGGCGTCCGCGTCCTCGTACCCGAACTTCCACTGGCAGCCCACGAACGGGCAGTCGGGGTGTGCCGGGACGACCAGGCCGCCCGCACGGCGAATACGGCGGGCGTAACGGGCGAAGACGTCGTCGCGTGCTCTGTAGCGCCAGTCGACGAACGTGCCCGGGTCGGTGCCCAGGGCCAGGAAGTGACCGTTGCGGGTGGTGATCTCCTCACCGCAGAGAATCAGGAAGTCGTCGCCCCACAGCCCTTCCCAGGCGCCGTGCCCCGACGTGGTGTTGTGCTCCGTGGTGGTGATGAAGTCCAGCCCCGCCGCACGGGCCGCCGCGGCAACCTGAGCGGGAGTGCGCTTGCCGTCCGAGTGCACCGTGTGCAGATGGCAGTCGCCGCGGTACCAGGCTCTGCCGCGGCCGCTCGCCCGCTCCGGCGGATGGTTCGGACGTGGCGTCTCGCCCTGCTCGCCGTGCCGGAGGGTGATGGTGACCTCGTAGTCCATGCCCTGCGGGGCGACGGTGTACGGGCCGAGCGCCACATGCCAGGTGCCCGCACGCACCGGGCCGGCCAGATAGCCGGGTGTCGCCTCGCTCGCGCTGATCGTGAACCGGTCACGGGCGCCGCCCGACCAGCCTCGGAACCCCCGGCCGCCGAGCGCGGTGCCCCGCTCGTCGAAGATGCCGATGTCCAGCGCGTTGCCCTTGGTGCCTTCCGGGACCTGCGGCTTGTCGTAGGAGTACGACACCTCGATCTCGCGGACGCCTGCGGGCACTTCGACCGGCAGATACACGAAGTCAGGGGCGCCCGTGGGCAGATGACCCCGCACGGGCTTGGAATCCTGCGAACCGTCGGC
>Ga0190265_10001528_pt1 | contig 15240 bp, 16 predicted proteins | sample Popmic124T_FD_133135 | JGI IMG/M metagenome (GOLD analysis project Ga0190265, IMG submission 133135) | Populus adjacent soil microbial communities from riparian zone of Indian Creek, Utah, USA - 124 T | ecosystem: Environmental > Terrestrial > Soil > Riparian zone | place: USA: Utah | collected...
CTGGGTCATGCCCAGCTTCTTGCCCAGAATGCCTTCCATTTCAGTCATCTCCTCGGACGGCTACTTCCCGAATGCCTTGATCTCGACGTCGACACCGGCCGGCAGCTCGAGCTTCATCAGCGCGTCCACCGTCTGGCTGGTGGGTTCGAAGATGTCGAGCAGCCGCTTGTGCGTACGGATCTCAAACTGCTCCCGCGACTTCTTGTCGACGTGCGGCGAGCGGTTGACGGTGTACCGGGCAATGTGCGTGGGCAGGGGGATCGGCCCCACGACCCGCGCTCCGGTGCGCCGAGCGGTGTCCACGATTTCGTGCGTCGACGTATCCAGGATGCGGTAGTCGAACGCCTTCAGGCGGATGCGAATCTTCTCGTTGACCATGATTTCCTCAGCAGATCGGGACCAGGCCCGTTACTTGACGATCTCCGTAACGGTGCCGGCGCCGACCGTGCGGCCGCCCTCGCGGATCGCGAACCGCACGCCCTTTTCCATGGCGATCGGCGCGATCAGCTCCACCTCCAGGTTCACGTTGTCGCCCGGCATCACCATCTCCGTCCCTTCCGGAAGCTGAGCCACCCCAGTCACGTCCGTCGTGCGGAAGTAGAACTGCGGACGGTAGCCGTTGAAGAACGGCGTGTGACGGCCGCCCTCCTCCTTGGTCAGGACGTAGACCTCGCCCTTGAACTTCGTGTGCGGAGTGATCGAGCCCGGCTTCGCCAGCACCTGACCGCGCTCCACGTCGTCCTTCTTGGTGCCACGCAGAAGCACGCCGATGTTGTCGCCCGCCTCACCGCGGTCGAGCAGCTTCTTGAACATCTCGACGCCCGTCACGATCGTCTTGGACGTCGGGTGGATGCCGATGATCTCGACCTCGTCGCCGACCTTGACGATCCCGCGCTCCACCCGGCCGGTCACCACCGTGCCGCGGCCCGAGATCGAGAAGATGTCCTCGATCGGCATCAGGAACGGCTTGTCCACCGCGCGCTCCGGCAGCGGGATGTAATTGTCCACCGCGTCGATCAGCTCCATGACCTTCTGCCCCCACTCGCTCGCCGGATCACCGCTCTCCAGAGCCTTGAGCGCCGAGCCGCGGATGATCGGGATGTCGTCGCCCGGAAAATCGTACGAGCTCAGCAGCTCGCGCAGCTCCAGCTCCACCAGGTCGAGCAGCTCCGGATCGTCCACCATGTCGCACTTGTTCATGAACACCACCATCGACGGCACGCCCACCTGCCGCGCCAGCAGGATGTGCTCGCGCGTCTGCGGCATCGGACCGTCGGCGGCCGACACCACCAGGATCGCGCCGTCCATCTGCGCCGCGCCGGTGATCATGTTCTTGATGTAGTCGGCGTGGCCGGGGCAGTCCACGTGCGCGTAGTGGCGCTTGTCACTCTGGTACTCCACGTGGGCGGTCGCGATGGTGATGCCGCGCTCGCGCTCCTCGGGAGCCTTGTCGATCTGGTCGAACGCCACGAAACTGGCCAGCCCCTTGGACGCCAGAACCCGGGTGATCGCCGCCGTCAGCGTCGTCTTCCCATGATCCACGTGGCCGATGGTGCCGACGTTCACGTGCGGCTTGGACCGATTGAACTTCTCCTTGCCCATGGCGTTCTAAGTGCCTCCTAAAAGCTTGGTTGTGATCGGCGAATATGGAGCCCACGACCGGATTTGAACCGGTGACCCCTTCCTTACCAAGGAAGTGCTCTACCCCTGAGCCACGTGGGCTTTTGAGACACCCGTAGGCTCGCCTCGGACCGGTGTCCGGACGGCCTCCGACGGTCAAAACCGCGCGATCTTACCTTGACCCCCATGCCGTGTAAAGCCCCTTCGCTCGCGCTGGCCGTCTCGCGGTCATTTGCCCAGACTACCCAGGTACCCAGGATGACAGGGAGCCCAGCGGGGAGCCCCGGGAGAGGGCGTCCCGAGGAGAAGGACGGACATTGTGCCAGAGTCGAAAACGGATGTCCAGCCCCCAAAACGCGCCGCCTGGGTTCGAGGGGTGCTCCGGGAGCGTACAACCGGCTGGAGGGGCTGCGGTATTCCCGGATCAGCGACGCTCTTCGAGCAGGGCGCGAAGACGGGCGAGCTCGGCCTCCGCCGTCTCGGCCCGCTGGCGCTCGGCTTCGGCACGCTCCTCTGGCGTCGGCACCAGGCGGCCGTCGGTTTGGAAGAGCCGCACCCAGTCGCCCGTCCTTCCGTCCACTTCGCCGTGCCACATTCCGAGGGACACCCCGAGCTGCTCGCTCCGGAGCCGGCCATCCTCATCGGGCTGGATCGGCAGATAGGACCGACCCGACAGGCGCAGACCGTCCAACTGCCGCGTCTCCGGGTCGCACAGGAAGTATTCAGCCGTGCCGAAGACCTTTGCGTAGAGATCCCGCTTCTCGGTGCGGTCCTTCTGCGCCGTGGAGGGCGACAGAAGCTCGACGATGACGTCCGGCAGCCGGCCGCCCTCTTCCCAGGCAATCCATGCCTGGCGTTCGCGGTGCGGGTCGACGCCGCCCACCCAGAAGACGTCCGGCCCGCGGAAGGCCCGCTTCTCCAGACCCTTCTTCTCCTCCTCCGCGACTTCCCATGCCTGCTTCACGGAGTAGTAGACGAAGATCTCGGCGCCGCAGAAGAAGTCGGTCCTCCCCTGCTCTGCCATGGCACGGATGATCAGCGTCCGCAGGAGGGGGAATGCCACCGTGTGCCAGTCGGATTCCAAGGGCTCTCCATCGTCGAGGACGAGCTCGAAGGGCAGTGGCGAGAGCGCTGCTGCGGGCTGGCTCATGGCGTTCTCCCTTGCGGAGTCGTGGTCTGCGTAATTTTATTCCGCATCGCCGACAAATGGAAGGGGATGACGGACTCCCTGGTCGCCCTCCCGGATGACAGGATACCATGTGACGGTCGATCCCCCGGCCGGCTATTCCGGAGCCTTGATGCGGAAAATCTCGAGCCCTCGCTCGGTCAGGGCGTAGAGGCGGGAGCCGGAAAGCTGAAATTTGAGCCAGGGCCGCTCCAGACGCCAGGACTCGCGGTAGGCACCGTCGAAGAGGGAGTAGATGTCGAGGACAGCGGTGTCGTCTCTCAGGGGATGAACAGCGAGGATCGAATCGCCCACGACCTGGATCGCCAAGCTCGCCTTGGGCGACGCCGGATCGCCCCGGAGCCGGCCCTTCTCGCGGATGAGCACCGGGGGACCAACCGGCTCCAGGGTCTGGACGAGGTACCGAAGCTTGCCGCCGGCGTCGAAGCGGGCGAGGAGCCCCACGTATCGGGGGGCATAGACGATGCCACCGTCCGGATCCGCCGCGAGGGAGCCGTCCACGGTATAGGCCATCTGGTACGACGGCTCCAGTAGGCGCCCGAAGGCAGCGGTGGGCGGCCGCTCGGGATCGTCGAAGGCTTCGAAGAGGTGATCTTCAGCGGTGGGGGTCAACGCAAAAATGCGGCCGGCCGAAGAAACCGCCAGGCTCGTCGCCGGCTTGGCAAGAGTGAAGGACCGGACGAGGCGGCCGTCCGGCTCCAGAACCAGGAGCCGGGCCCGCCTTAGGATCGCAGAGCCACAGCCGGCCGTCCCTGTCGCGGACGAGGTCCGTCGGATTTGCGAGTGCCACGTCCGCACCCGTGACCGGAACGACAGCCCCCTCGGGAGAGACTCCCTTCAACTGCATGTCCCGATAGTCGAACACATAGGCGAAGCCCTCGGCGGTGACTTCGAGGAGCCCGGGCCTCCCGAGCTTGTGCCCTGGTCCGGCCGGTACGAGGCCTGCCGCCTCGATGGGAGCCGGCCGGAATTGGCGGGCTTTCGCTGCCTGCGGCCGTGGCGCCGGCAGCTCGCGCGCGAGCTTCGGATAGAGGGTACGGGGCTGGTTGAAGACCAGCCCGCTGACGGCCCCGGTCAGGATCAGCAGAGCGAGGAGCCACCAAAGGGAACGCTCGTTCATAGATGGCACGGCAGTGGAAGAGGGGGCAGGCCCGGATCAGCTCCGAGCCGGCCCCACAGATTCAAAAACCCGTCCAGGTGCAATTCAGGAATGCGGGCGCGTACGGACAGGAATACGGCCCGGCTGGACCGCAGTAGTACTCGCAGCTCTTCGCCGCCTCGGCGGGTGCCGGGGCCATGGAAAGGGCTGTGAGGGTCAGGGCCAGCGCCAGCAGGGACAGCCTCAGATACAGCACGGTCTTCTTCATTTCGTTCTCCTTTTCAGCGGTTCAGGTTTTCCCGATCCATGAGCTCGGGGTTGGGCGAAATGGCCTCTTCGCCCTGGCCTTGAGTCAGGGCTACGCTCGCTGCCAGGGCGAGGAGCACCATATTGAGCGCGATATGAAGCCGGTTGGATTCCCCCAGGGTGAGAGTGAACCAGCAGCCACAGGGAGCTCCCGGAGGTCCATAGAGGGCGTTGGCCGCGATAGCCGCGGTGAAGACGGCGAGCAGCACGGTGGCCACAGCCGCGGCGGCCCGGCGGCTGCGCCGGAAAAGGAGCCCGGCTCCCACCAGGATCTCCACGAGGATCACCGGCAGTGCCAGGAAGGGTCCGGCCACGGCCGGCACCAGCACCGAGCTCTCGAGCGCGGTCACGAAGCCGCCGTAGTGGAAGAGCTTGTCCACGCCGGAGTACAGGAAGACTGCGGCGAGGAACCATCGTGAGAGGCGATCGACAAGTCTATTCATCAATACGCATCGTACTACAGGTGCTAATAATCCGTTACTGCCCCGGCTCGAGGAGGCCACCTGAGTGACTCGGGGGTCTACCCGGAGGCGGCCCGCGCCTTCGAGCCGCCGATCTTCCCGAGCGCGAGCGCCTTCAACACTCGCCAGAGTTGTCTGTGCAACATTTAGACCCTTACCGAGCCACGGAACCCCCTGGCGGCATAGTAGGATTCGGCACCGTTGTGATACACGAAGACATGGCCGTAGCGGTAGTCGGCAAAGAGGGCGCCACCGAGTTTTCTGATATCAGCAGGTGTTATTATCCAGCTCGACGTTTTGGTATCGAAATTTCCAAGTTTCTGCAGCTCCCGATATTGCTCTTCCGTTAGAAGCTCGATTCCCATGGCAGCGGCCATATCCATAGCGCTATCTTTCGGTTTGTGTTCTTTCCTTGACTCCAGAGCTTTACGGTCGTAACAAACACTTCTGCGGCCTTTAGGACTTTCCGCTGAACAATCATAAAAAATGTATTCGCCCGTCTTTTTATCATGGCCAACAACATCCGGTTCACCGCCAGTTCCTTCCATTTCATTGAGCGACCACAGTTTTTCGGTATTAGCTTCCAGCCTTGCTTGTACTTTAGCCCATTCAAGATCTTTATGGCGGTTCATGTTTTTCTCGAAACGGGCTTTCAATGTTCTGAGTAGTTCTTCACGTTGTTTTGCTGTCATGTCTTTTGCTGTTTGCATTTCCGTCTTTGCCTTTCTGCTCTGTTTCATTGGCCTTTGCTCGCCCGGTCTTCTTCTGCGCGTTGGCGAGTGCGGGCGTCATAGTCGTCGAAACGCCAGCGCTGGTACGCGTAAAACAGCCACGTAAGTATCAGTGCACTGGCAATTCCCGCAACAGCATCCACCCACGAGGGCGCAGAGGGCCTTAGAAAACGTGTGAGAAGCGCCATGCCCACACCAGCCACGACATTGTTGATGACCGCGATCATGCTTGCTGTGGTGCCGAAAAACGCGAGTCCGGAACCAAACCGCAGTGCGGGCGGTTCCATTTCCGGCCAGCGGCCATATTCTGGTGCGAAGTGGCGCGCGGCCTCGGAACCGAGAGTGCGATAGTAACCGCGGATGCGGGCGATTCCGGTCAGGTACTGCATGCTTTCAAGGGCGCTTTCGACCAACCTTACAATGGTGAAAATCCCAAGCAAGAAAACCGCTGGCAGCGAGATGGTGGCGAACGGGACTAGCAGGTCGGTGGAACCTGCTACAAATCCCATCGCAACCAGCGAGCTCGAAAGCACCATGACATAGAGCGTGCTGCGGGCGGAAGCTTCCGAGTATGTGGAATTGTTTGCTGTTTGCAGCACGAAGTGCTCCGTAGTAAGGGCCGAGAGCAAAGCGGTTCGCTCCGATTGTTCATCCATCTGTAAAGCCCTCCGCCGACAAAGCCGAACCTAAGAGATGTACCAGGCCACCGAGCAAAATGACGGCCGCGCTCACCCCAGCGGCAACGACCAGCATCTCGGTGTTCCGTCGGCTTGCCATATCCAAGACGATCCTACACCCAATCCGGAGACGAGAGCGCGCTCCTCGATGGGAGGCTCCCCCGGATGGAGAGGGTACCTTCCCCGAGCGGGATGTAGGGATAGACGTCCCCGTACGAGCCCCAACTGTTGATGACGATCCGCGACGACATGTCGCCCGAATTGTACGCGACCGCTGACGTCGCTCGCGCGAGTTATTCGAAACCGAGCGTCGGATGCGGCACGTACGGCTCTTCGAGGCGCGCGATCTCCTCCGGCGAGAGCTTCACGTCGAGCGCCGCCAGCGCATCTTCGAGATGTCCAGGCTTGGTGGCGCCGATGATAGGCGACGTGATCAGCGGCTTCGACAGCACCCATGCGAGCGCGATCTGCGCCTGCGGCAGACCGCGTTCGGCGGCCACTTCCGACAGGCGATTGACGATGGCGCGGTCGCTGTCTTCGGTGCGGGTGTACATCCGCCGCATCGGTTCGTCCGAGCCAGACCGCGCCGTGGCATCCTTCTCCGTCCATGGCCGCGCGAGCCGCCCGCGTGCGAGCGGGCTCCAGGGGATGACGCCGATGCGCTGATCGCCGCAGAGCGGAAGCATTTCACGCTCTTCTTCGCGATACATCAGGTTGTAGTGATTCTGCATCGACACGAACCGCGTCCAGCCGTGACGATCGGCGAGATAGAGCGCCTTCGCGAATTGCCACGCGAACATGGACGAGGCGCCGAGATAACGGACCTTGCCGGCCTTGACGACGTCGTGCAGCGCGTCGAGCGTCTCTTCGATCGGCGTATCGTAGTCCCAGCGATGAATCTGATAGAGATCGACGTAGTCCATGCCGAGACGGCGCAGACTGTGATCGATCTCCATGTGAATCGCCTTGCGCGACAGCCCGCGGCCGTTCGGGTCCTCGCTCATCCAGCCATGGACCTTGGTGGCGACCACGACCTCGTCGCGGTTGGCAAAGTCGCGGAGTGCACGGCCGACGATCTCCTCGCTGCTGCCGGCGGAATAGACGTTGGCCGTGTCGAAGAAGTTGATGCCCGCTTCGAGCGCCTGCTTGATGTAGGGACGGCTGGCCTCCTCGTCCAGCGTCCATGGATGCGCGCCGCGTCCCGGCTCGCCGTAACTCATGCAGCCGAGACACAGGCGCGAGACCTTGAGACCAGTGTTTCCCAGACGGACGTAGTGCACGGCGCCGCCTCGACCTACGGCCTCGACACCGCTGCCTGACGCGGCCGCGGAATCGGTCCGCTCGCGAGCACTTCCTCCCAGACCGGCACGGGATCGTCGAACAGCGACGCCATGAAGTCCTCGTCGTTTTCCGAGCGGCGGCGATATGGCAGGCCTTCGTAGCCGTCCGGCACCGACGTGATCGTCGGCATCGGCAGATCGCCCGCATAGAGACGTCCGCACCAGTGATCGCTGACGCCGTCGACCAGCCGCGCGGCCTCGGTCTCGAACAGCTTGGCGATGGGCGCGGTGGGATCGAAGCGGAGGCTGTTCTCGGAGCCCGGCACATCATGATCGAGCAGGAAGCGGACGATCGCATCCTGCTTCGCGTTCAAAATCTCCTCGCGATAGCGCGTCGTCACCACCACGGGAATGGCGAGCCCGCCGGCATCGCGGTAGGCTACGGCAGCTTCGAGCCGGTGCCGAAGCTGAGCGTCGGTATCGAGCGCGCTGACCGAGATGCGCAGTTCGGCGCGGGCGGCGATCAGGCGGGGCAAGATATCGGGAGGGATCGCGCGAAACAGTTTCGTGACAAAAACCGTGTGCCTGCCTTCGTCGTGAATCACCGAGGCGATCCGTGCGGCGAGATCCCAGCGCCACGAGGGATCGCTGTGCCAGCCGTTGCGGAGATAACGTAGTCCCGGCGGCAGTTGCGCGAGGTCGGCGCGAAACAGCGGCTCGTCCAGCGTGTTCTCCACGCGCACGCCGAAGTCGACGCCGAGGCGATACGAGTCGCGGGCGGCGAAACAACTGCCGTAACAGACGTGCGTCGACGGGAGGCATCCTACGACCACATCTGTGGTCAAGCTGTCGAACGCGAGGCCGCCCGCCTTGCCCGCGCGAATCAGGACGGGCGTCGGCTGCGCGAGGCCGGTGGCATAGACCTGAAACGTCTCGGCGATCAGGCTGCGCGTGCGCGCTTCCATGGCCGCTCCAGCCCCCGCCCCCGCCTTGATCGTGATGGCGGCCTCGCTGACGATCTCGCCGACGGGCACCGCGAACTTGCCGCGAGGCGCGAAGATCTTGGCCGCCTTCAGCCAGCGGATGCCTTCGAACGCCTCGCGGCGGTGCGTCAGTTGCGCGTTGTCGAACAGCAACAGATCGCCCATCCGCCACTGGTGGCGGTAGATGTTCTCCTCATCCAGCACACGATCGAGGATCGCCTGCTTCAAGGCCCGCCCTTCATCGTCCGCCACGCCAGGAAAGCGCACGAGCAGTTCGCTGATATAGAGCTGTTCGCTGCCATCGATGGGATCGCGCAGCAGGACCGGATGCGCCACTTCGACGTGCTCGACGTTGTCGTGTGTCGGGGCCGGACGGCGCGTGCTCTTCAATCCGCGCAGGCGCTCCAGCACGTCCTCTGGCATGCTCAACGGCGCCACGCGCGTCGTCGCGAAGCTCGTGCTGCCGCCGCGTTCGACGGGAATCAGGCAGTAGAGCGCCGCGAGTGTCGCCGGGGACTGCCGGTACTCCTGATCGGAATGCCAATAGTCGGTATCGTTGCGGCCGAAGCCGAGTGGACGCTGCTGATCGTCGTGCAGGTTGGTCAGGTTGCTGATGGCGGCGTTGGCCGGCGACAGCGCGATGCGATCGGCGGACTCGGCGGTGCGGCCATCACCTATCGCGAGGCTGAAGCGGTAGAGGTCTTCGTCGGTCAGCACCTGATCGCGAAACAACAGCACGCCGAACTGCCGCAGCAAATCGCGGATCTCGTCGATGTCGGCGGCGGTGCACTGTCTGACGTCACGGGAGCGAATCTCCAAACCGAAACGCGGATGAAGTCTCGAAGCTGCCATGAAATCCTCCTTGGTGGTTTGCAGGATGGACACGACCAGGGAGGCAGCATAGATCGAGAAGATGGTGGCGGTCCAGGACTGCGGCCCGCTTTCTTCCGTCCATCGATCGACGTCTCTTGATGCACGATCTCATTCTCGCACATGGACGCGCCCGACAAAGCCGAACTTAAGAGATGTACCAGGCCACCGAGCAAGATGACGGCCGTCGGTCCACCCTGTCCAGCGTTCTCGGAAATCCCTCCTGCGCCAAACACACCCTATTGCCCAGACCCACCTTGCCCAGCGGCGGGTGGACCCCCCATCGTATATTCTGAACAGGGGTCGGGGTCTGATGACAGAATAGCAATCGTCAGGTTGTGTGCCTTGAACACCATGTCAACTTCGCTCCTGTTATTCAAACCGACCCGTTCGTCCGACTGCAACGGCGTGTTGGGCAGCGACGGACCTGGATTACGGCACATAAACCATGTGGATTGTGAAGCGAGATCCAGCGTCGGTCTCGGCAGTCCACAGATCAACTACCACGTCCCATCGTATCCCGATCCACTGGGCGAACGACGTCTGCCATGTGTCATCTGGTAGCTCGACCAAGGTGCCCCCGTAATCGGCGAGATAGGCGCGAATGTGGTCGGCCGTCGCAGCGGGCACGGGCTCCACGCCCGCAACGCCCTTGGCGAGGCCGTAGTCTCCCGCGACAAAGCACCGCACGACCTCGCGGAGCATCGGCCGCCATGCGCCGGCAATAGGATGCTCAGCGTCCCTGTCCTTGACAGCGGGAGGGCCATCCGAGGCTCTGTCAGTCATGTCTTCGGCACTCCGTAGGTTGCCTCAGCCAAATACCGCATCCCTCAACTTAGCGGCTCGGTTGTATATCGGGTGTACAACAGAGTGACTCGGGTGTACACCCGAGCGGCTCAGGGATGCCCCCGAGCGACTCAGGGATGTACCCGAGCGACTCGGGGATGCACCCGAGAGGCTCGGGGGGGCGCCTGAGCGACTCAGGGATGTACCCGAGCGACTCGACGAACCGTCCGGATCGCGCTCCAACCGGCTCCGGACGCGAGGGGAACGATTCCGGACGCAATCCGGATGATCCCTGCCGCGATCCGGAACGGTTCCGACCGCGATCCGGACGGTCCCCGTCGCGGGTTGGACGGCTCCCCTCGCGATCTCCCGGACTGCCTCCCGGCGCATGTACAATCCCGGCATGATCCTGAAGACCCTTGCCTTCCTCCTGCTCGCCGCGAGCGGTGTCACCGAAACGCCGGCCCCGCCCGTCGCAGCCGCGAAACCCTACGACGTGGTCTCGCCCTACGGCACGCGCAACGATCCCTACTACTGGCTGCGCGACGACACGCGCTCGCGGCCCGAGGTGCTCGATTACCTGAAGGCCGAGAACGCCTACTACGAGGCGATGAGCGCGCCATACCGGGCGCTCACCGAAACGCTCGCGAAAGAGATGATCGGGCGGCTCAAGGAAGACGACAGCACGGTCCCCTACAAAGACAAGGACTATCTCTACTCCCGGCGCTACGAGGCCGGCAAGGAGCACGCGATCCATGTCCGGCGGCCGTTGGGCTCGGACAGGGAGCAGGTCCTGGTCGACGCCAACCGGGAGGCCGAGGGAAAGGAGTACTACCGGCACGTCGCCCGGGCCGTCAGTCCCCGGCAGGACCTGCTGGCTTTCACCGAGGACACCCGCGGACGCTTCCAGTACACGCTGCGCTTCCGCGAGATCGCGACCGGCCGCGACCTGCCCGAGCGCATCCCCGGGCTGCAGGCCCAGGTCGTGTGGGCAGGCGACAACCGCACCGTCTACTACGTCGAGAACGACCCGGTCACGCTGCTCTCGACCCGGGTCAGGAAGCATGTGCTGGGAACGGACCCGAAGGCCGATCCGGTCGTCTACGAAGAGAAGGACACGTCTTTCTATCTCAGCGTCGAGGAGACCGGCGACGAGCGTTTCATCCTGGTCCGCCTCGACAGCACGGTGGCCAGCGAGGTGCGCTTCCTCGCGGCCAGCGACCCGTCAGGCACACTGCACGTCCTCGCGCCCCGCGAGACCGGCGTGCTCTACCAGGCCGACCACGTCGGCGGGCGCTGGGTGATCAGGACGGACTGGAAGGCGCCCAACTTCCGCTTGATGACGGTCGCCGACGCCGAAGTGGGCGACAAGAAGACGTGGCGGGAGCTGGTGCCCCACGATCCCAAGGTCTTCCTCCAGGATTTCGCGGTCTTCGAGGACTATCTGGCCGTCGGCGAGCGGAGCGAAGGATTGAAGCGCCTGCGCTACGCGCCGTGGGCCGACCTCGGACGCTGGACGCGCGTCCCCTCCGACGAGCCGGCCTCCACGCAAGGCTTCGACGTCAACGCCGAGCAGGGCACGCCGAAGCTGCGCTACGCCTACTCCTCCATGACCACGCCCAACTCGATCTACGAGCTCGACATGCGGACCGGGGAGCGCACGCTGCTCAAGCGGCAGCCCGTGCCCGGCTACGATCCCGCCGGCTACGCCACCGAGCGCGTGTGGGCGACGGCGCGGGACGGCGCGAGGGTGCCGGTGTCGCTCGTCTACCGCAAGGGTTTCGCGAGGAACGGCACGGCCCCGCTATACCAGACCGGCTACGGGTCCTACGGCTTCGCCCTCGATCCGAGATTCGACAGCACGATCGTCTCGCTCCTCGATCGCGGCTTCGTGTACGCGATCGCCCACATCCGCGGCGGGCAGGAGATGGGCCGCTCCTGGTACGACGACGGCCGGCTGCTCAGGAAGAAGAACACCTTCACCGACTTCATCGACGTCACCGATTTCCTGGTGCGGGAGAAGTACGCCGCGCCGGACAAGGTCTTCGCGTCCGGAGCCAGCGCCGGCGGTCTGCTGATGGGCGCGGTGGCCAATATGGCGGGAGGGAAGTACCGCGCCATCGCGGCCCACGTAGCCTACGTGGACGTGGTCACCACGATGCTCGACGAGACGATCCCGCTCGTGACCAACGAGTTCGAGGAGTGGGGCAATCCCAAGCAGAAGGTTTACTACGACTACATGCTGTCGTACTCGCCCTACGACAACGTGCGCGCGCAGCTCTATCCGGCCATGCTGATCACGACCGGGCTCCACGACTCCCAGGTCCAGTACTACGAGCCGGCGAAATGGGTCGCCCGCCTGCGCGCCATGAAGACCGACCGCAATCCGCTGCTCTTCAAGATCCACATGGGAGCCGGCCATGCCGGCCGCGTGGGGCGTCTGGAGAGCCACCGGGAGCTGGCGGAGGAGTACGCGTTCTTCCTCCACCTGTTGGATTGACAGCCTCCCGGAGCGGCGCTACGATCCTAAAACGTTAGGAGATGACGACATGGCGAGGCCTCCGGGTCGACAGCAGGAGCAGCTCACACCCCTGGAGCTGGAGATCATGAAGGTGCTGTGGGAGACCAGTCCGGCCGCGGTCCAGACGGTCCAGCAGAAGCTCCCTCCTGAGCGCCAGCTCGCCTACAACACCGTGCAGACGATGCTGAACGTCCTGGTGCGCAAGGGCAAGGTCCGAAGGGAGCTGCGGGCGCGCGCCTATTTCTATGAGCCGGAGATCAGCCGGGTGCAGGCGACCCGGCAGGCGGTCGGCGACCTCGTGCAGCGGATGTTCGACGGTTCCCCCGAGAGCCTGGTCCTGAGCCTGGTCGAGACCCGCCAGCTCACCCCCGAGAAGCTTGCCAAGCTGACGAAGATGATGGAGGAGATCACCGAGGAGGATGGCGATGACGCTTGAGGCCCTCGCGCTGACGTTCCTGCTCAATGCGCTCTGGCAGGTTCCGGTCGTCGTCCTCGCCGCCTCCCTGGGCGAGCGCCTCCTGCGGCGCGGGCCGGCGCGACTGCGCCACGCCCTCTGGCTCGCCGCCCTGGCCTCCTGCGTCCTGCTTCCGGCGGCCAGCCTGATCCCGGAAGCTGCTCCCCCAACCCCTCCGGCTCCGGAGATCCGGTTCGAGACTCCGGCCGCGGCTGTCGATCCACAACCTTCTTCCGCTCTCCAGGCGCCGGAGCTGCCGCCGGTCCTCCCTGGTGTGATCGCGCTCCTTTATGGCCTCTTCGTGGCTGCGAGCGCCTTCCGGCTGGGGCGCTCCTGGTGGAAAGCGCAGCTCCTCGCCAGGACGGCCTCGCGCGCCGCGCTCTCGGACGAGGCCGCCGCGATCGCCCTGCGCTGCCGCGAGGCGTTCGGGCTGGAGGAGATCGAGCTGCGCGTCTCCGACAGCGTACCGGGACCGGTCACGGTCGGGGCCGTCCGCCCCGTCGTGCTGCTCCCTCCGGCCTTTCTGGCGGAGTCCACTGCGGACGAGCTGACCTCGGCCCTCGGGCACGAGATGGCGCACGTGCGGCGCCGGGACTACGCCTTCCACCTCGCGGGGGAGGCCCTGCTCGTGCCCATCTCCTTCCACCCTGCCGTCCGCCGGCTGCGGCGGCGGCTCGCCGAAACCCGGGAGATGGCTTGCGACGAGGCTACCGTGGAGAGGCTGATCGGCGCCCGTGCCTATGCCCGGTCGCTGCTCTCCGTGGCCGCCTCGGTCGCCGGACTCCCCCGGCCGGCTCTCACCCTCGGCGTTCACGACGCAGACACTCTGGAGGAACGTATGAAGAGGCTGACCGATCCGCGCTCCCGCCTGGGCAGGCGCCTGGCGCTCGCCTCCCTCTCCCTCGCCCTCCTCGTCCTGGCCGGATCGGGCCTGGCGGCCTCCTGCCTGGCCGTCGACGCTCCGTCGAGTGCGGACGGCTCCGCCTGGAGCCCCTTCCTGGGAGTTTGGCGCAGCCCCGGGAACGACCTCGAGATCCGGATGAGCCAGGGCAGGCCCGAGGCGATCCTGACCCTGTATGGCTCCCGGCCGGCCGACACGGTGGACATCCCCGCCTACGACCTGAGCGTCGACGGCGAGACCCTGACCTTCCACATCCGCACGGCGATCCGCTACAGGGAAGGGGGCCGCAAGGAGATCCTGGAGCACACCGTGGAGCTCGATCTGGCTGGTAAGAACGAAGCGCGCCTCAACTGGCTCGGCAGCGAGCACTCGGCCGATTCCTCCCAGATCCCCCCTCCCCCGCCGTCCCAGATTGCCCGGCGCGTCCGCCGGCTCTAGGGGCGCTCCGCGTCCGGCAGCCGCTCGATCAGAAACCAGCGCCCGGCCGAGCGCACGCGCACCCTCGCCAGGTAGGGACCGAACGCGGCGCTTATGTTTTCCGGATCGCCGCGCAGGAGGAAGTACCGGAAGTACTTGCCATGCCGCGGGTAGGAGAACTTGTGCGGGCTCCACTCGTCCCACTCGGCGAGCAACCCGTCCTCCCAGTTCTGTCCCGGGCGGTAGCGGACCGGAGAGTTGAAGAACTGGACGAACGAGAAATGGATCCTCCCCCCCTTCTCCGCCTGGTAGTAGGCGGGGAACTGGGCCAGCACCGGGGGCCATTCGTATTCCGAGACGAGCTTGGTAAAGAGCAATCCGGCCATGGGCTGGCCCGGCTCCGTGGAGGCCAGCAGCTCCTCCAGGCCGGCGGTCTCCGCGCCGAAGCTCACGAAGCTCGCCGAGGTCTGGCCGGCCTGCAGGATCAGGAGCCCGCCCAGGAGGAGCGCCGCCACCCGCTTGCGCACGGCCGAGGGAGGGACCGGGAGCGCCGGCACGGCCAGCATGAGCCCCAGGGCGAGGAGCCTCTGCGCCACGAAGTACCCGCTGGCGAAATCGGGCAGGATGAAGTAGAGGACGAAGAGCCCCAGCGGCGGGACCAGGAAGCGCGACCGGTAGAGGAGGTCCACCGGCCCGCCGTCGGACCTCGCCGGAGGATGGGAATCCGTCCGGGCGAACGGCACGGCCAGGGCGAGGACGGCCAGCATCAGGAGGGTCGTCAGCAGGTATTGCGCGCCGCCGGCGAAGTCGCCGAAGCAGTCCTCCGGGATCTTGCCGATCTTGTCCAGGAAGGAAAAGTAGTACGGCTGCGTGGATTGGATGCGCTCCTGGTAGTCCGTCATCAGCTCCGCCGAGTGGAGATGGATCCAGGAGAGGACGCCCATCCCC
>Ga0190265_10001529_pt1 | contig 15238 bp, 10 predicted proteins | sample Popmic124T_FD_133135 | JGI IMG/M metagenome (GOLD analysis project Ga0190265, IMG submission 133135) | Populus adjacent soil microbial communities from riparian zone of Indian Creek, Utah, USA - 124 T | ecosystem: Environmental > Terrestrial > Soil > Riparian zone | place: USA: Utah | collected...
AGGGTCTGCTCGTAGCGCTTGAGCTCCGTCATGTCGCGCGCGGACACGAACACTCCCTGTAGCCGTCTGTCGCGGTCGTGGAAGGTCGTGGCGTTGAAGGAGACTACGGTGAGCGCGCCATCGCGGGCGCGCGCGGTGAGCTCGTAATTCGTGACCTTGCCCTCGGCGAGGACGCGGTTGATTCCCGCCTCGGCGCGTCCGGAATCGGTGAAGTAATTCCTGAACGGCGCGCCGATCAATTCGTCGCGCGTGCACCCGGTCAGCGCTTCCATCTGCTTGTTGATGTCCGTGATGATGCCGCGGGGATCGGTGGTGATCAGAGCATCTATGTTGCTCTCGAGGAGGGAGCGGTTGTAGAAGTGCTGATCGCGAAGGCGCTGATCGAGCTTCTTTCGCTCCTCCTCGATCTGCTGGCGCGCTGTGTTGTCGGTGCCGATCAGCAGGTAGCCGATGATGGCTTCCTGCGCGTCGCGGAGCGCGGTGACCGAGACGACCGCCGGAAACCGGCTTCCATCCTTCCGGATCTTGGTCAGGTCGTAGATGTCTTCGATACCGCGCGCCGCCTTGAAAACCACCGTCTCGAATCCGGGGGCGACCGGCACGCCAAACTCGATGCTCAGCGCCTTCGCCCGCGCCACCATCTCTTCGGGATCGTGAAGCTCGGCCGGAGTGATCGTGTTCACGACGTCCGCGGCCGAATACCCCAACATGCGCTCGGCGCCGACGTTGAAGATCTGGATCACGCCGTTTGCATCGGTCGCGATGCTCGAGAAGTTCGCGCTGTTGAAGATCGCGCGTTGCAGAGCGCCGGCCTTGAGCAGCTCCTGCTCTGCTTCCTTACGAGCAGTGTTGTCGGTGCCGATGAGCAGATACCCGATGATGGCGTCCTGGGCATCGCGCAGCGCCGTAACCGACACCACGGCCGGAAACCGGCTGCCGTCCTTCCTGATGTAAGTCAGCTCGTAGATGTCCTCGATGCCTCGCGATGCCTTGAACACCAGCGCCTCGAACCCTGGCGTGATCGGAGTTCCGAGCTCGACACTCAACGCTTTCGCGCGAGCCACCACTTCCCCCGGGTCGGAGATGTCGGCCGGGGTGATCTTGTTCATCACTTCGGCGGCGGTGTAGCCGAGCATGCGCTCGGCGCCGACGTTGAAGATCTGGATGACGCCCTTGGCGTCGGTCGCGATGCTCGAAAAATTGGCGCTGCTGAAAATCGCGCTCTGGAGCGCGCCGGCTTTGAGCAGCGCCTCTTCCGCCTGCTTGCGGGCGGTATTGTCCGTGCCGATCAACAGATAGCCGATGATCGCATCCTGCGCATCGCGCAGAGCTGTCACCGACACCACGGCCGGGAAGCGGCTCCTGTCCTTGCGGATGTACGTCAGCTCGTAGATGTCCTCGATCCCGCGCGAGGCCTTGAACACCAGCGCCTCGAAGCCCGGCGTGATCGGCGTCCCGAGCTCGATGCTCAACGCCTTCGCGCGGGCAACCACTTCCTGGGGGTCCGAGATGTCGGCAGGCGTGATTCTGTTCATCACTTCGGCGGCAGTGTAACCGAGCATTCGCTCGGCGCCGACGTTGAAGATCTGGATGACGCCCTTGGCGTCGGTGGCGATGCTCGAGAAATTCGCGCTGCTGAAAATTGCGCTCTGGAGTGCCCCCGCTTTGACCAGCGCCGATTCCGCCTGCTTGCGGGCGGTGTTGTCCGTGCCGATCAGCAGGTAACCGATGATCGAATCCAGCGCGTCGCGAAGCGCAGTCACCGAAACAACGGCCGGGAAGCGGCTGCCGTCTTTCCTGATGTACGTCAGCTCGTAGATGTCCTCGATCCCGCGCGAGGCCTTGAACACGAGCGCTTCGAACCCCGGGGTAATCGGCGTTCCAAGCTCAACGCTCAGCGCTTTGGCGCGGGCGACGACCTCTTCGGGATCCGAGATGTCCGCCGGCGTAATCTTGTTCATCACTTCGGCGGCGGTGTAGCCGAGCATTCGCTCGGCGCCGACGTTGAAGATCTGGATGACCCCCTTGGCGTCGGTCGCGATGCTCGAGAAGTTGGCGCTGTTGAAGATCGCCTTTTGTAGCGCGCCCTTCGTCAGCAGGGCCTCGGCGCTCGTGAGATCGGCGGCGACGGCTTTTTTGGCGTTCAACTTCCGACGCGCAACGGTCGGCGTGTGCCGGCGATCCGGCGGTAGCTTTGGCGGAGTCATGATCGATCCTCGCGGGTCAAGCTCTTGGCAGCTTCGCAGCCGGTGAACTGGGGCGAACCAGATTGTCAGCGGTGTGCGGCCAGAGGCCGAGCGGCTGAAGCGCGTGCTGCGAAATGAATCCACAGTGCTCGCACACGATCATGACTGCCGGGATCGTGGTTCGCTCGCTGCTGTTCCGATCCATGGTCGCCTGAACGTCGATCATCGAGAACTCACTGACGGTCCACTGGCTGTCGCGACAGCGCGGGCAGCTGCCCGCGCCTCTGGCTTTGAGCGCGGCGACGATGGCGTGCCTGTCGTCGGCGGAGATTCCCTTGTAATTCGTCATGGTGATCCTTGGGGGGTCGGTGGCCGACCGCGCCTGGCGTGAGGAAAGGCGTCGCCAGTAGCGCCAATGCGCCTCATCGTTCGAGGCAGCTCGAGGTGCGGGCTGGTGGGATCGCCCCGCACGAGATCAACTGATGACCCTACTATTAATCTAACGCATTGTTGGTCCTGTAGCGAACATTTGGTACAGGAAAAACACTTAGGGGCGCGCGCCAACGTGGATGCATCCTTGCTCTCCCTTATTCCGCTGCAAGGCGCCCATTAGGCGAACAGCACGGCCTTAACCAGCTCCCACCTTCCTGCCCCGGCGCTTCGGCGACGCCTCCGCGGCCAACCGGAGGCAAATGCCAATTCCCAAGCGATGGATTCCCGGTGTACGGCAGATTCCGCTGCATCCCGGCGATCCCGACTACGTCAGCACTGAAACGAGAGAGGATTGCGTCCGCAGGAGCCTGAGGTCCCGGCTCAAGGACATTTGCGGGAAGCTGTCGAGCGCTGATTTCGATGCCCTGATCCAGCAGATGGTGATCGAGCAGCTACGCGGCGAGGGCATCACTGGCATGCGTGTTCGTCTGTGTCAGGCGCCGTGATGACCATCCGGTAACTGTCTACGAGTCGACAGGACGGTTGTTTAGCGTACATTCGCGGGATAGGTTGCATGCAAGGTGAACAGGAGATTCGGCACGTCGTCCCCACCCAGCAATGCCGCCGCGAGAGAGCTCGTCCGCAAACTGATCGATGACCGCACCACGAGCGTCGGTGCGCCCGCCGACGCTCGGGTCGTCGCCTCGGCGGGCGATTTTCTCTATCGCGAGCTGTCCCGCTGGGTCGGGCACGATGGGTGTCACGCCGTGTTCACGCGCGTGCTCTCGGACACACGAGACGATCATCCCGCTCTTGCCCACGTACAGTTTCGCACGCGAACACACCCCTACATAGAAGGCGCGTCCGAAGCAGTCCGCGCTCATGGTGATCCGGTGACCGCGGCTGCACTCGAGGCCGTGCTCGTACGTGTCATTGAGCTGGTCGGCAGACTCATTGGAGACGACATGGCTACCAGACTGATCGAGCGCAGTCGGGACGTCGCCGGCCTGCCCGATGTCTACCCTCACCTCAAGCGGGAGGAAGCTTGAAACGGGAACCGCAGACGGCAATTCGGAGCCTGCCGAGTGGCGTGCCGGGACTCGATACAGTTCTCGGTGGAGGCCTCCCCGAATTCTCATTCAACCTTGTCGCCGGCGGGCCGGGCGCGGGCAAGACGATCCTCGCGCATCAGATAATGTTCGCGAACGCAACCGTCGAGCGCCCCGCTCTGTACTTCACGGTGCTCGGCGAGCCGACGCTCAAGATGCTGCGATATCAGCGGCAGTTCCGCTACTTCGATCCTGACCTGGCGGGATCTGCAATTCAGTTCGTAAACCTGAGCGCCGAGGTGATGGATCGCGATCTCGCCCAGGTGTTGAAGCGGATCGTGAGCGAGATCGAGCGCGCAAAACCGGGAATCGTAGTCGTCGATTCGTTTCGTACGATCGGCGTTCAGGGCGGTCCCGCGGGGGACTCGCAGCTCGACCTCGACCATTTCGTCCAGCGGCTGGCGCTCAACCTGACGACCTGGGAGATCACCTCATTCCTCCTCGGTGAGTACGCCGAGGAGGAGCAGCGAAGTCCCGTCTTCACCGTTGCCGACGGAATCCTGTGGCTTCAACAGGCAACCGACCAAAACTCCGTCGTGCGGAAGGTTCAGGTGGTGAAGATGCGCGGGCGCGCTACCATGCCCGGGCTGCACACGTTCAAGATTTCCGACGATGGGCTCCAGGTCTTCCCACGCATCCCGGAGCAGACGAACAAGCGCGCGGCACAGAAGCGCGAGCGGCTGTCCACCGGCGCCCCGGGTCTCGACAAAATGATCGGCGGGGGAATCATCTCGGGCGACGCGGTGATGCTGACGGGCCCCGCCGGGAGCGGAAAATCAACCGTCGCCACGCAATTCATCACCGCCGGTCTGGACGCCGGTGAGAGCGGGGTCATCGCGATCTTCGAGGAATACCCGGAAGAATACCTTTCCCGCGCGGCGGCGCGAAGCCCGAAAGTGAGGGAGATGGTGGACGCTGGAAGGCTGGAGCTGATCTACCTCCGCCCTCTCGACCTTTCGGTCGACGAGGCGCTCGCCGCAATCCTGGAAGCCGTGGAACGGCTGGGAGCGAAACGCGTGGTCATCGACTCCCTTTCAGGCTTCGAGGTCGCGCTGGCCCCGACCTTTCGCGCTGATTTCCGTGAATCATTCTACCGGCTCGTGGGAACGCTCACAGCAACTGGCGTCACCGTATTCATGACGGCCGAGGTAGCGGAAGGCTTCTCCGAGGCCCGCTTCACGACGGAGAGGGTGTCGTTCATCACGGATGAGATCATCGTCCAACGCTACATCGAGTTGAAAGGCGAGCTCCGGCGGGTGATGGCCGTGATAAAAATGCGGGGGAGCGATCACAGCCACGAATTCAGGATGTACGAGCTCACTCCGAAAGGACTGATCGTCGGCGAGGCGCTGACGGAATACGATGGAATAATCACCGGCGTGCCGACTCTCCGCCCCACGCCGGTGCGGGCGAAACGCAAGTAGATCGGATGAGCCCACAAGGCCGGCCCGTCGCGCGCGCCACGGAGCAGTCGATACAGGAGGCGCTACGGCGCTGCGTGCAGCAGGCGCCACTGCCGTTTGCCGTGACACGTGGTCCCGACCACACTCTCGTCTACTCCAACTCCGCTTTCTGCCGGCTGGTCGGTGCGGCCAGTGGCGATGTCGTCGGGGCGAAGATCGGTGCGGTGTTCTCGCCGACTGAGGGCGCGGCGCTTACCACGATTCTCAACGCGTCTTATCGTGACTGCGTCGAGATTCTGGACGGGCAGCTCGATGCGGTGAGCGGAACAACGACTGGCTGGAAGTGCAACGTGTGGCCCGTCATCGCGCCCAGCGGCCGTACCGAGGCGCTCGGCATCGAGATTCGTGATACGAGCCAGCAGGACGCCGCGATGGAGCTCCAGCGCGACGTTGCCGAGCGCATGCTGTTCGGTGCGTTGCGCGAGCAGGGCCTCGCCGAAAATGCTGAAGCCGCACGGCGCCGGGCCGCATTTCTGGCGGAGGCCGGACGCAGCCTCGCTGAATCGGTGGACCAGTCCAGCACGCTCGTCGCTCTCACCAGGCTCGCGCTTCCCAGCATCGGCGCGTGGTGCATTGTCGACATCGTCGAGGACGGTGGGGCCATACGCCGCCTCGGCATCTACCATCCCGATAGGGCCAGGCAGTCTCTTGCACGGGACCTGGAAGCGAAGTGGACGCCCGAGAGCGACGATCCGTTCGGAGCGCCGGCGATGCTGCGGGATCCTCACCTGATTTCGATCACGGAGAATATCGAGGAAGTGTTGGCGAGAAGCGCGCATACGCCGGAGGTCCTCGAGATCCTGCGGCGGCTGGGAATCGGATCGCTGCTCACGGTGCCGCTGGTCGCTCGGCAGAGGTTGCTCGGTGCGATAACATTCGTCGGCACGCGCCCCGGCGAGCCATATAGCCAGGAGGACATCCAGCTGGCCGAAGACGTCGCGACGAGAGGCGCGCTGGCTCTCGACAGCTCGCAGGTCTATGATCTCGCGCGCAAGCTGCAGCATACCGCCGAAACGGCCAACCGGGCGAAGACGGCGTTTCTTGGCGCGGTGAGTCACGAGCTGCGCACGCCGCTCAACGCCATCGGCGGCTACATCGACCTGCTCGACATGGGCCTCCGCGGTCCGGTGACCGACAAGCAGCACGCCGACTTTGCGCGGGTGCGAACGAATCAGCGGCATCTCGCCCTCCTGATCACCGAGATACTGAGCTTCGCGCGGCTCGGAAGCGGGTCAATCACCTACGCCGCGGTTGACGTCAACGCCTGCGATGCGCTGAGGCGAGCCATCGAGCTGGTGGAGCCGCTCTTCGCCCAGAAAGGTCTCACCTTCGACGGTGTCACCGGGGACGCGGCGGCAGTCGCTCATGCGGACCCCGACCGCGTCGCGCAGATACTGGTCAACCTTCTCTCCAACGCCATCAAGTTCACTCCAGCGGGCGGACACATCCGCGGCGAGTGCGCGCGCGCCGGTGAGATGGTGACGCTGCTAATCAGCGACACCGGCATCGGTATTCCCCGGGAGAAGCACGAGTCGGTCTTCGAGCCTTTCATTCAGCTCAAGGAAAGCCTGTCGGACCGGGAGAGCGGAATCGGCCTCGGGCTGGCGATCAGCCGCGACCTGGCCCGGTCGATGAAGGGAGACCTGACAGTCGAGAGCGACGAAGGGAAAGGCTCGCGCTTCACTCTTTCCCTGCCTCGCAGCGCCTAGTCGTCCGCTCGCATCGAGGCGTAGCGTTTGCGTGCAACCTGACGCAATCACCTCCAGAGGTTCGTTCAACTGATTTGCATCCTGCATGGCTGGCTGCTCGAAGGATCGGGCAGCAACCTGTGGACACGGTCCGTGGTCCGTTCCCTCTGCCGGATCGGTGAGACGGTCCATCTCGTCTGTCAGGAGAACCACCCGGAGCACTACGATTTCATCGCCCGCAGTGTAGTCCACACGCGTGATGGCGGAGAGACTGAGACTCTCTCGCGTGATACGCCCTATCCAGGCCGCTGCATCCTGCACAAGCCCGAGCTCGACGGGACGCTGCCGGTGTTCGTCTGGGACAAGTACGAGGAGCATGCACGGGTCGTCCCAATGGTCGATCTAGGGACGCCGGAAGTCGAGTCATACATCGAATGCAACGTCGCCGTCGTCCGGCGAGTGGTGGCGGAGCACGGCATTCACGTCATCCATGCCAACCATGCGGTCCTGATGCCGACGGTGGCGCAAAGAGTCTCTGCTTCAACCGGAACGCCATTCACCGTCATGCCGCACGGCAGCGACATTGAGTACGCCGTGAAAAAGGATGAGAGGTTCCGCCGCTACGCGCTGGCAGCGCTTGGCGACGCGAAACGAGTCTTCGTCATCGGCGACGAGATGCGGTCGCGCGTCCTGCAAGTGTTCTCGGAGGCTGCCGGCATCGAAGCGAAGCTCACCGATCTGCACCTGGGAGTGGATACCTCGGAGTTCGAGCCGGTGGCACGCGCCGGTCGCGCGAAAAACGTGGAGGCGCTGCTCTCATCCCTGGCCGGGCTGCCGAAAGGAAAAAGCGCGGGGCAGGAAAACGCGATGCTGCGCGCGCTGCCGAAGGTGCGTGATGTCGAAGGCCTGCGGGCCGTGCTTGGCGCCGCCGCGAAGTACGACGGAAAGCGTCCCGACCACACGGCGGACGCGAAGCTTCGCTCGGTTCCGTGGACGACTGCCCCGACGCTGCTCTTCGTCGGACGCCTCATTGCGTGGAAAGGAATTCAATCCCTCATCGCTGCCCTGCCGGCGGCGATGCAGCAGGCACCGGGGCTGCGGACGATCGTCGTCGGACACGGACCGCTGCGCGAGGCCATGGAGGCCCTGGTCTGGGCGCTCAGGTCGGGGCGACGCGACATCGTCGAGATGATCGTGACTCACGGCGGGCTGCTGGAAAAGCGCGGCGATGCCGCGCACACTGAGTCGGGCCTCGCCGATGTGGCTGCGTACTACGAGCGCCTCGCCGGCGAGGACAGGCTCGCGGAGTACCTCGAGACCGCGCGGCGCGTCCTGACCGGAGACAGCGTCATCTTCACCGGGTATCTCACCCACACCGAGCTGCGACATCTCTTTCCCTGCTGCGACGTGGGCGTCTTCCCGTCGGTGGTGAGGGAGGCCGGACCGCTCGTTTTCCTCGAGGCGCTGGCGTCGGGGTGCTTTCCTCTCGGGACTTATTTCGGCGGCATGGCCGCGAGCATCGACGCAGTCGCCGAGGTCGTCGCCCCGGAGGTTGCGGAGATCATGAAGCTCGATCCGGTCAACACCGTGGCCGATCTCGCGCGGCAGATTCCCCGCGCGCTGGAGCACGGACCGCGACACGCGCCGGCGTTGGCGGAGCTGGCGCGGGATCGCTACGACTGGTCCAGCGTCTCCCGGGACTTCATGCGGGAGATCGAAGCGATACGCTCAGAGCTCCATGATCAGCCGCACATCGGGGTCGATCGCGGCTTCGGCGGTGCGACGCGTTAGCCACGACACGGCGAAAAACGTCAGGAAGGAGAGCACGAGCGCGACCGCCGACGCGGTGACTCCGGCCGGGAAGCTGAATGCCTTGAAGTACGCTGCCGTCTCGAGCGAGAGGGTCACGGCGAGTCCCACGCCGATGGAGGCGATCGCTCCGGCGCGCGTGGCGCCTTCCCAGTTGAGTCCCACCGCCAGCGCCGGGACGAGCGTCGATGCGAACAGGCCCCAGCCGAATATCCCGAGAAACGCGACCATCGCTCCCGACAATTGGGCGAGAAGGGCCGCGGCGATTGCTATGACCAGCGTCGCGGCGCGTCCCCAGCGCAGCTCATTGGAGAGGCGCTTGCCGAAGGCCACGGGCAGGTCGTGCATCACCACCGCCGCTCCGATGTTGATGAACGAGTTCGCCGCGCTCATGGTCGCGGCAGCGACGCCGGAAAACACGAGGGCGGCGAGGAAGATCGGCGTCACGCTCAGCAACAGCGCCGGCGTCGCCTGATCGGGGGCACCGAGCGGCGCCATGCGACCGCTGAGCACGAACGCCTTCACCCCGATGCCGACGCTGAAGTACAGCAGCAGCACGAGAATGAGGCCGAGCGTCTTGAGAAGAGGGTACCACTTCAGCTGGAGAGGATCCCGCAGCATGTAGTACTTGTGGACTCCCTGCGGCTGGCCGAGCGATCCCATCGCGAACACGAAGAAAAAAGAAAGTGCCGCGAGCGGCGTGAGCTTGCCCCACGGCGCGAGAAACTGTGGATCATCGGCGAGAATCGTCTGTGACAGCGAGCCCAATCCCCCGCCTGCGCCGAGCACGAACAGAAAGACCATCGTGGACGCAAGCGCCATTAGCGTCCCCTGAAACACATCGTTGTATATGCCCGCGAGGATCCCGCCGCCGACGGAATAGGCGAGAGTCACTCCCATCCCGAGCCAGATTCCCCAGCCGATCCCGACACCGAAGATGGCGTTGATGACGACTCCCATCGCCAACGCGTTGGTCGCCATGTAGCCCACAATCCCGACGAGGATCGCCACTCCGGCCATGCCCTGCGCGGCCGGCGATTTGTACCGCGCCCCGATTGCGTCCGGCACCGTGAGGAGGCCCCGCGCTTCTCCCAACAGCCGGAGGCGTTTCGCCAGAACCCACGCGCCCATCACGTTCGTAACCGCCGCCGGGAGCACGATGAACATCGCTCCGAGTCCCACGTTGTACATCAGGCCCGGGCCACCGATGAATGCAAAGCCGGATACCGCCGTCGACACGGAAGCGACAGTCAGCGCGATCAACCCGATACCGTGTCCGGCCACGAAGAAGTCGCTCGCCGTCTTGGTCCGCCGCGACGCCCAGACGCTGATGCCGATGATGACGGCGAAATACGCGAGCCCCACCCCGATCACGACCGGGTGCGCGACGTGCGGCAGCGCGGTCTGCATCAAGGCGAGCCGGAGACGTTCTGCCTGGACAGCGCGCGCACCTTCTCGATGTCTGACGCGCCCAGCGTCTGGCTGTCGAACGTCAGCGCGTACGCGACAGGCAGCACGAGGATCGGGAGCAAACCGATTCCGTAGATGACGAATGCCGCTCTCGCCGGGAGCCCGAGCCAGAGCTGGCTCGCCGGCCCCTCGTTCCCCGGCAACGCCAGCGCGAGGCAGAACCCGCTCGCCAGCACTATGAACACGAAGGCGAACGGGATCTTGAGCCTGCCGATCCCGCTGTGGCCACGAGCGGCGCCGAGGATCATCACCGCAACGAGTGTGGCAGGCACACCGACGGCCAGCAGCCACGGCGCCCAGGCTGGCGCACCCCCGGGCGTGAAAGCGGAGCCGTATGCAACGGCGATTGCCGCAATTGAAGCGACTAGTGTCGCACGCGCGGCACGCCTGGTGAAATCGATCCGACGCGGCATCGCGGTCTCTGACCGCGGTTCTACGCGGTCGTCCGCCATGGATCGCGGCGGAGTCGCGTCAGCTATGACTTGCCTGCCGTTGTTCCCAGCTTCTTCCGGGCGAACGGACGCGAAAAGGCGGCCGGCGGATTGTGACCGGTCGCAAGATCATACGCCTTCTGGTACAACGCGTTTGCCCTGTCCTGCTGCCCGAGTCTCTCGTACGTCGTGGCGAGCAGGACGTGCATGAAGGGATCGCGATCGTTTCCCCTCAGCGCAATGGCTTTCGTCAGCTCCGTCTCCGCCGTCTTCAGATCGTTCGTGTACAGCGCGACGTAGCCGGTCAGGTAGGGAAAGAATCGCTCTTGCTGTCTCGCCATCGCCGTGTCGGAGTCGAGCGCCAGCCGGGCGGCGTCGACGTGCTGCTTCGCCAGCACCGCATTTCCCCGCCGCGCCGCGAGGCGCGCGAGCGCGTGGTGGAGCCGATAGTCCCAGAGGCTCTTTGGGTGCGTTTTCGGCGCTGGCTCCTTGAGGCCGAGCTCGCTGCCCAGGCGGTAGTACCTCTCCGCCGTGTCTAGATCGCCGGCATCGATGCACACGCGAGCGGCCTCGTTCGCCATCTCGCCCTGCTGATAGAAGGCGTCCTGCGGCTCCTCCCGCTCGCGCGTCTTCCAGTACGCGATGACCATCTCCTCGTATCTCACCGCGTTCGCGCAATCGCCGCCGAACCCGTACGACATCGCCATCCGTCGCTGCGCCGCCGCTCTGGCCGCAGGAGTCTTCGCGGTGTCGATCATTCGCTGGAAGGCCGCGCGGGCATCGGCGCTCCTGCCTTCGCTGTCGAGCCGTGCCACATCGCGCAGTGCTCTCTGCCACGGGTCGGCGGGCTGCTGGGCCTGGGGCGCCCCTTCAGGCTGCACCTGGGCGTCGAGAGACAGGGGGATCGTGAACGAGGACAGGACCGCGGCGCACGCGAGGCGGCGGGCGGACTGGAGTTGGGTTGAAGTCATGAGGAAAAGATTATTCACTGCAACGCCGGAATGGGAGGCATGCAGGCCGGCCAATCTGAGTTGCGACCCGCTCGCCGATTCGCGTGCAACGGCAACTGAACGGGTGGGAGGTGCCTGTAGCACTGGTACCTGGTGTTCCGGTCAGAACGTCGGGACGCCACCAGGCGGGTGACGGCACAGGCTTGTGCTAACCTCCGACAGAAGCGTCCCGACGTTGTGACCAGATTACCCGGTACCAGTGCTACAGGCACCACGTATCCGTTCAGTTTGCAGTTCCGAGACGCCTGTTCATGTCGAATAATCGTCGGCGATCCGAGGCCGAGGACGACAAGAACAGCGGGAGGCTCTGAGCCAACGCCGAGTCGCGTGCCGGCACCGGAGCTAAACTTAAGCCATGCCAACCCACGTCCACGTCGTTCGTGCCCTGTTGTTCGCCATGGCCGCGCTGCCGGCTTTCGAGCAGCGCCTTGTTGCGCAACCCGGTGGTGACCGGGCCAGATCCATCCAGGCTGGTGAATCCTGTCCGCCGGGCACGACCGAGATCCGACCCCGCAGCTGCCTGGGCCCCGAGGAAGCCGCGCCGAGCATACTCGACTACCGGCCACGATCCACGCTGATGGCGCCCGCGCACGCCGTCAGGAGAGCGCGCTATCCGGTGATCGATTTTCACGGTCATCCCCAGGGGAGACTTGGGTCAGTCGAGTCACTAGCCCAGCTCGGCGCGGAGCTCGACGCGCTCAACGTTCGCCTGATGATTGCCGCAAACAACATCTCGGGTGATGCGCTCAAGCGGACGGTAACGACGATCAATTCATCGCCCGCCATGAAGGATCGCGTTCGCGCGTTCACGGGGATCAGTTTGCAGAACGTCGGGCCGGGATGGGCGGAGCGCGCAGTAGCCCAGCTCGAGGCCGATGTAGCGGCCGGCGCGGTGGGCATCGGCGAAATCGGAAAGGGTTTTGGGCAGTCGATCCGCAAGGCGGACGGCTCTCGCCTCGCACTCGACGACCCGGAGCTCGATCCCGTTTGGCGAGCAGCCGCTCGGCTCGGGATTCCGGTGTTCATCCACACCGGAGATCCGCAGGAATTTTACAGGCCGGTCGACTACACCAACGAGCGATGGCTCGAGCTATCGCTCTTTCCGGGACGTCGTGTATCGCCGGACCAGCGTCCGGGCTTCGACGAGCTCATGAAGGAGCGAGACAATCTTTTCCGCCGGCATCCTGCGACGACGTTCGTCGCCGCGCACATGGGCTGGCACGCCAACGACCTGGGCAGGCTTGGCAGGATGCTGACCGAGATGCGCAATGTGCACGTCGACGTTGGCGCGGTGCTCTACGACATCGGCCGGCAGCCGCGCGCTGCGCACGACTTCTTCGTCAAGTTCCAGGACCGGATCGTGTTCGGAAAGGACTCATATCAGCCGGAGGAGTATCCGTATTACTGGCGCGTGTTCGAGACGCGGGACGACTACTTCGACTACTACCGGGACTATCACGCGTTCTGGAAGCTGTACGGAATCGATCTTCCGGACGACGTGCTGAAAAAGGTGTACTACAAGAACGCCCTGAGGATCGCGCCGCGTTTGCCGCAGACGGGGTGGCCACGCTGACGCTTGTCAGGGAACTCCCGACCTTCCGGCTGCTTATCCCCCCGTAAGGTTGCGGGTTTTCCTTATGAGAAAGCCCTTCGTTTCGAGCGAGATTGCCTGTTCACTCAACCGCGCACTCAGGCAATCGACTATGCATGCAATCCTGGCGTCAAAACGTCTGCTCGTGACTCTCGGCGCCGCCGGTGTCGCGGCGATCGGCTTTTTCTCCTGTAGCACGTCGAAGGTCGGCGGCGACAATGTCCTCGCGGGCAACGCCGCCGCACAGGTTTACGTCGCGCCGGGAAAATACGATGAGTTCTACGCCTTTCTCTCCGGAGGCTACAACGGGCAGGTGATGGCATATGGTCTTCCATCCGGCCGGCTGCTCAAGTTCATCCCCGTCTTCTCGCAGAATCCCGAAACGGGATACGGCTACAATGAAGAGACGAAGGCGATGCTCCAGACCACCTACGGGTTCATCCCGTGGGACGACACTCACCATCCCGAGCTGTCACAGACCGACGGTATTCCCGACGGTCGCTGGTTGTTCATCAACGGCAACAATACGCCTCGGGTAGCGCGCGTTGATCTCAAGACCTTCGAGACAACGGAGATCCTCCAGATACCCAACGCGGCGGGCGGCCACGCATCGCCGTTCACTACGCCGGATACGAAGTACATCATTTCCGCAACGCGCTTCAGCGTCCCGATCCCCAACACCGATGTGCCGATCGAGAGCTACAAACAGAACTTCAAGGGGACGCTTTCCTTCATCACCGCCGATCAGCCGGGCAAGATGGATGTCGCGTTCCAGATCCTCATGCCGGGCTTCAACTACGATCTCGGCCACGCCGGCAAGGGTCCGTCCGACGGCTGGTTCTTCTTTACCACGTACAACTCGGAGCAGGCGTACCAGAAGCTCGAGCTGAACGCATCGAAGAACGACAAGGATTTCATCGTCGCGGTGAACTACCGCGTCGCCGAACAGTGCGTTGCGCAGGGGAAAGCGAAATCCACCCCTGCCGACTACTTCCACAACGTGCTGGACGAGAAGTCCCGCGTCGCGCACTCGACACGGCTGTCATCAGTCCGGATGATCACGCCGCTCGACTGCCCCGGCTTGATGTACTACATGCCCACTCCGAAATCTCCGCACGGCGTGGATGTCGATCCCACTGGTGAGTACATAGTAGCCGGCGGAAAGCTGGCCACCGTCATTCCCGTTCACTCGTTCAGCAAGATGCAGCGCGCGATCGCCGCGAAGGAATTCGACGGCGACGTACAAGGCATCCCGGTGCTTCGCTACAGCTCGACGCTCGCCGGCGAGGTGCAGAAGCCGGGGCTCGGTCCGCTCCATACCGAGTTCGATGCCAAGGGCAACGCCTACACGTCGATGTTCATCTCCTCCGAGATCGTGAAATGGAAGCTCGGAACCTGGGAAGTGATCGATCGGATACCGGTCTACTATTCGGTCGGTCACCTGATGATTCCGGGAGGTGACAGCCGGAAGCCGTGGGGCAAGTACCTGTTGTCGATGAACAAGATCACGAAGGACCGCTATCTCCCAACCGGTCCCGAGCTCGCGCAGTCCGCACAGCTGATCGACATCAGCGGCGACAAGATGAAGATGCTGCTGGATTTTCCGACGGTCGGCGAGCCGCACTACGCGCAGGCTCTGCCAGCCGAGCTGGTGAAGCCGAACAGTCTCAAGTTCTACAGCCTCGCCGGCAGCACGCATCCCCACGTCACGAGGAGCGAGGCGGAAGCCAGTATCAGCCGCAAGGGCAAAACCGTTCACGTCAACATGATCGCGATTCGCAGTCACTTCGCCCCTGACAACATCGAGGGCGTTCAGGTCGGCGATACCGTGTTGTTCCACCTCACCAACATCGAGCAGGACTGGGACATCGTGCACGGATTCGGCATCATGGGCGCGGAAAACTCGGAGGTCATAATGGCTCCCGGCGAGACACGGACGCTGCGCTGGACGCCGAAGACGCCGGGCATTTTTCCGTTCTATTGCACCGATTTCTGCTCTGCGCTCCACCAGGAGATGTCCGGTTACGTCCGCGTGTCGGCTGCGGGATC
>Ga0190265_10001530_pt1 | contig 15230 bp, 15 predicted proteins | sample Popmic124T_FD_133135 | JGI IMG/M metagenome (GOLD analysis project Ga0190265, IMG submission 133135) | Populus adjacent soil microbial communities from riparian zone of Indian Creek, Utah, USA - 124 T | ecosystem: Environmental > Terrestrial > Soil > Riparian zone | place: USA: Utah | collected...
AAATCGAGCGAGGCGGGTGTGAACCAGAAATCCACTTCTTCACGCAAGGCACTGAGGTCAAGCCGCCGCGTTCGGTCATCGCTGCTCAAGTGGATATAGTCCCACACCCAATCGAGATCCACGGTGGTATCGATGCAATCATCCTGTAGCAGCGGAACGGCGACGCCGGGAATGGCTGCGGCTTCCATGTAGGGAAACGCACGTTCCAACACCGGCAAACAACTCACGCCAACGATGGCTTCAATCTTCCCGGTTTGAATCAGCGACATGACAATGGCCGAGCCTTCCGCGACGAGGACCGCGTAGCCGAGTTTCTCCGCTTCGGCCTGCAAATCCTGAATGGTGCAAAGACCGCATTGCTTGCACAGCAAACCGAACTCATCGAATGGCGCGGGGCACTTCGCTTCCACGCGCAGGCATTTCGGGAGAAGCAACAAACGTTTCTCGAAGGGGACTTGCGCCAGCGTCTCGCGCCACATTTCGTTGCTGATGAGAACCCCAATGTAATCGCGATAAATCGAATCGCAGCCGAGCATTTGGACCAGCCGATCGGCGTGGACCTTGAGCTCGTCCATGGGCATGGGGGGCACAGGATTGTGCTCGGCCACATAATTGCGGATCCCGTGGAGGATTCGGCTTCGTTCGCCCGCGGACTGCGGAATGTTCTTTTTTGGCGGACGGACCCGCTGCTGCACAACGTGCTTCGGAATGGCGAACGAGATTGATTGCATACTTACCAAGTTATCTGCACTGGCAGACGTTACATGTCATCATTGGTTTCGTTTTCATTCGAGTCGAGTTGTTTTCTTCACTTTGAGGGTCTTTCTGCCGCAAGCCTGATGCGCGGCGCGGGAAATAACTTGCTGTTCCGGGCCAATTTTCCTTCACTCTTTCTGCATAATTGAACGCACAAGCCCCTCGATGGGCGTCGCGCCCATTTGATGAAAGCCAAAAACTCTTCGACCCGCAGCGGCGTCCTCTCGGGCGGCAACTGGATCATCGACCAGGTCAAGCTGATCGATGTGTTCCCGCAACGCGAGCAACTTGCGAACATTCGCAGCCAGGTCGCCTTCGGCACCGGCGGCTCGCCTTACAATGTATTGATCAACCTGGCCAAGGCCGGAGTGAGTTTCCCATTATTCGGCGCCGGGCTGGTCGGCAAAGACGCGTTTGGCGATCAGATTCTCGCCGACTGCAAAAAGCTCAAAATCGATGCGAAGTTTCTCAAAGCGACGACCGGTGCGGATACTTCATACACGGACGTGATGACCGAGCAGAACGGCGGACGGCGCACGTTCTTTCATTATCGCGGCGCCAACGCGCTCTGGCGGGGCGACGACCTCGACTTCAGCAAGAGCAAGGCGAAGATTTTTCATCTCGGCTATTTGCTGCTGCTCGATGCGCTGGATGAACCGGATGCGAAGTTTGGCACCAAAGCGGCCAGACTTCTGGCCGCTGCACAGGAAGCCGGACTCAAAACAAGCGTGGACGTCGTCAGTGAGGACAGCGATCGCTTCGCGAAAGTGGTCGGCCCCGCATTGAAGTTCTGCGACTACTGCATTCTGAACGAAATTGAGGCCGGCAAAACCGCCGGCTTCAAGATTCGCCAAAGCGACGGCCAGCTCGATACGGTCGCGTTGCGTCACGCCGCCGGCGCACTGTTGCAAATGGGCGTCAAGGAAGTGGTGGTGATTCATTTCCCGGAAGGCGCCTTCGCGCGCACACGAAAGGGTGATGACGTGTGGCAGCCCTCGCTAAAACTTCCCGAGAAATACATCGCGGGCACGGCGGGCGCGGGCGATGCCTTCTGTGCTGGAAGTTTGCTGGGCCTGCACGAAGGTTGGGAGTTGGATCATTGCTTGAAAACAAGCGTTGCAATGGCGGCAGCTTCCCTTTCCGATCCAACCTGCACCGGCGGCGTGAAGTCGCTCAACGCCTGCGCGGCGCTGGCGAAGAAATACGGCTACCGGGCCGCGCTGGAGCCGAACGAGGATTAAGGTGCCTTCCGTGGGCCACCGGCCGCCCATCAACGGAACGGGTCCAGGATTTCCTTCCGCAGCCTTCCGACCCATTCCCCGGCCAGGCGCCCATCGAGTGTTCCTGGCGCGAGTCTTTCACGATCCACGTGGCCGTCCAGAAAGACGACGTTCGCACGTTCCTGATGACGGAAATGGGCGTTGGGATAACTCGCCGAATTCCCTGGCGCATCGACGTAATAAAACTCCTCCAGCAATGGGTTCGAGCGCGAAGCTGGGGCCTGAAAATCGTTGATCTGCGCGGCGTCGGCGAAGAGCGCAAGGCCACTGGGGTGGCGCAAGGCGGTCACGCGCACCGACGCGTTCGTGAGGTGCAGATTGTAGCCGTAGCCATACGCCGCGCCCTTCGCCTTCAACTTGAAACGACTGCTGGAATAATTGAGCGTCGGACAAATCTCCACGCCTAACCCGTTCAGGTACTCGTACAACGGACCTTGCCGTGCATCGAAGTGGCGAGTTCCCTCCGCTCCATTCTGCAGCCAGCCGAACCAGTAAACGACGCCGCCATTTGTCGCGTAGAGCCGGTATGGAAACGTGGCGCCGTCGTGATCGTCAAAATACATCTGCGCCGCGAGACCAAGCTGGCGGAGATTGCTGACGCATTTCACACGCTGGGCGCTGCGTTTGCCACTGGCCAGCGCCGGCGCGAGCAACGCCGCGAGCAACGCCACAATGGCGATGACCACGAGCAACTCGACGAGCGTGAAGGCACTGCAACGCGACCCTGAAAGCGGTCTTCTCACAAGCGTGTTCCCCGAACCCGATAGAAGCGAGGCGGTGCCGGGGGAGGATTTGTGTGAATGACCGTGGCGCGGCCGTAATTCATGCTGGTGTAATCTTGCAGACCCATCCAATCCGCGAAGTCCACCGTGCTTTCCACGAAGTAAGCCCAGCCCGGGAGTGTGTCGAAATCCATCCGCCAATTCCCGTTCTCGAAGCGGCCCGCCAGGCCCATTTCAATGGCTATGTCGCCCGTGGTGACAATGAGATTATCAACCGTTCCGTGCGCCAAAATCGAGCCGGCGAAATCCGGGAATTGTCCTTCGTCGCTGTAGCTCATCACGGCGATGGTATCGACGGTGAAGCTGGTGAAATCCATGGCAAACGCAAAGCCGCCTTCTGCGTAAGTCTCATCGTTGCGATATACGGAAACGGACACATTATCGTCTTCTTGATTGAGACGCATGATGACGCGGAAAAGATCATTGGTTGTGATTTCCCGAAGGACAAAGGTCGTGGCGAACTGATGGTTGCTCGAAATGATCGTCGGCGAGATGCTCGCGCCGAAGCCGGAGTCGGGAAAGTAATCGAACTCGAAAAGGTTGGGTGAATCAACGCCGGTGCCGCGCAGAAAACCGCCGTTCGTCGCATCTTGAAAATTCAACAGCCCGATGGCCATCTGAAACGTGTAAGGCTTGTTCGTAGTGGTGCCGATGGCGATGTCTTGCAGGCGGAAATCAAAATACAAACTGATGTCATCACTGCGGCTCAGCGCCCGAGTAAGTCGCTTGTAAAAGTAGCTGTTGGGCCGGGATGAATCCCAGGTCACTTCCAGGTTTTGGTTCGTGGCATTCCAGGCAAAGAGATTCGTCTCGCCATAATTGCTCCAACCACGGGCGAGTGGATCGAAACGGAAATCTTCGAACACGCTCACCGGCGCATTGGCCCCCAGGGCAATACTCGAAACGAAAACGCCCACGGCGAGCGTCACAACGGACTTCAGAGCACGATTCATAACTGATCTTTCAACTGTGGCCGCGGCATGGCGCGGACGGGTTTCATTGAGAGACCAGGGCGGGGAATGAGGTCGGAGCGGCATCTCGTAAGAGTGCCGCCATTCGCTTTCAACTGGCGGCGCCCGGACGAGACGCCGTTATAAAAAGCGAAAGCCTTCATCCCCGGCAAAACGAGAATGAAGGCAAAGTCAGTTCACGCTCTCGCGCGCAAACAGGCGCGCGAGGCTGGCCTCATCCTTCCCTTTGACGGAGAAGTTGATTCGATCGCACGCGCGAAGGAACCATGACGAGCACAGTTCAACCGGTATCCTGACTTGGAGCCTGACCTCACTCCGGCCTTCCCGATCCTTCGACCAGTGGCCAAACCGCGACCTCGCGGTGGGAGTTCGTATCTCCATACAGTGGCGCAACCGTCCCGGATTCTCACCGGGTTCCCTGACATTGAACTGCGACGATGTCCCGCACCCGCGGGACGCTTTCAAAGAGCGGCACGGTGTTACGCGCGTTCGTGCTGCTTGCCAAGAGTTTTCTATTTCAAAGTTCCGGCTGCGTTCTCGCGCGTGAAGAAAGGGCAAAATAATTCCGACGGAAACGCCTCGCCCGTCCGTATAACCATTGAGCAGGCAAGCAGCTTGCCGGTCGAATGACGGAACAAATGAAGGCGCATGTTTAAGTCGCTCTTCGCCATCTCAGACGAGCAGGCGATGTGGCGCGTGCAAACACAGGACGACCACGCCGCGTTCGCGCTGCTCGTGGAGCGTTGGCGCGAGAAGATTCGGCAGCTTTGCATTCGCATGACAGGCAATTCACATACTGGTGATGACATGGCGCAGGAGGTTTTCGCGCGCGTCTTCGACAAGCGCCGCGACTTCCGGGCGGCGAGCAAGTTCTCCACATGGCTGTGGCGCATCGCGGTGAATCGTTGCTACGACGAAATGCGCCGGCCGGCGAGTCGAGCGACCACGGAATCTCTGGATGACGAAAGCAGCACGGTGGTGCTGGACATCAACGTCGCGGACACACGCACGCCGCGCGATTCGCTGGCGATGCAGGAGGAAGCGGAAATGGTGCGACAGGCGTTGATGCGATTGCCGGAGAATTACCGCACCGTGCTGGTGCTGCGGCATTATGAAAATCTGAAGCTGCGTGAAATCGCGGAAGTGCTGGAAGTGCCCGAGGGGACAGTGAGTTCACGCATGGCCGAGGCGCTGGCGCAGTTGACGAGCCTGCTCGAACCAAAGCTCGCGCCACCCCTGAGAACCCAGAAATCGAGAGGAAAGGAACTTTTAGTCGTATGAACCATCCGAAACGCGCGGAGTGGATTCCGCTGCTGTTTGGCGAGGCCAATGCCAAGACCCGACAGAGACTGGACGCCCATCTCCGCGAGTGCGCGGAGTGCGCGCAGGAAGTAAACGCATGGCGGCGCACGATGGGCCGGCTGGATGCGTGGAAGTTGCCGCAGGCGCCGAAGCCCGGTCGTTCGCTTCCGTGGCGGCCCGTCGCGTGGGCGGCCGCAGCGGCGGTTGTCATGGGAGCTTTTGTGGCGGGGAGATTTACCGCACCCACGCTTGATGTTCAAACGCTGCGGACCGTACTGAAGTCGGAATTGAGCGAAGAAATTCAGCGGGGCTTCGCACGGGTGTCGTCCGAGTCATCGGCTGCGCTCGCCAATCTGGAGGTGCGACTGGCTTCGGCTTCGATTCAGAACAACAAGGATATGGCGGAAGAATTCGTGCAGGCCATCAATTCCTTGCGCACGCAAGACCACGAAGCCACCGCAGCACTCTTCGCCAAACTCGAAAAACAATATACGACAGATTTCGTATTGCTGCGGCGCGACCTGGAAACACTTGCCTCGACGACTGATGAAGAAATCGAAAGCGCCCGGCTCAAACTTTATCAACTCGCCTCTAATCGAACCGAATAGCTCGAAAAGATTTATGAAACGCATTGTCTTGATCACCACCGCGGCCAGTTTGCTGGCACCTGTGCCATTCTGCTCTGCACAAAGATCAACGGAGCCGGCCGCTTTGGCTGCCACCGCCGCTGGGGTCGCCCCCGGCACACCGGAAGGTCCTCCCGCCGTCCCGCCACGCGCGAGTCGGAAACCAGCAATCCCTTCGAGCAGCCCACCGGTGGGCGCCACCTTCTTCACGGCCGGCTCGCGAGGCGATTCGATTCCGCCGGTGATGATCCGGTTTTCTCCGTCGGATGCGAAGGCGAGCGCGGCGTTGGAAGAGGATATCTTCGTCATGGCCCGTGTCATCAGCCGCACTTTGGAGCGCGCGGATCGGGACAGCGAGTCCACCACCGGCGACCGCGTGAATTATCGGCTCGGCGTGCCGATGCTTTTGACCGGGAGCGGCCGTTCCGTGCGCCCGATGTACATCGAGGGACTTGGACCACTCTTCATGATTAAAGTGAACTTCGCACTGCTGCCGGCGGCCAAGGCCGACGAGAAATCGAAAAATGCGCCCGCGGCGGATACGGAGTGGGACACCGCCCATCGCGAAGTCTTCGGCCAGACTGAGATCGTGATCGGTGATGAACCCCCTGGCCGGACCTCCAGCTACAAGGAAGAACAAGTTGAGTTCCTGAAAAAGGAACTTATCGGCGCGCTCAAGAATGCAGCGAACATTCGTGGGTTGAAGGCCGATGAATTCGTGACCATCGCTGTATTTGGCCACGCGCCGGCGCGCGGCCGGAGCAATGGGAATTACAGCAAGAGAGGCGGGAGTGGATATGCCACGGATACAAATCCGGACGATGGCGGTGTCGATAAGGGTAGTGTGATGACGCTGCGCGCAAAGAAGAGCGACATCGACGCGTTTTCGAATGGGAAGCTCGATGGAGATGCATTCAGGGCCAAGGTAAACCTGACCGCCTATGCCGGCTCGGGCACCGGAATCACGAGCATCAACTCATGGATCCAGGAGAGCGCCGGTCGATTGCAACTGCGCTAAGGGATCTGACGGAAAATTTACAAACGGCTGACACTTTCCGGAGCGCGATCTCGCATTGTGAGGGTGTGGCGAATGAAAAGTTTACAAAGGACGGCACTTTTCGGGAGCAACTTTGTCAAAACCACGTCCGAGGAATAAGGCTATGAACACAGCGACTTGGAACAAAACAGCGACGCTCGAAACTGATTTTCGGGAATCATCGCACGATGACGGCCCAGTGCCGCTTGTCATCTCGCGGCGCGATCCAGTGACGGAGCCCTTCCGGCACGCCGCGGATGAAAAGAAAGTGCGCATTCAGCAAAACCCCACTTTATCCGAGGCCCAGCGCCGTAATGCGCTGGAAATGTTGCGCCAGCAAACCGAAGCCGAGATGCGGCAGGCACTGGGCGACCGAAACTTTCACGCCTTCAAAGCGTTCAACCAATGGTGGTTTCGGGAACTCAGCTTGAGCAATTAACCAACAGACATGAAAACAAGGAGGACGCGTGTTGATGGGATGGCAGGAAACGCGCGGGGACACGGGTGCCATTTGAACCAAACAAGCGAATCTTCATTCCTCTGAACAAACACTTTCCAACGAACTTTCACCCATGAACGGACACTCAGGAACTATGGAAATGCTAAATGAAACCTTGGATTGGCGTCCTGCTCTGCTGGAACGCAGCAGCGCGGTGCCGGAAGTCTTTCGCGTCGGGCCGATGGTCGTGCATCGGCGCACGGGCAATGTGGAGACACCGACGGGCAAACAACGGTTGCGGGCAAAAGAGTTGGAGCTCCTCATGCATCTTTACGAGCACGTGACGATTACCTTCAGTCGCGAAGATCTGCTGCAGCGCGTTTGGAATTACGCGCCCGACCTGCTCACGCGTACGGTGGATCAAACAGTGGCGACACTGCGCAAGAAGATCGAACTCGATCCGGAGCGCCCGCGCTGCCTGCAGACAGTTTACGGCATCGGTTATCGGCTGGTGCTTTGATCAGAACCGTCTGCCTTGGGAACGCAATCGCCACGATCTCCCAGTCGGCATCGGCGGACCGAGCGGCCATGGGTTTGCGCATTCGCCATTCCCAGACAAAGTCGCCGTGAAAGTTCAATCACTGCGTAGTCCAGCCACCATCGATCACAACGTCCGTGCCGGTAATGAATCCGGCATCCTCGGAACAAAGAAAAACAGCGAGCTTTCCGATCTCGCCTGGCTCACCCCAGCGGCTCAAGGGAACTTTGGAAAGGAATTGCGCGCTCAACTCGGCATTCGTCGTCAGCGGAATATTCATCTCCGTGGCGAAGACGCCGGGACTGATGCCATTGACCGTGATTTTTTCAGGAGCCAGTTCGAGCGCGAGTGAACGCGTGAAACCCAGCAGGGCCGTCTTGCTCGCCGAATACGCTGTCCGCCCCGGCAACGAAACGTGCGACATGATGGAGGTCATGTTGATGATGCGCCCGTAACCCTGCCCTTTCATGAGCGGAACGAACGCGCGGCACAACAGGAACGCGCTGGTCACGTTCGTGGTCATCACGCTGTTCCATTCCGCGAGCGTGAAGTCAGTCACCGATTTGCGGATGTTGATGCCCGCGTTGTTGATGAGAATGTGCAACTTGCCGCCCAGCCTGGCCGTGAACTCATCGCGCACGCGGTTCACCTGTGCTTCATCGCTCACGTCGGCCACAATTACTTCGGCGCGTCCGCCGCTCGCACGAATTTGGGCCGCGACGTCGTTCAACTTCGCCGCGTCGCGCGAAACCAGCGCCACACTCGCGCCCTCTTCGGCCAAAGCCGCCGCCATCGCTTTGCCGAGTCCTTTGCTTGCGCCCGTGATGAGCGCGGTCTTTCCTGAAAGTTTCATTTCTTCCACCTTGAAGGGACGCACCCCGCCTCGTCAACTGGCGCAAATGCGCGATAGTGTGAACGGGAGTATCTCGAAATCCCCACCGGTGAACGATCCTCGCGACGCCAGCACAAGTCCGCAGTCCCGAGCCTTTGGCGAAAGGTGCGCTGTGGTGGCGCAAAACAAATTGTCCTGAAGATGCTCCTTCGTTCGTCGTGTCATTGAAACGATGAAACGATTTGCACAGGGCCAATGGGTTATGGGCGTAGGTGCCCCATTTTCCAACGTGTGAATAAACAAGTACCCTCAAACGCAACGGCTTGACGAAGACAACAACCATCAACAAACAATTAGTTATGAGCACACCGAAAACGAAATCCGATTACATGCTGCTGTTCCGCGGCACCAACTGGAGCAAGGATCTCTCCCCGGAACAAATTCAGAAGGTCGCGTCCGACTGGATGGCCTGGTTCGAACGGCTGACCAGGGAAGGAAAGGCCGCGTCCGGCCATCCCTTGTTGAATGAAGGCAAAATTGTTTCCGGAAAAAAAGGGCGAACAGTGGCCGATGGCCCTTTTGCCGAGTCAAAGGAAGCCGTCGGCGGCTATTTTTATCTGCACGTCGATAGCGAGGCCGAAGCGATTGCCATCGCCCAACAGTGTCCGGGCCTGGACTACGGTTGCACGGTGGAAGTCCGGCCCGTGGCCGATCAATGTGCGCTCGTCGAGCGTGCCGCTCAAGATGCGTCCCGCGACGCACGACTCGCGAGCGCGACGGTGTGAGCGTCGCATTCAGGGGATATGCGCGATGCGATGACCACGACGACCATCTATCAGATAATCACGATCCCGGCCCCGCCCTCCGATGTCTATGAAACGCTGATGGATTCAAAACGCCACAGTCAATTCACCGGTTGCGCGGCCAGGATCAGCCGGGAAGTTGGCGGGAACTTCACGGCCATGGAGAGCCTTCGAGGGAAGAACGTCGAACTCGTGCCCGATCAGAAAATCGTCCAGACGTGGCAATGTGACGACGAGAGCTGGCCGAGGAATCACTTCTCGACGCTGACCATTCGACTGGAGCCGATTGAGGGCGGCACATTGTTGGAGTTGACGCAGACCGACGTTCCCGCCCCCTGTTTCAAAGGCATTAGTGAAGCGTGGCATAAATTCTACTGGCATCCCCTCAAAAAATGTTTCGCACCGGCCTCGCCATCCGCACCGAACCACCGCCAAGAGACTCGGAGCTGAAGTTGGGATGTTCCGGAGATTCGGATCCGCTTTCGATCGAGTTGTCGCAGCGGGAGCCCGAGATACAATTTGAGCGCAATACCGTTCCGTTCAGGCCGTCAGGTTGTGTGGAACGTGAGAACAGGTCAGCGTCGCAAACGTTCTCACTTCTGCTGTGGATTGCGCAAAGCTGCAAAGGAGATTGGAACGGCGACCAGGTTTACCGCGCCTGCGCACGAAGCCTGTCCAGCCGTGACACACTCTGTCCGTCTTTGTGACGGCAAAATGCGCGGTCGAGGCAGTTCCATTCGTGGTCTCACGCCTGCTCGTTCGGTCGCAATCAGAAAAGTGAAGCTCGGAACCTACTGTGGCGGCAGATTGTTACGCTCTCAATCCTGCCGATGGCTGACGGTGTGTCTTGTCGCATGGCTCGCGCAAGCGATCGTAACAGCTCCTGCTCTTGGCAATCCTTCGGGACTTGCCAGCGCGCGCAATTTATTCTCGAAGACAACAGCCTCAAACGCACCCGCCAAAACAGTGAGCCGAAGCGCCACCGCACCGCGCACGGCCCCGGCCATCACAAGCGCCGCCAATTCCAAGTTGCTCGGCCTCGGATTGTTGGATGACGTGTCCGCGTTGCTTGGCTCGCTGCCTTTATGGAAAACCGTCGGGGAAGGTGAACCCCTGACGCTGTCCATCGGTGTTGATGTTCTCCAATTGGTTTCGCTCCAATGGTATTTCAACGGCCAGCCGATCTCCGGCGCCAACCGAGGCACACTGATCATCCCCAGCATTCAGAGCGCACACGTTGGCCAGTATCAACTGCGCGCCACGCTGCTGGGAATAACGCTTCTTTCGATACCGACTGACGTTCAAATCAATGACACGGACGGAACCGTCAATCGCTCGTCAGCAGCCTTCGATAAACTGAGTGACGTGACAGCGGCGGCGCCCGCCGCCAAATCGAAAGCGAGCCGGGCCAAGGCGGGCGGTGGCACGGCGCACGGTTACAGCGGCACTCAGATCTTCAACACGCTCGGCTCCACGAAGGATCCGGGCGAGCCAAGCCACTGCGGAATTCCAGGCGGGGCTTCAGAATGGTACGCCTGGCAGCCTCCAACCAATGGCACCGCGGTTATCGCGACGGATGGAAGCACCTTCGACACAGTGCTCGCGGTGTACATCGGCCCCGGCGACAGTTATTCAACACTCACGAATACCGCCTGCGATAACGACAGTGGCACGAATGGCAGAACGAGCCGGGTGTCGTTCAAAGCAAAAGCCGGCACCATTTACTACATCGCGGTCGATGGCGTGAATGGAGCGAGCGGCACTGTGAAGTTGAGTTACACGATTGGCTCACCGCCCGAAATTGCGGCGCAGCCCACATCGCAAACGGCCAATCCCGGTCAATCCGCAATGTTGTCGGTCACGGCCAGCAGCTTTCCTGCGCCGCGTTACCAATGGTCGTTTCGAGGCACGAACATCGCAGGCGCCACCAATGCATCGCTCACGCTGAACAACTTATCCCAGGCAAACTTCGGCACGTATCAGGTGATGGTCACCAATGCCATCGGTTCGGTCTGGAGCGTGCCCGCGGATGTGATTCCCGCGCCGCCGTTGCGGTTCGCGTCGCAACGAATGGACACCAACGGAATCTATCTTTCGATCCAGGGTCCTCCGGGAACGAATTATGTGCTCGAGTGTTCGGCAAACCTCTCGACATGGGCACCTCTCTTCACCAACCGCACGCAAAGTGGTTTGTTTAGTTATGTGGATGCGGCGGCACGAACGAACGCCCATTTGTTCTATCGCGCGCGGGCGATGCCATAGTCATGGCACTGGCGTCCGCCCAATTCACATTAGAACTTTCGCGAGGCGCCATGCTCTGGTATCAGAATCGCGTGATTCACCTCGCCGGCGGCGTTATGTTTCGCCTCGTCTTCGCGCTGTGCGCCGGCTTTTCTTTGGTTTCCGCACACGCCCAGGCACCACGAATCCTGCAACAACCTCAGTCGAGGACCGCGGCAGTCGGGAGCAGTACAGTCTTCGATGTCACCATTGATCCAGGCGTGCCGGACGTGCGGTATCAATGGCGTTTGAACGGCGGCAATTTGGACGGAGAAATCGGATCGTCGTTGACACTCAGCAACGTTCAGGTGGCAAGCGCCGGTCTCTACACCGTCGTCGCTTTCACAGAATCGGAAGCTGTTACGAGCAATCCCGCTGAGTTGCAGTTGGCGGACGTTCCATTGGTTCCCTTCAGCGATTTGCTCGATGACGGTCCGTCCATCATCGGAGCAACCGGCCAGGTGCAAGGCTTCAACATCGGTGCGACTCCCGAACCAGGCGAACCTGCGCACGGCGGCAGACCGGCGCGACGCTCGGTGTGGGCGACATGGGTTTCGCCCGACATCGGTGGTATCGTGACTTTCCGCACGGCCGGCAGCGGCTTCGATACCGTGCTCGCCGTTTACACTGGAAGCTCGATCCCGGATTTGGTTGAAGCGCGCAGTGATGATGATGCCGGCGGGTTTCTCACCAGTGAGGTCAGCTTCCATGCGCAACCGCAAACGCCTTATCACATTGTGGTGGATGGTTTCGGCGGGGCATCGGGCAGATTCATGCTGGCGTGGAATGTAGAATTGACTCCCGACCGGCTGCCAACGTTTGCCGTCGAGCCAAACGATCAAACGGTCGGACCGGGTTCGGATGTCGAATTCATCGTGGCCCCACTGGGGAATTACACCTGGCAATGGTTTTTCAATGGGCAACTCCTGACCAACGAGACTTCGAGCACCCTTCTCGTCAGGAACGCCAGCGCCGACAACGTGGGCACGTACGTTTGCCGCGCCGCAGATGGCGGGCGCACGGGCGCCACGCGGGCGCGTCTTGAAATCAATTACAATGATCTTGGCATAGTGGATTCGTCCGCGATCACGACGGAAAAATTTTTTGACACCCGGCTTCGGACCGCGCAAAGCCAGATTAAAACGACAGGGCCGCGGCCAAAAACCGTCGCCCATGGCTTCTCCGGCACGCAGATTTTCAGCACGCTGGGTTCAACCAAGGAACCCGGCGAGCCAAACCATTGCGGCGTCGCCGGAGGCGCTTCAGAATGGTTTGCTTTTCAGGCGGATACCAACGGGACGATTTATATCAGCACTGATGGAAGCAACTTCGACACGGTCCTCGCCGTGTACACCGGGCCGGGCGATGATTTTTCCACGCTCGTCAGCGTGGCGTGCGACAACAACAGCGGACTTGATGGCAAGGACAGCCGAGTGGCGTTCGCCGGGACCGCCGGCACGATCTATTGGATCGCCGTGGATGGCGCGAACAACGCCGGCACCGGCCAACCAGCGCGCGGCAGCGTGACGCTGCACTACCGCGTTGTTATGCCTTTGCAGTTCAGTGCCGTCGCCTACACAAATGCCAGCGGGGGCCGAATGACTTTCAAGATCTCGGGAACACCAAATCTCGCCGCCGCCATTCAAGCAGCCAGTCTCGATTCCACAAATTGGGTTTCGCTGATCACGAATTCGAGCAGCACCGGAACTTTCAATTACACCAACACCGGCATAAATGCGGGTCCAGGAAAGCTCTACCGTGCCGTGAATCGCTTTTGAGAAATGGAGTGGGAAACGAACCCGCTATGAAAAGCTGGTTCAGGCGAGCGTTGCGAATTGGCTCACCGCCAGAATCTCGAGCTGGCGGCCACCACCAGTGAGAACTGCCTTCATCGTGATTTCCAGCGGCACGTTGCGGCCGTCTTTGCGCAGCGCGGTAATAGGACACGCCTCGTGACTGCGAGTGTCAATCCGCCGCATCAACACCCGGCAGCTTTCCTCCGCGATGAGGTCGGAAATGCGGCAGCCGTTCAACTCCTTCACCGCCCGGCCAAAGAGCGCCGCCGCGGCACGATTGGAATCAAGCACCACGCCGGAATCATGGATGAACAGCCCCTCGAATGTCGCATCCATGAGCCGGCGTGTTTGCTCCACCGCCGAGGCCATCGGCCCCATTTCGGTTTTGCGCGTCTGCCGCATTTGGTCTCCACCACTATGCTCGATCAACCAGCGCCACCTCCTTGGCGTCATCGAGTTGTTTGAAATCGGTTTTCTACGGGGCGTGGGGCCGCGCGGCGCACCGTCCGTTGTTCCTTTGGTTCCTTCGGTGCCAAAGTAACGCTTTCAACTCCATCACTTTGCGCCTTCAATTCCGAAGCAGCGCGAAGCCAATGCTCCATCGCGCGCCCCTCCGGGCGCCCTTCGCCCTCCCAGATTTCGTAAGCCCGACGGGCGATCGTTTCCTGGCTCGCTACTCCGGTCCCGTTCGATTCAGAGATTCTCGTTGCCATACGTTTTCGTCTTTCGCGATGGATGACCATGGCGCAGCGTGATGAGCGGGAAAATCAGGTCGTCCGCCGGAAATGGCTTGGGTGAAAGTCCCAGCTTCAAGCCGGGAAATGCCGGGAAACTCAGCGCGGGGAAGAGACTGTACGTTTCTGAAAACTGCAGGTCATCACCGCGCCGCGCGGCGCGTTACGCCGCAACTCCACCGAACCGCGGATCATGCGTGCCCGATAGCGCATCATGTGCAGTCCCAGCCCGCCCTCGGAAAAGTTTTTTGGCAATCCAGCGCCGTTGTCGCGGACCGTCAACACCGCGCCATCTCTCGTTTCGTTGAGCGCAATCGAAATCTCCTTTGCCTCACCATGCGTGAGGGCGTTCAAGACCGCTTCCTCGGCAATTCGATACACGTGGGTGGCCACATTGTTGTCGTGGATGAACACCGGCCGGCGAAATTCGCAAACGCATTTCAGGCCGTGCGCCTGCCCGGTCTTCGCAGCCAGTTCCCGCAGCGCCATCATCAAGCCGCGCGAGTCGCTCTCCACGGGCTGAACACTGCGCGCGAGTTTGCTGGCCTCCTCAGTCGCCTCATTGAGCAACTTGGACATGGCTTTGGCGTCGCTCGCTTCAGACCGGCCCCGGGACTGCAACTGATATTCCAGCAGGGAGGCTTTGAACTTCAGCCCCGTCAGTTGCTGGCTCAAACCGTCGTGCAACTCCTGCCCGAACCGTTGCTGCTCCCGCGCGCTGACCTCCACGATTTCGCGTTCCAGCCGCACGCGCTGGCTGATCTCTTCATGGGCGATCACCACCCGCACCGGTCCCTTGCTCTCGAAGCGCGTCACCTTGCCGTGGAACCATTTCTCCTCGCCGCGGGCCTGGCATGGATATTCCATCGAGAACTCAGTACGCTCTCCACGCAGAACCTGGTTCACGCCGTCCGCAAATTTCGTCAAAGCGCCGCCATTCTCCTGCGACGCACTGCACCGCACGAAGTAATTGGCGCTCACGAATCCCCGATCCGTCGGGTGCTTTTCCCTGGCAAACTCACGCCAGGCTTTATTGATCGCGAGGATGGTCCCTT
>Ga0190265_10001531_pt1 | contig 15223 bp, 2 predicted proteins | sample Popmic124T_FD_133135 | JGI IMG/M metagenome (GOLD analysis project Ga0190265, IMG submission 133135) | Populus adjacent soil microbial communities from riparian zone of Indian Creek, Utah, USA - 124 T | ecosystem: Environmental > Terrestrial > Soil > Riparian zone | place: USA: Utah | collected...
CCGGGATGGGAATTCGCGGACGCCGTCTCAATGCGGCGCTCTCTCCCGTGGGTGAACCGTTCCAGATCAATCAATCGTTCGTGGGAGACCAGCAGCGCCCCGCGGTGGCACTATTGAAAGATGGTGGCTTCGTGACGGTGTATGAGAGCGGCAAACCGGGCGCACAGAATGTTTACGCCCGATTCCTCAGCCCGAGCGCCGCGTTCACGACCGATGAGATTCTCGTCAATTATCCGGCCTTTGCCGTGGACCGCCGCATCACCACCAATTGGACTCTCGTTCGGAACAACAAACTGCGTCCACGTACACAGAAGATCCGGGAGATCGTCAAGAATCGCGAAGAGTTCAATTCCAATCCCAGGATTGCAGTCCTGAATGACGGAAGTGTGGTGGTAGTTTATGACAGTAGCCGCAAGTTGAATGTGAAATCCTTTACTTTGTCTGAACAAGTCAAGGTTAACCGGAAGGGCGACTACGTCACGAACCGGACCCGTGTTCCGCTCAGCCTGGCGTATGACTATATGGCGGATGTGTATTTGCAGCGTCTTTCTGCCGCCGGCCAGAAGCTGGGTGACGAAATCGTCGTTCATGACGCACGGCAATTCAACCAACGCGGCGGCAGCGTAGCTGCGCTCAACGATGGCAGGTTTGTGGTGTGTTGGACCAGTGAAGTGCCGGGACGTGATGAGACGGTTGACTCCCGGGTTACGCGCTTTGGCAGCGGACGTTCTGATGTATTTATCCGCGTGTTCGGAGCCGACGGGACCCCGGCTGGTCCTGAGATTCGTATCAACACAACAAATCTGCCCTGCTCCTCACCAGCCGTGACCGGTCGAAATGCCGGCGGTTTTACCGTGGCGTGGATCCAGCAGGATGGGCTTCGCGATAACGGGACCGACGTTTGGTTCCGTTCTTTCGACGCAGGAGCGGCTCCGGCAGTTGAGCCAGTTCGCGCCAACGCCGAACTTTACGGGGATCAATTTGCGCCCGTTATTGCCGCAGTGGGCAATCGCGAATTGTTGGCGTGGTCGAGCATGGGACAGGATGGCTCGTGGGAAGGAGTTTACGCGCGGTTGCTGGATGGCGGTTCACTGGGCGGCGCGGAATTCTGCATCAACACGACGAAATACCTGCGCCAAATCAATCCGGCCGTTTCGAGCAGCGGAACTCAGGCGGTTGTGGTGTGGTCTGGTTTTGGGTTTGACCATGGATTCGATGTGTTGGGTCAGCGGTATCAGTTGCCATGAGGAACGCTATGCTCAAAAAGTTGTTCTATTTGTTTTTAGTTCTTCTGAGTGCAGTGCCTGTGGCGAACAGTTTCTCGTTGCTGGGGCCTGGTGACGCGGAAGGCAATGCAGCTAAAGTCTGGCAAAGTCGCGGTGCCAATAATAATTGGAACATCGGTTATGCTTTTCCTGGGGACATTGGCGCTCCGGTCTTCGCGGATGAATTCTATCGCTGGAATGTTCCTGTCATCACTTACGCTTTTCACTCATCGTTTATCGTTTTCTTTGGCACCAATGGAATGAAGGCCATTGATGAGGCCTTTCAGATTCTGAACGACTTGCCGGCCGCCAGCAAGATGTCCGACGACTTGAGCGAGTATCCGCTGACTACCGTACGAAGAAATGAAGACGCCAGAGCGCTGGGGTTGCTCGATATCAAGTCCGTTGCCATGACCTTTATTCTGGAAGAACTCGGGCTGGCACAAGCCGATCGTTGGGTTTGGTCTTTGCATCACCGCGAACCGTTGCCCGGACCCGGCGGCTTTGGGGAATATGATGTTATCAACGCACATAACCTCGATCCTGTTACTGCGATACCGTCCCGCTATGTGAATGAAACTCTTTACAGTTACCAGATTCTTGAAGTGCCGCCGCCTGGAGCGTTCACACCATATTCTGATGCTGCGGAGTTCCCTCTTGTGCCGCCCGGAACTGTCCCCAACTTTCCCGTGACTTCCTTAACCGCCGCATTCACGCCGGGCAATTTTTTCTCCGGTTTGACGCGGGATGACGTCGGCGGTCTGCGTTATCTCTGGCGCCCGAGGACTCTAGCGGCGGAAACACTCCTGCCAGGAGCGTTGCCCGGAAGCCCCCGGGGCTGGAATCCTTTTCTGGGAACGAATTTCCTGGGGACCAACGGAGTGATTGGCACCAATGCCACGAATGCTCTCCTTACGGCTGGTGTGCGTGGAGGCGTCAACAAAGTAACTTTTCGGAAGGTCTATTATGATTCTCTCTTTGGTGGGACCTTCACTCCCATTACCAATAGATACGCTGATCGCATCATGGCCGGAAACACCGGGCGCTTTGTTGACCAGATTGTTCTGCGCCCCATTGCGACGCCCGATTTCATTTTTACGGCTGAGGACATCAATCAAAACACAATCGTCCGGTCGACGACGGCAACATGGATCAACAACACTGCGCTCACGCCACCGGTGGTGGCGGGCGGGCCTGGAATTATTTCCCCACCGGTCGTTATTGGGTTCAACAAGATCTTTCCAATTTTCGTTAATCAAACGCCATTCTTCGTCAATGGCTTCGATTTTAGCGGCGTTTTTGGCGGGCTTTTTCAGGGTTATATCTGGGCCAGTTACGATGGAACAACGAATGACCCGATCATTTATCCGCAAACTTTCCAGTACTCATATCGCAATTTGCTTAACGCTGCACGTTCCCAAGGAGGCTTTTAGGTGGACAGACTATTTTCAAGTATGACGTCTTTTCGGCTCTTGGTACTGGCTTGCTTGATGGGAGCTTGCATTTCCGCGAATGCAAAACGTTTGCCTCCTCCGCCACCCATTTATCTTAATCTGGAACCCATCGAGCCGCCGACGCGACCGCCGCAGATCGATGCTTTGACATTCGAGAATCGCAGCTTGTTCGTGGTCCAGGATTCTGCGTTTCTCCTTTCAAACCCCACGTTTTTTCTGCTCGCCGGCGGAGGCAATGCACTTTATCAGGGGCAAAGCGTTCTTGATTGGAAGAATAGCGGGACGATGATTGGCGTGCCCGGATTTCGCTTTGAGACGTTGCCAGATGTCCGGCGGCTGACGGTTGCCCAGCGGCGAAAGAAGGGCGCAAATCTCCCTAAACCGGCCCGATCCTTTATTAATGAGGGTGACATTTCGGTCAACGCCCAGCTCTTCATTCATTCCACTAACATTATCAGCCCGGGCCGGCTGGAGGGAGACCTCGGATCACGCATCACTCTCTGGGCGACGAATGGCTCTGCGGATCTGTCGCGCGGCGCCATCCGGATTGGCCGCGTCAGTTCACCGTTTTTCCTGGCGCCGGGCATTTTCTTCAATTTCGATCCCGATCTCCTGACGCTTTATTCCGCAACAGGCACCAACGGTGTTTACAATCGCACTAACGGTCCGCCGCTTTTTCTTCCTACGGCATTTCCCTTTTTTGGTTTTGGACAGCCAACGGTTGCTCCCTATCAAGTCATTCAAAATCCAGCGCTTTCTGGATTGCCGGTGACTTTTCGTATCACGAACTCACTCTTCAACGTGCCAACGTGTGGCAGCGGATATTCTGCCTTTGCCCAAGTCACAAATTCCATTTTCGGCTTTGGGAAGACCGTGACCATCGCGTTTGTGGAAACCAATAGCTTCATCGAAACCAATATTTCTGTGCGTGTTCGTTTTCTGAATTCCTTCGTTGGCACCAGGCCAACGGTCGCCGTCGAATACCAATCCACTGAATTCGATATCATTGACCAGGAGATCCAGACCAACGTGATTACGTTTCTCGACACCGGTTCGATCCTTCCCATGCCTCTGCCGACCAATGTGTTCTCGGTGTTTCCAACTCCGTCCAACTACCAGTTGGTCAGAAATCGAGTGGCGGGTTTTGAAACGGCCTCTCCCGGCAATACGAGTTATTCGCCAAGTCTCCTGTACAACACGAATTTTCAAAACGATACGGACCACTATGCGTACTCTTCGGTTGCGTGGCAGTTAGGTCCCACCAATTTGCTCCTGTTCAACAACAGTTCGCTTATCAGTCCCTTCTTTACCGGAATTTTTGGTTTCGCTGGATTGGGTCTGGCTCCCGCAGCGACCGATCCGACGAATTTCCCGAGCCGCGTCGAAATATCGGCGAAGAATCTGAGTTTGGATCGCACGCGTATTCGCGCCGAACAAGCCATTGACATTCGTGCGTCAAACCTGCAGTCGAATAAACTGGCGTTGCTGGACGCTCCTTTCATCAATTTTGAAGCCGGCACCACCAACGTTAATCTAATTCTTTCCAATCTGGCCCCCGCGATCGTTAATCGCACTCATGGCCAGTTGTCCGCTTATAGCGCGACATGGACAGAAACGGTGACAAACGAAGTCACTGGTTTGCCGGAACTGGTGCAGTTTCACGTGCTCATCGTGGGCAACTGTTTGCAGTTTTCGCAGCCGACAATTCTTCACCGTCTCTCGTTGCAGGCCACGAACCTAGTGTTGCAGGATAACTTCTTCGTCAACAGCGGCCTTAAAATCAATTCAGAAGCACTCACCATCGGATCGGGCGCGACCTTGCAGTTGCCGCTGCGCAGCAGTTGGGCCTTTACCAATGTCCAGAATGTCAGCCATCTGACCAATTCAGGACTCATTAATGTTTCTGGCGCGGGCGCGTTCTTTGGAACCGCGCCCTCAGGTTACGTGTTCCCCTCCGTTCCTCGGCGGTTGCGCAAAAAATTCGTCAGTCCGCTGCAGCCATACGAGGAATTCGTGAATCACGGAATTGTCGTGGCTGCGACGGTATCCATCAATGCTTCGCTGGTTGAAAACACTGGTGCTGCCTTTAGTCCGGCCTGGTTGCTTGCTACGAATGGCCCCGTCTTGATCACTGGACGATCCATCATCGTGAACAACGGCATTTTGAGTGCTGGTCAGGATATCGAAATCCGTGGAGACGATGTTTCATTGCGCAATTCTTTGTTTGGTGCCGGGACGACGAATTTTTTCGTGGATCGACAGGTTATTCTGCCGGGTGCGCTGATCATTGACGCAACGAATTCGCTGGGTGATTCGGGAGTCACCTTTACCAACCGCATTACGGTGACCGACGGAGTCCGGATCCTCCGGCGGCCCGCAATCGCCGGCGATTTCCTCGGCTCCGCGGTCATCTCACAAGGCGGAGTCTTTCGAGAAGCAACGTTTACCTGGGCTGGCGAAGATCGCGGGGCGACGGTGGAAGGTTTCTCGGATAACCTTGCGCTGGGGCGCCTGACGCTGGACGGCAGTATAGGCAATTTGTTCCATTTCAGCGGCGCGGGCGTGAGCAATGCAATTTATGTGGATTACCTCGAACTGCTGAACGACGCCAGGAACTTTAACTTCGCATTGGGCATCGATCCTGACTTTACGGTTTACTTTGCCGACTCAAACGAGGCACCAGAACATCTGGAACTCGACAGCGGTGGCCGGCTGCGCTGGGTGAATCAATTTATCGGGCCGAACAGTTCGACCAATATCGTTTATCCCAACGGCGCAACTTATACGTTTAACGCCGGCCTCGTGCGCAGCAAGGATTTGGATTCTGACGGAGACGGCACAGTAAACGGGTTGGATTGTACCCCGATTTCAGTACCGGACTATGATTCGACGCTGCCTTGCGCCCCCGCGCCCACCTTCGCGAGGGCCAGCGCTCTTTCCGGGCAGGATATTGCTTTGAGCATCGCGCTTGGCGCCGGCAGCCGCGACGTCATCTTGAACTGGGACGCCGCTCCGCATTCAGCCAACACGGTTGAATTCACCGACTCGCTCACCGGCGGGACGTGGCAGACTCTGACGAATTTTATCAACGGTCCAGTGAACGCACGGGTGACTGTGCAGGATGCAGCAGGTGCTCCTCTGCGTGTTTACCGCGTCCGCGTGGACGCTGGAAACCCGTGAGCCGGCGGGCGGTGCCTGCCCTGCTGTCATTCCGAGCTCTGGCTGTTGGACCCAAACAGCGGTGAAGTCTTTTGCAGCGAACGAGCGTTCGCCGGTGCTTCATCTTAAAAGGCAGCGCACAATTGCATGAAGAAACATTGTTGGCTCGCAAACCAGGCGACGGCTGCCCGGAACAGACAGCATGGCGTGCGGGTTCGTCCGACAAAGACTCGGGAATCGGGTCAAATGCAGGTTGCGATTGGTCCCAATGAACCGCTGACACAAGGTATGTGCTTGAAGCAAACACCGTTCTCGACTACACATCAGCTCTCAGCTCGGAGACCCAAACCGGCAACACGTGTGTCTGCAACGCTGCAGCCTTTGACAACACGCCGAAGATTTTTTCCGTGCCTGAACATTGTTGACGGACATCGAGAGAAGCCCGGCGGAACGAGCCGGACATCGGAATTGCAAGTGATATGACTAGTTTTGTGCCAATGCGCAGTAATAACCGCCGCTTCGCCACCCGCGCAGCCCGCTTGAGTCTCTGGCCCATTCTTCTGCTGGCCGCAGTCGCCGGCATGGCGCCGCTCGCCAAAGCGCAGGTGGGGAACGATCATTTTACCAATGCGTTTATTATTTTGGGGCCCCAGGGATCGGCAACCAATGACAATTTCCTCACTTCGCGTGAAACGAATGAGCCGATTCATTACGTGGGCAGTCCCTTGAGCACGCAGTCGGTCTGGTTCCGGTGGACGGCGCCGCAGGATGGAATCGTGACGTTCGACACGGTTGGGACTTCCGGTCTTATCAACGGTTTTGATACGGTAATGGCCGCCTATTTTCAAAATGGCACCAATGGCCTGGCCACCCTTGTCAAGATTACCAGTGATGATGATTCCGGCAGCCAGTACCCGGCCGCTAATGACAGCTTGATTCGCTTTCCGGCCCGAGGAGGCTCCAATTATTTTATCGCCGTGGATGGCTACCGAAGCGGTCCGTTTGCCACGCTCGGCGCGTTACGCCCGTCCTCGGGAAGGTACATCCTTAATTGGACGATGCTGGATACCCCGCCTGTGTTTGCGCCCCTGGGTACGTTTCAATTCTCTGCGGCCAATTATTTTGAATTCGAAAACCGCTTGTTTGCGACCATCACTGTTGTGTTCGGCGGGGACCCAAATGGCGGAGAGGCGTCGGTGGATTATTTTACGTTCGACGGAACAGCCATCGACAGCATCCATTACACCGGGACAAGTAATACGCTGGTCTTCCTGCCGGGCGAGAGGATCAAAACGTTCACGGTCGATATTGCGGACGATTTTGCTCTCAACAATAACAGGACAGTTCTCCTGGGGTTGACCAATCCGACCAATGGCGTGGTGAGTCCTTTTCTCGGTGGCGACCTGGCGACTCTGACCATCGTGGATGATGAAGCGCCCTTGTACAGTACGGCCGGAGCTTTTAGTTTCAGTTCAACTCTCTACACGGCCACGGAGAACGAATCCATCGAAGCGCTACAGTTTGCTAATCCCATTGCCAGCATCAACACAGCGTTCGATCCGAGCGCGCCAGGGGTGCTCGTCACCGTGACGCGCCAGCTTGGAGCAGTGGGGCGCGTAATGGTGGATTACTTCACGACGAACATCAACGTTGCGGGGCCGTTGGTGGCCAAACCGGGGGTTGATTACTCACCGCCGTTTTCCACCAGTGGGACGCTGACTTTTGACGACTATCAGATGAGCGCCACTATTCTGGTGCCGGTGTACTCGGATGGCCTCTCAAACAATGCCGCCAAAGTGTTCGACATCGTATTGTCGAACCCGCGTCCGGCTCCCGAAGAGGCAGTGAATGCGCCTGACGTAATTGTTCCTTATCTCACTGATTCAACCTTTTTTTTCCCGGGAATTCCGGGCTTCAGCACACAAGTGCTGGAGACACGCGCGAGGATCCAGATTCTCGAAGTGAATGAGAACTTCAGGCGGTTCAGCATCGAGCGCGCGAATTACCGCTTTCATGAGTATAATCCTAATCTCGTCAACGGCCCCAATTCCACGATCAGTACTACCAGGACGGTGCGAGTGGACGTAGTCCTGCCCGGCGGCGGACCAGCCAGCATCCCGATTCGCATGGTGAAGGGCGCCCGCGGATATAGTTACGTTCTCGCGGCCGGATCGGATTACGCCGACCCGGACCCGACCGCGCGGCTCTTTCCAGACACGCCTTACACGGATGGAACGGGCGTCATTACGAACGTGCCGGACGTTGAATTCCAGGACCAAACACTGGCCTTTCCCGCCAATGGTGCCGGCACGTTCCGGCAGTCCGCCACTTTCATTATCACCAACGACAACACGGTTGAATTCAATGAAGACGTGCGATTTGAGCTTTTTAATCCACCGCAAGGCTTCACCGTAGGAAATGTGCAGGCGACGGCCACGCTGATTCTCGACGATCAGCCCGCTGGTGCCGTGGACCGGGAATGGAATTCCGAGCAGGTCTTCAGAATGCAGCCGCCATTCAACTCGACGCCGGGCGCCAACAACACGGTCGCTGCGGTAGTGACTCAACCGGACAACCGCACGGTCCTCGTCGGTGATTTCACGGCCGTCAACAGTGTTCCCCGCAACCGAATCGCACGGATGCATCCCGATGGTTCACTCGACATGGGCTTCAATCCGGGAACGGGGGCCGACGGGTCGGTTGAAACGGTCGTTATTTACACGAATGCTGCCTCGGGCCCGCATCTCGGTAAAATCCTCATTGGCGGCGGGTTTACCTCGTTCGACGGCACGGCCCGCAACCGTATCGCCCGGTTGAATGCGGACGGCTCCCTGGACACAACCTTCAAACCCGGCAATGGCGCTGATCTCCCCGTGCATTCCATCGTGTTGCAGTCAGACGGAAAAATTCTCGTCGCGGGCGAGTTCGCATTTTTCAATGACTTGCCCGTGCATGGCATTATGCGCCTGAACGAGGACGGAACGCTGGATACGACCTTCAATCCAGGCTCCGGCGCGGACGGCACCATTTGGGCGATGGCCGTTCGCGATTTGTCCCAAACCATTTTTGCGCCGCGCACTGCGGTGGGCACTGAGCTGGAAGATGTAAACATCATTGATACGGGCGCGAACGCGGGCACGATCGTCATCAACTACGACTTCCTCAACATCCCGGACAACATCCGCGTATTCTATGATGGGGTCCGCATCTTTGATTTGACCACGAACGGCTTCGGCCAGTTGACGATTCCGTATGGGCCGGGAATCTCAACCGACGTCACCATCATCATGAACCAGGGCATTGGGATCCCAGGGACAGTTTGGACTTACACCGCGCTTATCAATCCGGTGATTACGGAACGCACCATTTACGTGGCCGGTGAATTCAGCGCCTTCAACGGGGAGACGCGCAAAGGTGTGGCGCGCCTCCTGGACAATGGCTCGCTCGACCTCAGTTTCGACACCGGCATCGGTCCGGACGGTCCCGTTTATGCGCTCGGACTGCAGGCGAACAATCGTCTGCTCATCGGCGGTGCGTTCAATACATTCCACACCCAGCCGCGGGCTTCGATGGCGCGTCTTCTCAGTTCAGGTTCGCTCGATACGGACTATCACGTGGGCACCGGGGCGGATGACGGACTATCACGTGGCACGGTCTATGCCATCACCTTGCAGCCGGACGGTAAAGCCCTCATTGGCGGCTCCTTCAACAACTACAACGGCACCCGCCGCATGGGCATCGCCCGGTTGTTCGCGAAGGGCTCCCTCGATACCAGCTTCATGGACACGGCGTACAACCAGTTCGCCGGATTGATCAAAACGTTCAGCTTCGATCCGCCGCGTTTCGTCAAATCGATTGCGCTGGGCACTGACGGCAGTGTCATTATTGGCGGTTCGTTCACGAACCTGGGCGGCAATCTTTCTTACGATTTCGGAAATCCGCTTTTCTTGTCTGGAGAAATCAAAGGCGGAAATCTGATTGCTCCGTTCACGCGCGGCGACAAGACGACGCGCTTCAATGTGGCGCGATTGGTGGGCGGATATACCCATGGTCCGGGGAACCTGGAGTACGATCCGAGTGCGATGCCCTTCACGATCGATGAAAACGCAGGCACGTTTTACGCGACCGTGCGGCGCGTGGATGGCCGGTTGGGAACCGCCCAGGTCACTGCGGGCATCAGCAACAATACGGCGCAGGTGCCGGGTGATCTCTCGATTCCATTCTTCAGCCCCATCTGGCCGGAATGGGCTTACGTTGCGCCGCGGAGTGTTGGTTTTCCGGGCCTGAATTATTTCGCCATTCCGATCAACGACGATTCATTGGTTGAAGGCGACGAAACGTTCTTCGCGCTCACGGCCCAGACCTTCGGCAGCATCACCCTGGGTGGCGAGTTCATCCCGCTGGGCGTTGCCAAAGGGTTCAATGATAACGTGCCTGCCACCATCACCGACAACGACTTCGACCACGGCGTATTCCGTTTTGCCCTCGACAATTTTGTCACCAACGAGAATTCGGTGGTGGCGACTATCATGGTTGTGCGCACCGAAGGCAGTTCCGGCGCCGTATCAGTGGACTATCTCCTTCAGGACGGAACCGCCCTCGGTGGACAGGACTACACCAATTCGCCGCCCGGTCCGCGCCGGCTTACTTTCAGCCCCGGCCAGACCAACCGCACTTTCACGGTCAACATTTTGAACAACCCACCGGTGGAAGATGACGAGTTTCTAACTCTCATCCTGACGAACGCGCTGGGTGGCGCCAGCTTGCCGGGCGGAACGCCCATTTCAATAGCTCAAGCCACCTTGACGATTGTGGACGATGACTTCCTCCCCGGACGCCTGAATTTCAGCGTCACTAACTTTGCCGCCGCTGAGGCGGACGGCTTCGCGGTCGTGACGGTGACCCGGACCGGCGGCAATCAAGGTTTGCTCGAAGTGAATTTTGAAACCACGGACATTACTGCGACCGCGGGTTTGGATTATCGCGCCACCAACGGCGTTTTGCGATGGAACAGCGGTGACAGCTCGCCCAAGACCTTTGTTGTTCCTTTGCTCACGGATGGTTTGGTTGAAGGCGACGAGACGGTCAATCTGCAGTTGTTCAACCCGTCGCAAGTCGGGGCGCTGGGCGTTCGCACCAATGTTACGCTGACCATTCTGGACAGCGACAATTTTGGGACGCTGTCCTTCAGCCAGCCGCACTATTTCGTAGGCGAGAACGACGCTTCACCTCTCATCACCGTGCTGCGTCGCGGCGGCATTGGGGGAACAGTCTCAGTCCAATATACGACCCTGCCGGGATCGGCCATCTCGCCCGATGATTACACAGACGTGAGTGGCACCTTGACGTTCCTGCCGGGGGAGATCAGCCAAACGTTTACTGTGCCGATCGCCAATGACGCGACGAACGATGGCGACAAGACCTTCGGGATCAGCTTGTTTAATCCCAGCAATGCGAGCCTTGGCCTGAGTGATGCCCTGGTTACAATCGTTGACGACGAATCGCTCAACACTCCCGCTGGCGCATTGGACACGACGTTCAGCACCAACGCCGCCGCGAACGGCGCCGTTTACGCGCTGGTGCAACAGACCAATGGCGCGATCATCATGGCGGGTGATTTCACCGAAGTGGGCAGTGTGCCGCGCAGCCATCTGGCCCGGTTGCACGAAAACGGCGATTTGGATTTCACCTTCGACATCGGCCCGGGCGCCAACGATTCCATTCGGACGCTGGCGTTGCAGAGCGACGGACGATTGCTCGTGGGCGGTCTTTTCACGTCCATCAACGGTACTAATCGCAATGGGCTGGCGCGACTGTCGAGCGATGGGAAAGTGGATGGATCGTTCAATCCCGGTTCCGGCGCGGACAATCCGGTGCTGGCCCTGACGGTGCAACTGGATGACAAGGTCCTCGTGGGCGGTTCCTTCAGCACGTTCCGCGGCATCCAAAGCCCCGGCCTCGTTCGGTTGAACACCAATGGCACACTCGACCTTACCTTCAACGTTGGCTCTGGTTTCAACGGAACGGTCTATGCAATCGAATTGCAGGCCGATGGAAGGATACTCGTGGGCGGCAACTTCATTTCCTACAACGGCATCTCACGCACCAACCTGGTCCGTCTCAATGCCAACGGCACACTCGACACCAACTTCAACGGCGCTCTGGCCATCGACGCGGCTGTGCGCGCTATTCTCCCAGAACCGGATGGGAAAATTGTCATTGGCGGCTCCTTTACAAGAGTGAACGGGTTTGACCGCCGTTTTCTGGCGCGGCTGGAACAGAATGGCGATCTGGACGCAGGTTTTCTGGCTGGTCCTCTCGATGGTGCGGACAATGTGGTCTATGCAATCAAGCAACAGGTGGACGGCCGATTGATTGTGGCGGGCGATTTCCGAACGTTCAATGGCGTGACTCGCCGTGCTCTTACGCGGCTGAACGACAGCGATGGTAGCATTGATCCCACGATTAACTTTGGACCCGGCGCCAATGCCTTTGTGGCCGCGCTGCTGATTCAGCCTGACCGCAAGATCGTCCTGGGCGGTGGCTTTACGGAATACGACGGGCAGTCGCGCAAATATCTCGCGCGCATTTACGGCGGCTCCATTTCCGGGCCCGGCCAGATCGAGTTCGAGACGCCGCAGGGGGATCCGGTCTATGATGGAATGTTCACCGTGAGCGAAGGCGAAACGAACGCCGTCATTACGGTGCGCCGCCGCGGCGGGACAGAAGGCACCGTGTCGGTCCATTACGCCACCAGCAATGGGACGGCTATTCCGAGCCAGGATTATCTGGATGTGGCGGGCGATCTTGTTTTCCCGCAAGGTGAAACGTTTCGGACTTTCTCAGTCCCAATTCTGCCGAACAACATCCTGGACGGGGACCGCACGATCGATCTGGATCTGAGTAACTTCATTGGGGCCACACCTGGTTTGCAGCCGAGCGCGACTCTCGTGATCATCGACGACGAAAGCTTCATCCGGTTTACGGCCGACCAGGGAGGCGGAATACCGGCGGAGTATAGCATCAACGAAGCTCCCATCAGCGGCAATGCGACGATCGGAGTATTCCGCGGGGGCGGAACCAATCGCACTATGAGCGTGGATTTCTCGACGCTGCCCGCCTCTGCCACCGCTGGTGCCGACTACCTTGCTACTAACGGCACGTTGGTGTTTCTACCGGGTGAGGTATTCAAGAACTTCAATATTCCAATCATTGATGATGCGTTGGCCGAAGGAAACGAATTGCTGATGCTCTTGCTCTCCAACCCCAGCGTGGGGGCGACGGTTGCCAATCCCAATGGGGCGCTCATCATCGTTGATAATGACTTCGCTCCGGGACAATTCATTTTCCTGACCAACAACTTTGGCGTGGATGAAAGTGCCGGCTCGGTCACCATCACCGTCCTTCGCACCAATGGAAGCAGCGGCCCGGCCACCGTGCGGCTCCGCACTTCCAACGGGTCGGCGGTCAATGGATTCGACTACACGCCGGTGGATCAAATCGTGAACTTTGCGGACGGCGAAACGACCAAGTTTGTCACCATTGCCATCGCCGACGACGCCATCTTCGAGTCGGACGAAACCTTCAATGTCACATTGACCGAGCCTTCACCGGGGACATCAATTATCACTCCGAATGCGATTGTGACGATCATCGACGACGAGTTCGGCCCGAGCTACGTCGCATTCTCCGCCTCGAATTACATCGGTAGCGAGTTGACTGGATTTGCCACCATCAGCGTCGTCCGCACGAACACGCGCCGCGGCGTGGTGAGCGTGGACTTTTCGACTGGCGATGGCACGGCGACCGCCGCGGATTATGTCAGCACCAACGGGACCCTCGTCTTTGCGGACGGCGAAACCGTCAAAACGTTTACGGTGCCGCTGGTTAACGACGGAATTCTGGAGCCGGGAGAGACGGTGAATCTCAGGTTGAGCAATCTCAGCAGCGGGTTTCTGACCACATCGAATGCCACGTTGATCATCGTGGACACTTCGTTGCCGCTCCAGTTCTCCTCGGCGAATTACGTCGTCATCGAGAATGAGGGCACGGCAACGATTACCGTGATACGTCTCGGTCCGGCCACCAGTCCAAGTTTAGTTGACTTTCGGACTATGAACGGCTCGGCCGTGGCCGGGCTGGATTATATCTCCGTCAGCGGCACGCTGAACTGGGCCGCGGGAGACTCATCTGCGAGGACTTTCACGGTCCCCATCATCGACAACAACATCGTCAACCCGCCGAAGACCGTCTTGCTGGTTTTGTCGAATGCGACCGGCACCGCGAGTTCCATTCTCACCATTACCGACGATGAGACGCAGAACCCGCTGGCCGGGCCGGTTGATCCGACATTCAACGGAAACTTTGGCGCCAACGCCACCGTGTTTTCTGTCGTTTATGACGCGGAGGAACGGCTCTACGTGGCTGGTGCTTTTACGCAGATTTACGGTTTGCCCATCAATCGTGTGGCGCGCCTCGCCACCAATGGCGCGGTAGATCTCACGTTCGATCCCGGCGCGGGCGCCAATGGGCCTGTCTATGGAATGGCCCGGGGCAACAACAGCCTTTACATCGCGGGCGCGTTTACGAGTGTGAACACGACGCCGCGCGGCGGCGTCGCGCGCCTGTTGCTCAATGGCGCCGTCGATCCCGCCTTCAATGCCGCCAACGGGGCGAACGCACCAATCCTGGCCGTGGCCGCGCAGACGAACGACCAAGTTATCATTGGCGGGCAATTCACGACCTTCGGCGGTTCCGGCGCGAACCGCATCGCGCGCCTCAATGCCGATGGATCCATTGATTCGACTTTCCTGGGTGGTGGTGGCGCCAATGGCGCCGTGCGGGCCGTGGCGATCCAGACTAACGGCCAGATTGTCATCGCGGGCGATTTCACGGCCGTCAACGGCTTTGTCTTTACGCGCATTGCCCGGTTGAACGCCGACGGCATCGTGGACACAAGCTTCCAGACGAGTCTGGGCGCGGACGGCAGCGTGTATGGAATTACGGTGCAGTTCGATGGCAAGATTGCTGTGGTCGGCAATTTCCAGACGGTCAACGGCGCGCCGCGCGCCGGGATCGCGCGCTTGAATGCCGATGGCTCGGTGGACTTCACGTTCAATCCCGGCGCTGGCGCGGACGCCTTGGTTCGCTCGGCGGTTTACCAGCCTGATGGCCGCATTGTGGTGGGTGGCGATTTCACGTCCATCGCTGGAGTTACGGTCAATGGCATCGCGCGTTTGAACGCGGACGGTTCTCTCGACACTGGCTTTGACATCGGCAGTGGCGCCAATGGACCGGTGTATTCAGTGGCCTTGGCGAGCGTGACTTCTACTCTTGTGATTCCGC
>Ga0190265_10001532_pt1 | contig 15222 bp, 14 predicted proteins | sample Popmic124T_FD_133135 | JGI IMG/M metagenome (GOLD analysis project Ga0190265, IMG submission 133135) | Populus adjacent soil microbial communities from riparian zone of Indian Creek, Utah, USA - 124 T | ecosystem: Environmental > Terrestrial > Soil > Riparian zone | place: USA: Utah | collected...
CAGTCGCCCACTTACAGCAGGTGGGCATCATCCGAGGAGTTCGCGCGCTACGCGGAGCCGGCCTGACGAGAGGCGCTCAGACCGTGGCGAGTACTTCGCCGTGCACGGTGATGAAGTAGCCGTCTCGCTCGTCGGCCCAGCGCATCCAGGCCGCGGCGCAGCCGGCGAGGTCGTCGCGGGACGCGACGCCGATCTGCACGGCGCGGTCGGCCAGTGGTGAATCGCTGATCCGCCGGGCCCAGGTGTGTGCCCACCACGCTCGGTCCTCCGGCGTGGCGAAGCACCAGGTCGAGGCGGATGCCGTGACGTTCGTGTACCCGGCCGCGTGGAACCAGGCGAGGAGGCGTCGGCCGGCATCGGGCTCGCCGCCGTTGGCCCGGGCCACCGCGCGGTACACCTCGAGCCAGCGCCGCAGGCCGGGATCGTCCGGCCACCAGACCATCGCGTCGTAGTCGGCATCGCGCACCGCGACCGTTCCGCCAGGACGGCAGACCCGACGCATCTCGACGAGTGCCCGCACCGGATCACCGAGGTGCTGCAGCACCTGATGGGCGTGCACGACGTCGAACGCGTCGTTCGGTTCGGCGAGCTCGTAGACATCGCCGGTACGGAACGTCAGGTTCTCGGCGCGGTGATCGGCCGCGGCGAGCGCGACCACCTCGGCCGAACTGTCGAGACCAACGACTCGGGCCGGGCGGACGAGCCGCGCGAAATCGGCGGTGATCGTGCCGGGTCCGCATCCGATGTCGAGCACGGTCGTGCCCGGCGAGAGCTGGGCGAGCAGGTAACCCGCCGAGTTCTCTGCGGTGCGCCACCGGTGCGACTGCAGCACCGGTGCGGGGTGGCCGTGCGTGTAGATCTCACGCGGCGGTTCGTTGCTCATGACATGAGTCCGGTCTCGTAGGCGACGACCACGAGTTGGGCGCGGTCCCGGGCGTTCAGCTTGGCAGGGATACGGCCTACGTAGGACCTGCCGTGAGCGGGCTGATGAGCCGTGCACTACAGAACGTGTGCACCACAGCCGACAACACGCCGTTCGTGTTTCGTCTTAGTGTCGACCCGTGGAAGCCATAACTCACAACCCCCGCGACGGTGTGTACGCCCCGACCGACGACTACGTGCACGCGATCGAGGTTCGTGGTGCCGAGCGGCTGCTCTTCATCGCCGGAACGATGGGCTTGCGGCCCGACGGCACACCCGGAGCAGACCTTGCCGAACAGCTCGACCTCGTCTGGGCGAACATCCGTCGGATCCTCGCCAGCGCGGACATGACGGTCGACAACATCGTGCGTTTGACGAGCTATCTCACCGATCCTGCCTTCGCCGACGTGAACGGCGAGGTGCGAGTCGCCGCGCTCGGCGGTCGGGTGATCCCCACGACTGCGATCGTCGTCCAGACCGTGGGCGAGGGCTGGCTCGTCGAGATCGAGGTGATCGCCGCCGGCTGATCGATGTGGCGGTTCCCGACTTGCAACCGTCTCACGCGACGGCGGGCGCCCTTCGATGAGCGCCCGCCGCAGTGGCCGTGTCAGGCGACGTCGATGTCGATCGCGACGGGGACGCCGTTGGTGATGATGTCGTAGACGGCTGAGCGTGACCGTGACTGCTCGATGAGGTCGCGCAGCACCTCATCGGGTGCGTCGCACGCGTCCCGTGTTTCCAGAACGCGCCGTCGCGTGTCATGCGGCACAGGGCTCCCGAAGCGAGGCGATTGGGTGAACCGCTCTGCGGAGCCGTGCGTACGGCGCACACAGGAACGGTCGATCAGCGGCCGCGTTGCAACGAACGGAGAAAGACATGTCCGCAAAGAAGGACAACGAACACCGGCGGAGGGCTCGCAGCCTGCTCGTGGGTGTCGCAATGAGCGCCGGAGCGATGAGCGTCACGACGCTCGTCGCCGGAACCACGGTGGGCGCAGCCGGGGGACCGTCGGCGTTCTTTGCCCTCGGCGTCCTGACGGTGGTCGGCGATGCGCAGCCGAACGCCATCGTGGTCAGCCGCGACGCGGCAGGGAAGATCCTGGTGAACAACGGCGCAGTCCACATCGCCGGCGGCACGCCGACCGTCGTCAACACGCGGTCGATCTCGGTGGTCGGCGCGGCCGGCAACGACACGATCAGTCTCGACGAGACGAACGGCGCGTTGCCGCGCGCGAACCTGTTCGGCGGCGCCGACAACGACACCCTCACCGGCGGGTCAGGTGGCGACACGATGGCCGGCCAGACCGGCAACGACACCCTGCTCGGCAAGGGCGGGTTCGACCTGTTGTTCGGTGGCTCGGGCAATGACGCGTTGACCGGCGGCGATGCCGACGACCAGGCGTTCGGCGAGGCCGGCAACGACCGCATGATCTGGAATCCGGGCGACGACACCGACCTCAACGAGGGCGGCGGCGACGTCGACACCGTCGAGGTCATCGGCGGCAACGGCGCCGAGCAGTTCACGACGACCGCCAACGGTGCGCGGGTTCGCTTCGACCGCATCAACCCGGCGCCGTTCGCGATCGACATCGGAACGTCGGAGAACCTCGTCGTCAACGCCAATGGCGGCGACGACTCGTTCTCGGCGACCGGCAACCTCGCGGCGCTGATCAAGATCACGGTCGACGGCGGCACCGGTGAGGACACCATCCTCGGCAGCAATGGCATCGACACGTTGCTCGGCGGCGACGGCAACGACTTCGTCGACGGCCAGCAAGGCAACGACGTCGGCCTGCTCGGCGCCGGCGACGACGTCTTCCAGTGGGACCCGGGCGACGGCAGCGACACCGTCGAGGGCCAGGACGGCTTCGACGACATGTTGTTCAACGGCAGCAACGGTGCCGAGAACTTCGACGCCGCGGCGAACGGGGGGCGGGTCCGCTTCTTCCGCAACCTCGGCAACATCACGATGGACCTCGACGATGTCGAGCAGATCGACCTCAACGCCCTGGGAGGCGCCGACAACCTGGTCGTCAACGATCTCAGCGGTACGGATGTGACGGAGATCGCCACCGACCTCGCCACCACAGCGTCCAGCGGCGTCGGCGACGCCCAAGCTGACAACGTGACCGTCTTCGGCACTAACAGCGACGACATCGCTGTCGTCGCCGGTCAGGGCTCGAGCGTCGAAGTCGTCAACCTGGCGGCCCACATCACCATCAGCGGTGCCGAATCGGCTCTCGACCGGATCACGATCTCGACACTCGACGGCAGCGATGTCGTCGACGCATCAGGCATCGCGGCCGGGTCGATGGCACTCAGCATCGACGGCGGAGTCGGCGACGACGTCCTGATCGGCGGCGACGGCGACGACGTCATCAGCGGCAACGAGGGCGACGACGTGCTCCTCGGCGGCCCTGGCGTCGACACCCTCAACGGCGGTCCCGGTGACGACACGCTGATCGACGGCGAGATCGTGACCGATGGTCTTGTCGCCGGAGAGCAGTGGCTCGAAGATCACACCCGACTGGTCGAGGACCAGACCGTGCTCGAAGCCAACGACAAGAGCTACACCCTGCCGGAGGCCGACCTCGTCGCCTGAAGCAGCAACGCGTTGACAACGCACGAGGGGGCGCCGACAACGACGTCGGTGCCCCCTCTGGCGCGCTCGGGATGATGGCCCGTCAGGTCAGCGCGGCCCGAGACGTCACGGCGTCGACGTTCACCACGGTGATCGAGCGGGGGGTCGTGGTCACCCAACCGAGGGTTCGGAGCCCGTGCAACGCCTTCACCACGGCCTCCCGTGATAGGCCGGCCCAGGCCGCGATGTCACCTTGCGTGAGTGGCCCGTTGATCACCACCGCCGAACCGATGGGCTCGCCCTCACCGAGGACGTCGAGGAGGACTTCGCGCTCCTCGACGGTGACCGCGACCTTGAGCTCACCCGACCGCAGACGACAACGTCGTACGCGTCGTCACCCTCGAAAAACAGGATCGACTGCGCGGGATAGCGCCGAACCCGTCCCAACCCGAGCAAGTGCTCCTGTTGCGTGCGATCGAGGCGACCGAGGAAGGTCTTCGCCAACGTCTCGGGCGGCGCGGTTTCCATGGTGTCGATCATCGACGACCACCTTCGTCCGACATCGACGCCCGGGTCGCCCGTATCGGCTACGCAACCTGAGGAACCTCCGACTACGTATCGGGCGGCCGCGCTGACCGAGCTGCGACCAGCGAACCGACCGTCACGTGCGGCTCGGATCGAAGCCGAAGGGCAACTCGAGTCGGTGTGACCGCATCAGCTCGTCGTCGACGAGCAGGTCACGCGTCGGACCATCGGCGACGACGCGCCCCTGGTCGAGGATCACCGCCCGCCCGCAGAGCTCGAGCGCGTAGGGAAGGTCGTGGGTGACCATCAGCGTGGTCATGTCGAGCGAGCGGACGATTTCGGCGAACTCGCGGCGTGCCGCCGGATCGAGGTTCGACGACGGCTCGTCGAGCACGAGGATGTCGGGCCGCATCGCCAGCACAGTGGCCGCGGCCACGCGGCGGCGTTGTCCGAAGCTGAGGTGGTGCGGTGGCCGGTCCGCGCAATCACCCATGCCGACCGCCGTGAGCGCTTCGCCGACACGACGATCGAGCTCGTCGCCGCGCAGCCCGAGGTTGGCCGGCCCGAACGCCACGTCGTCGCGCACAGTCGGCATGAACAGCTGGTCGTCGGGATCCTGGAACACGATCCCGACCCGCCGCCGGATCTCCTTGAGTTGCGGCTTGGCGACGAGCAGTCCCGAGATGCGAACCTCGCCGGAGGTGGCGCTGTGGATGCCGTTGAGGTGGAGCACGAGCGTGGTCTTGCCGGCGCCGTTCGGGCCGAGCACCGCGACGCGCTCGCCGCGTTCGATCGTCAGGTCGAGCCCGGCCAACGCGACGTGGCCATCGGGGTAGGCGAACGTGAGGTCGCGGATCTCCACGGCCGGCGGCACGACGTCATCAGGCATGGCACACCAGCACGTCACACGAGCCAGGCGGTGATCGACACGGCGGCCGCGGCGGCCGGGAGCGAGAGCGCCATGGCCCACTCGGCGCGGCTCGCGCGATGGTTTGCCAGCACCGGCATCGAGCCGTCGTACCCGCGCGACACCATCGCCAGGTAGACACGTTCACCCCGTTCGTACGAACGGACGAACAACGCTCCGGCCGTGGACGCGACGGCCCGCGCCTGCCAGATCCACCGCGGGTCGTGCCCACGCGACTCGCGTGCGACGCGCATGCGGTGCAGCTCACCGGTGACCACATCGGCGTAGCGCACCATGAACGCGCAGATCGCGACGAAGACCTTCGGCAGCCGCAGCCGCTCGAGGCCGTGGAGGATCGACGGGATCGGCGTGGTGGCCGTCAACAGACCGGTCGCCGCCACACCGAGGGTGCCCTTCACGAGGATGTTCCACGCCGCCCACAAACCACTCTCCGACAGCGAGAGTCCGGCCACGTCGACCCGTTCGCCGCGGCCGACGATCGGCAGCAGCACGGCGAACGCCACGAACGGGAGCTCGAACGTCAGCCGCCGCAGGATCGTGGTGATCGGAACACGGGACACGATCGTTGTTCCGCCGACCAGGGCGGCTTCGACACCGAACGCCCAGAACGACTCGCGTGGTGTCGACACGACGACGAGCACGAACAGGAACGTGGCGAGCAACTTGCACTGCGGCGACAAGCGGTGCACGACGCTCGACCGCGCGACGTAGAGGCTCGATCCGAGCCCATGCCCTCCGCCCATGAGTCAGGGCCCGGCTGCGACCGAGCTCGATTCGCGCATCGGATCGGGCTCGACCCGGACACGCTTGATCACGGCGAACAACCCGAAGCCCACCGCGAACGTCACCCCGACACCGATCAGACCGGCGAGACCGGTCGAGACACGCGCGTTGTCGACACCCTCGACGCCGTATTCGGCCAGCGGACCGCCCGCCAAGGCGTGATCCTCGACCTCGGTGTCGAGCGCCTTGTCGGCAGCAACCTTCTCCAAGCCGTCGGGCGACGAACTCGCGAACGGGCTGACGAACGTCGCCAACGCCACTGCCACGACCAACCCAGCGATGACCAGACCGATGATGTTGCGGCGCATGACGATCAACCCCTGGCCGCTGTCATCGCAGGGACCCGGCCCGCAATCGGGGCGAACGTGTACCCCCGGGCGCCGTACACGAGGTCCGGCCGCACTGCCATGACGGCGCTGACGGTCATGGCCGTGATGATCCCTTCACCGATGCCGATCAGGAGGTGGACGCCGACCATCGCCGCCGCGACCGTCGTCACCGATGTCGCGTCGTTGCCGCCAATCGCGTATTGCAACGTGAAGCCCAGCGCCGCCAACGGCACCGAGAGACCGGCCGCGACGCCCGAAGCCGCGACGATCGACGTCCTCGCACGTGGGAGCACCGCCCGCAACCCGAGGAACAGCAGGTAGCCGCCCCAGGCGCCGATCACCGACATGTTGACGATGTTCAACCCGAGCGCCGACAAGCCGCCGTCGGCGAACAACAGCGCTTGCACGACGAGCACCACGGCGACGCACAACGGACCGAGCCATGGACCGACCAGCACCGCGGCGAGGGCGCCTCCGAGGAGATGCCCGCTGGTGCCACTGGCGACGGGGAAGTTGAGCATCTGGACGGAGAACACGAACGCCGCCGCCAGTCCGGCGAGCGGCACTTCCCTGTCGTCGATCGCCGCGCCCGCGCGCTTGACGCACACGCCGATCGCACCGATCGCGGCCACGCCGGCCGCCGCCGACGTGCCGGCATCGACGAATCCGTCAGGAATGTGCATGGCGGGGACCCCCGGGGAGCTCGCGTCGTGGTCAGCAAACGTCTCTTATTGCGACTAGTTCGCAACAATACCCACGCTTGGATTGGGTGTCATCCAAACTTTCCTGATCTACCCTCGCTCGTGATGACCAAGACGTCGTCGGAACGAAGCTCGTCGGAGATCGGCTTCGACGAGGCGCTCGACCGCCTTCGTGTCGCGGGCGGGCGGATCACGAGGGCCCGCCGGTCACTGCTCGAGGATCTCTACCGTGCCGCCGGACGGGTGACCGTCGACGAGCTCGCCGAACGCCATCCCGACGTCGACAGCGCAACGCTGTACCGGGTGTTGTCGCACTTCGAGAGCGTGGGGCTGATCGACCACGTGCACCTCGGCCACGGTCCCGCCGGCTATCGCTGGGTCGGCCACCGTTCCGTCGCCGTGGTCTGCGAGGACTGCGGGCGTGTCGTCGACGTTCCGGCCGACGAACTGCGGCCGCTCGCCGACCGGCTCCGCCGCCACTACGGGATGCGCCTGTCGATCGGTCACTTCGCACTCACCGCGCGGTGCGAGGCCTGCGCACCGGACCACTCGCATGAGCGGTGAACCGGGTCACGCCGACGGTCACTCACACGGGCACACCCACGGTCCGGCACTGGCACGCGCCGGCGCCCGCCACGTCCGCCCGTTGACGATCGCCTTCGGCCTGATCGCCGCGTTCTTCGTCGTCGAGGCCATCGCCGGCTTCGTGACCAACTCACTGGCGCTGCTGTCGGACGCCGGGCACATGCTGACCGATGTCGTCGGCCTCGGCATGGCTCTGGCGGCGATCCAGCTCGCCAGCCGCTACGAACGCACCGACGGTGCGGGTCGCGACGGTGCAAACCCCAGCCAGCACACGTTCGGGCTGTACCGACTCGAGATCCTCGCCGCGTTCGTGAACGCGCTCCTCCTCTTCGCGGTCGCGATCTACGTGGTGGTCGAAGCGGGGAGGCGGCTGTTCGACGAGACCGACGTGCTCGGCGTCCCGATGCTCGTCGTCGCCACGATCGGGCTCGTCGTGAACCTGATCGCGTTCGCACTGCTGCGCCGAGGTGCGCAGGAGTCGCTCAACGTTCAGGGCGCGTACCTCGAGGTGCTCGCCGACACGATCGGATCGGTCGGCGTGGTGATCGCCGCGATCTCGTTGGAGCTGTTCGGGTGGCGTTGGATCGATCCGGTCATCGGCGCCGCGCTCGGCGTGTGGATCCTGCCGCGCACGTATCGCCTCGGCGCCCAGGCCGTCCGCATCCTGCTGCAGTCGGCTCCTCCCCACCTCGACCTCGCCGGGCTGCAGAACGACCTCGGGGCGATCCCCGGCGTGGTCGGCGTGCACGACCTCCACGTGTGGACGCTGACGTCGGAGATGGAGGCCGCCTCGGTGCACCTCGTCACCGTCGACGGGATCGACCAGCACTCCGTGCTCGACCAGGCCCGCACGATGCTCGCCGAGCAGTACCGGATCGATCACGGCACGTTCCAGATCGAGCCGGCCAGCCACACCGGCTGCACCGAAGTGCATTGGTGAGTGCAGTCGGTCAGGTCGAGATGTCGAGGCCGAAGGCGTCGCCGAAGGCCTTGATGTAGCCGGCGTCGTCGGGCGCCAGGCCGATCGCGACCCACTCCTCGTCCGTCATCCGCGCCCGACCCCCGACCAGCTCCGGTCCACCCCAGCTGACCGTGTAGCGCAGCCGGGGCGCGTCGGTCTCGATCGCCTCGCGGATCGTCTCGGCGACCTCGAACGGGTCGGTGGCGTGGTTCAAGCCGGCCGCGTACATCTGCAACATCCGGCGGTAGTGGGCGTCGTACGCGCCGGTGCCGGCGGGCATGTCGACGTTCTTGGCGAAGATCGCCGACTTGGTCACGCCGGGCTCGATGATCGCGACCCGGATCCCGAACGGCGCCAGCTCCTGCGCCATCTGCTCGCTGATGCCCTCCAGCGCCCACTTCGACGCGACGTACGGCGCCTGGGCGATCGCCCCGATCCGCCCGGCGACCGACGTCACGTTGACGATCGTCCCCGAGCCACGCTCGCGCATCTGGGGGAGCACCGCCTGGGCGCAGCGGGTGGCGCCGCACAGGTCGACGTTCATCACGTCGAGGAAGAACTCGGCCGAGCACTCCTCGACCACGGCGTTGCCACCGACCCCGGCGTTGTTGACGAGGTGGTCGACACGACCCGCGTCGCCGAGGATCTGTTCGAATCCGGTCCGCACCGAGTCGTCGTTGCCGACGTCGAGCTCGACGAGGTTGACCTCGACCCCGGCCGCACCGGCCATCGCGTTCAGCTTCTCGGCCTTGGCGACCGAGCGGACGGTGCCGTACACGGTGTGCCCTGCACTCGCGAGGTGAATGGCGGTCGCCCGGCCGATGCCCGAGTTGGCACCGGTGACGACAGAAACGGCAGCAGTTGGCATCCGGCGAGGTTAGGGCACGTGCCGCACGGACCCGGTCGGCCCATAGCCTGGGCGGATCATGTCCGGGGTACGGACCTTCGCATCGACCGCGTTGATCGGTGCCCTCACCGCCATCACCAGCGTGGCGCTCGTGCCGATTGCCGCGCTCGGGCCGTCGCACGCCGTCGCCGGCACCGCCCCGCCGGTCGTCGGGGCGCCGTCGCGCTACGCACCGGTCGGTCCGCTCCGTCTCGCCGACACCCGCGCCGCGACGTGTGGGTGCGCGCCCGTCGACGCGGCAACGATCCGGGTCCAGATCGCCGGTCGTGACGAGATCGCGACCGGCATCACGGCCGCCGCGGTCACGATCACCGCGACGCGGACGTCGGGCACCGGCTTCGTCACGGTGTATCCGGCGGGGACGCTGCGACCCGAGACGTCGATCCTCAACGTCGAGACGGGGAGCGACACCGCCAACTCGGGCATCGTGCCGGTCAGCGCGGACGGCGCGATCGACGTGTACGCGAACGTGGCGACCGATCTGATCGTCGACGTGACTGGCACGTTCACCGAGGTCGCCGGCGGAGCGACTGCCGGCCGGTTCATGCCCGTCGTCCCGTCTCGACTGCTCGACACGCGAGCGGGGGGCGGCGTACCACTCGCGCCGAGCGGCCGGGTCAACATTTTGCTCCCAGCCGGGGTCGATGCCGACGCGACCGCGGTCGCCGTGAACGTCACGAGCGTCGGGGCACCGGTCGCCGGGTTCTTCAGTGCCTTCCCGGCGGGCGCCGACGGGTCGGACGCCTCGTTCATGAACCCTGACGGCAGCGGCGATCCACGTGCCGCGCAGGTCATCGTGCCCGTCACACCCGGCGGATTCACGATCGCCACCACCTCCGGCGGCCACGTGATCGTCGATCTCGTGGGGTGGTTCACCGGACCGTCGGCACCGTCGTCGAACGACGGTCGGTTCGTGCCGACCGCGCCGACCCGCATGCTCGACACCCGCCGCGATCAACCGCGGGTGTGGCGGGGCGGCACACGTGAGCTCGGCCTCCCGTTGGCTGACGCCGCAGCCATCGTCACGAACGTCACGCTCACGCGCACCGACGAGGCGGGCTTCGTCACCGCCTACCCCGCCGGCACGGAACTGCCGACGACGTCGAGCGTCAACGCCACGACACGTGACGACTCGGTGCCGAACCTGGCGATCACCCGGACGTCGGAGCGCGGCACCGCCTACTTCTCCGACCTGGGCACCGATCTGATCGTCGACATCACCGGCTACTTCATCGGCACGCCCGTGGCGTCGCCGCTGCCCGTGCCGTCGAACGACCGGCCACCGTCGCGAGTGCTGATCGTCGGCGACTCGACGCTCGCCGCCGTGCGCTTCATCCCCGGCGCGCCGGGCGCGATGCGCGGGTTCGATCCGGTCCTCGACGCCGAGCCGTGTCGTCGTCTCGTTTACCCGTCGTGCCTCAGCAACACCACCAACCGGGTCCCGAACACCGCCTACGAAGCGATCACCACCACTCCGGGATGGGTCGACGCGGTGATCATCATGACCGGCTACAACGACTGGTTCGACGACTTCGGGTACCTGTTCGACACGATCGTGCGCGCCGCGCGAGCGAAAGGTGCGCGTCAGATCGTGTGGCTGACGTACAGCGAGGGCGGTCAGTCACCGACCGCGAACCGCGCCTATCAGCTGAACAACGCCGACCTCCGCCGTGTGGCCGCCCAACCCAGCTACAGCGACGTGCAAGTGGCCGACTGGAACGCCTACAACCATCGCGGCGACAACTGGGTCTGGCCGGACGGGATTCACCTCACCAACCGCGGTGCGTTCGGTCTCGCCGACTACTTCTCACGCTGGTTCGCGCACCTCGAAGGCCGGCCGTGCGCGGCGCCCTGGACCGGTGGCGGGCCGCTCGACGACCCGTGCCCGAACCCCGACGGCACCGGCATCGCCGCCGACATCCGCAGCGTCTACGGCGTCTGATCGCCTGACCCCTTCCCATCTCGTGAAGTTTCGGCGCCCTGGGAACGCCGAAACTTCATGAGAACGGGGCGACGCGGCGTTGGAGCTCGGTGATCCAGTCGTCGGCTTCGCGCCATCGCGCATCGGCGTGCTGGCGGGCATCGTGGTCGGCAGCGTCGGCGGCCGGATAGGAACCGAAGAACTTCACGTCGCCCTGCTTGGCGTGCAGAGCGCGCATCGCGTCGGCCAACAGATCATCGGTCACGTGACCCTCGGCGAAGATGATGAAGCAATAGTCGCCGAGCCCGCCATGCTTCGTCGGACGGCTGATCAGGTTCGACAGGTTGATGCGGCGGGCGGCGAACTCCTGGAGGATCGAGATCAGGCTGCCCGGTTCGTCGGCCCGCTGGTAGACCACAAGTGCCGTGCGGTCGTGGCCGGTTCGGGGCGGGATGCCGTCGCGGGCGACGGCGACGAATCGTGTCTGGTTGCCGTCGTGGTCGGCGATGTCGGCCGCAATGATCTCGAGGCCGTACAGCGCGGCCGCTGCACGCGGGGCGATCGCGGCGACGCCGGGAGCCGGGTCCTCGCTCACGGTCTGCGCGGCGGACGCTGTGGAGTCCGAGGCGCGCACCACCGCTCCCGGCAACTGCTCGCGCAGGAACCGGTGGCACTGGGCGGTCGCGACCGGGATCGACAGCACGTCCTTCACGTCGGCCAGCGTGGTTCCTCGGCGGGCCATGAGGCAGTGCTCGATGTCGAGCACGACGTCGCGGGTGATGATCAGATCGTGGTCGAACGCCAGCGCGTCGAGCGTGAAGTTGACCATGCCCTCGATCGAGTTCTCGATCGGCACGAAGCCGACACCGATCTGGCCGGCGGTGACCGCGTCGAGGATGTCAGGTACCGATCGATATGCGACCAGCTCGCGAGCGGCGAGGTCGGGCTGGGTCCGCACCGCCTGCTCGGTGAACGTGCCGAACGGACCGAAGAAACCCACCCGCTGCGACGGGTCGGTGGACGCGCTCGGATCGATCGGGTCGGTCGTCATGGGCACTCAGGTTAAGGTCTCATCGAGTCGGCTCATTCAGTCCGAGTCGGCGACCAGACGTTCGACGAGTCGGCCTGTGGTGAGCCGACTCAATTCGGCCGAGTCTGGCACCATGGGTCCTGTGGACGATTCCGCGCTACGGGCGCTGATCGACGGCATCCGGTCCGGCGAGGTGACGGCCGACGAGGCGGTGGCGCGGCTCTCGCGACTCCCGTTCGCCGACCTCGGCGACACACTCGTCGACCATCACCGCACACTCCGCCAAGGGATGCCCGAGGCGGTGTACGGGCCGGGCAAGACGCCCGAGCAATGTGTCCGCATCGTCGCCGAGCTGTTCGAGCACGGCAGCGGACCGGTGCTCCTGACGCGGGCCGACGAGGCGCAGGTGAAGGCGGCGACGGCGATCTACGGTCCGGGCCTCCAGTCCGGCGGCTGCGTGCTGTGGCGCGAGCCGTCGCAGACACGTGCCCGACGAGTGCTGATCGCGAGCGCCGGCACGGCCGACACACCGGTCGCCGACGAGGCGGCGATCACGCTGCGGGCCCATGCGTTCGACGCCGACCGATTGCACGACATCGGAGTTGCCGGACTCCACCGGCTGCTCGCCCACCTCGATCGCGTCACCGGTGCCGACGCCGTGATCGTCGTCGCCGGGATGGAAGGGGCGCTCGCCAGTGTGATCGGCGGGCTCACGTCGGCGCCCGTGGTCGCGGTCCCGACGAGCGTCGGCTACGGAGCCGCCCTCGACGGCGTGACAGCTTTGTTGGCGATGCACGCCTCGTGCGCGAGCGGCGTGACGGTGGTCGGCATCGACAACGGCTTCGGTGCGGCGTGCGCCGTGGCGCGGATGCTGCGCCGATGAGCGGGCGCACGGTGTGGTTCAACTGCTGCGCCGGTGTGGCCGGCGACATGTTGCTGGCGGCGCTCGTCGATGCCGGCGCCGGCGTGGACGCGATCGCCGATGGTCTCGCCGGGTTGCACGTCGATGGGTATGCGCTGGCGTTCGAGCGGGTCCAACGTTGCGGGGTCGGCGCGACGTGGGCGAACGTCGCCGTGCACGACGACACCGGTCACGACGACGCTGACCACACTCACCGTCCGGCTCGCGACGTGCTCGAGTTGATCGGTTCGGCGGACCTTCCCGCCCGCGCCCGCGACCGGGCCTTGGCGGTGTACCGGGTCCTCGCCGAGGTCGAAGGCGAGATCCACGGCGTCGCGGCCGGCGACGTCGAGCTCCACGAGGTCGGTGCGCTCGACTCGATCATCGACGTCGTCGGCGTCTGTGTCGCGCTCGAGGTGCTGGGCGTCGACTCGATCGTCTGCAGCCCGATCGCCGTCGGCCATGGCACCGTTCGGACCCAACACGGCGAGCTGCCCAACCCGGTCCCGGCCGTCACCAAACTCCTCGCCCGTGCGAACGCCCCGATCGTGGGGCTCGACACCACGATGGAGACGGCCACGCCGACCGGAGTCGCCCTCATGACCGTGCTCGCCGATCGCTTCGGCGCCTTCCCGTCGTTCACCGTGACCGGCACCGGCTTCGGAGCGGGCACGGCCGACCCGCCGGGCCGACCGAACGTCGTGCAGGCCGTGATCGGCGACGACGTGCGGTCCGGTGCGGCGATGCAGGGGACCGGCCGGCCGGCCCGGCTCGTCGAGGCCAACGTCGACGACGTCACCGGTGAGGTACTCGCCCACACGATCGCCGGATTGCTCGCCGCCGGCGCGTACGACGCGTGGGCGACCCCGATCGTGATGAAGAAGGGTCGCCCGGCGCACACTGTGCACGCGCTGTGCGACGACGCGACGTTCGCCGCCGTGAGCAGCGTGATGATCGGCGAGACGGGGACCCTCGGCGTGCGGGCGACATCCGTCGAGCGCTGGCCGCAGCATCGCGAGGAACGCCACGTCGACGTCGGTGGCCACCTCGTGCACGTCAAGGTGAGCGGCTCGCGGGTGAAGGTGGAACACGACGACGCGGTCGCTGCCGCGGCAGCGTTGGGCATCCCCCTGCGCGACGTCCTCCGCCGCGCCGAAACCGCCGCCGACGACGGCCCGTCGTCCGCTTAGCGTCGGACGACCGTGGGATCGATCCAGATCAGCCATGTCGGCTGGAAGCTGCCGAGCGGCATCGAGCTCATCCGCGACGTCAGCTTCGCGGTCGGCAACGGCGAACGGGTGGCACTCGTCGGCGCCAACGGGGTCGGCAAGACGACGCTCGTGCGCATCGTGTGCGGCGACACCTCCCCGACATCGGGCACGGTGTCGATCGAGGGACGGCTCGGCGTCATGCGCCAACTCGTCGGGACCGCCGGCGCGGACTACGGCATCCACACCGTGCGCGATCTGCTCGTGTCGATCTCCCCGGAACGCATTCGCCGCGCCGCTGAGCGCCTCGACACCGCCCACGCCCACGCCACTGCCGATCCGATGCGCTACGCGACGGCGCTCGCCGAGTGGGGCGACGCGGGCGGCTACGACGCCGAGGTGCTCTGGGACGAATGCGCCGGCCGGGCGCTCGACGCCGACTTCCGCCATGTCGCCGACCGGCCGCTCACGACACTGAGTGGCGGCGAGCAGAAGCGGCTGGCGCTGGAGGCACTGCTCCGCGGCGAGGACGACGTGCTCGTGCTCGACGAACCCGACAACTTCCTGGATGTCCCGGCCAAACGGTGGCTCGAGCGCGAGCTGCGATCGAGCCGCAAGACGGTCCTCTTCGTGAGTCACGACCGCGAGCTCCTCGCCGCGTCGTCGACCAAGATCGTGACGGTCGAGGCCGAGGGCACGTGGACCCACGGCGCCGGCTTCGCGACCTACGCCGCGGCCCGGGCGGCGCTGCACGAGCGCCTCGAACACGACCGTGGTGTCTATGACGACGAACGCAAGCGGCTCGAAGAGCTGGTCGCCGAGATGGCTCGCCGGGCGAAGATCAGCGACACGTTCGCGCCGAAGCTGAAGGCCGCCGAGAGCCGGCTGCGCCTGTTCATCGAGAAGAACGAGCGACCGACACAGGCGCGGGCGCAGAAGATC
>Ga0190265_10001533_pt1 | contig 15221 bp, 13 predicted proteins | sample Popmic124T_FD_133135 | JGI IMG/M metagenome (GOLD analysis project Ga0190265, IMG submission 133135) | Populus adjacent soil microbial communities from riparian zone of Indian Creek, Utah, USA - 124 T | ecosystem: Environmental > Terrestrial > Soil > Riparian zone | place: USA: Utah | collected...
CTGCGTCCGCGTCAGCTCGCCGTTCAGCCGGGTGGTGCCGAGGCCGGACTCCCGGTCGGCGACGGCGACGACGTCGTCGCGGCGGGCCTCGAGCGCGTCGGCCAGGGCGCGGAGCAGCCCCGCCCGGCCGGCGCGGCCCATCGCGTCGAGCGCGGGCGCCGCGGCGAGCGCCGCGGCGACGAGCCGGTCGACCTCCGCGCTCGTCGTCTCCTGGGCGACGACCTCGGCCGTCTTCCCGGTCCTCGGGTCGATGCTGATGACGTCTGCTGCCATGGGGTTCCTCCGGAGGTTCAGCGGGTCAGCGGGGCGCGTCGCCGTGGCGCGGTCCACGGTCCAGGCGCGCGCCTGCTCGGTCAGCGTGACACCGAGGCCCGGGCGGTCGGACAGGTGCATCCGGCCGTCGCGGGTCTCGAGCCGCTCGCGGCGTCGAGCGGCTCCTCGATCCAGACCAGGTCGAACTCCTCGAGCCGGCGGCCGACCCGCATGGCCGTCGACCGGTCCCACTGCTGGTTGGCGTCGACCATGAAGGGCACCGCGTCGCCGAGGTGCTCGCGCACGGCACGCACGCGGCGCAGGTCCTCCGCCGAGTCCGGCAGCCCGACCTTGATCTTGATCCCGCCGAAGCCGCTCTCCAGCGTCCGGGTGGCGTTGTCCTTGACCTGCTCGATCGACTCGTGCAGGAACCCGCCGGAGGTGTTGTAGCAGCGCACGGAGTTGCGGTGGGCGCCGAGCAGCTTGGCCAGCGGGAGGCCGGCCCGCTTGGCCTCGAGGTCCCACAGCGCGACGTCGATGGCCGCGATGGCCTGCGTCGAGGCCCCGCTGCGGCCGACCGAGGCCCTAGACGAGCGTGGTCCACAGCCGCGCGCTGTCGTTGGGGTCCTCGCCGATCAGGTCGGGGCCACCTCGCGGGCGTGGGCGAACTGCGCCGGGCCACCCGCCCGCTTGGAGTAGCTGAACCCGACGCCCTCCAGCCCTGCCTCCGTGCGGATCTCGGCGAAGAGGAAGGCGACCTCGGTCATCGGCCGCTGGCGGCCGGTGAAGACCTTGGCGTCGCTGATGGGGTTGGGCAGCGGGAGGGTGATCGAGGACAGCGTCACCGACTCGATCCGGTCGAGGACCGCCGCGGCCGGGGCGGGGCTCGTCGTGGGGAGCGTCGTGGTCATGCTTCCTCCAGAGGGGGTTCCGCCAGCGGACAGGCTCAACGGACGAGGCAGGGGCGCTTGGGGTCGAACTGCCAGCCGGGCACGAGGAACTGCATCGCGGCCGCGTCGTCGCGGGCGCCGAGGCCGTGCTCCAGGTAGAGCGCGTGGGCCGCCTCGAGGGCGTCCCGGTCGAGCTCGACGCCGAGGCCGGGCGCCGTCGGGACCGCGATGGCGCCGCCCTCGATCCGCAGCGGCGTCCGCGTGAGCGGCTGCCCGTCCTGCCAGATCCAGTGCGTGTCCAGCGCGGTGATGTCGCCGGGTGCGGCGGCGCCGACCTGGGTGAACATCGCCAGCGAGATGTCGAAGTGGTTGTTGGAGTGCGAGCCCCAGGTCAGCCCGAACTCGGAGCACAGCTGGGCGACGCGGACCGAGCCGCGCATCGTCCAGAAGTGCGGGTCGGCCAGCGGGATGTCGACGGCGTTCGAGCGGATCGCGTGGGCCATCTGCCGCCAGTCGGTGGCGATCATGTTCGTCGCCGTCGGCAGGCCGGTCGCCCGCCGGAACTCGGCCATGGTCTCCCGGCCGGAGTAGCCGCCCTCCGGGCCCACCGGGTCCTCCGCGTAGGCGAGCACGTCACCCAGACCGCGGCACAGCTCGATCGCCTCGGCGAGCAGCCACCCCCCGTTCGGGTCGAGGGTGATGCGGGCCCCCGGGAAGCGGGTGGCCAGGGCGCGCACCGCCGCGACCTCCTGCTCGCCGGGCAGCACCCCGCCCTTGAGCTTGAAGTCGGTGAAGCCGTACCGGGCCCGGGCCGCCTCGGCCAGCGCGACGACGGCCTCGGGGGTGAGCGCCGGCGCCCGGCGCAGCCGCTCCCAGTCGTCGGCGGGGTCGGGCTCGGCCAGGTAGGGCAGGTCGGTCGCCGTCCGGTCCCCGACGTAGAAGAGGTAGCCGAGCATCGGGACGGCGTCGCGCTGCTGGCCCTCGCCGAGCAGTTCCGCCACCGGGACGCCGAGGTGCTGGCCGAGGAGGTCGAGCAGCGCGGACTCCAGCGCGGTGACCGCGTGGATCGTCGTCCGCAGGTCGAAGGTCTGCTGACCGCGCCCGCCGGCGTCGCGGTCGGCGAAGGTGGCCGAGACCGACCGCAGCAGGCTGCCGAAGTGCGCCACCGGCTGCCCGGTCAGCAGCGCCCCGGCGTCCTCCATGGTGCGCCGGATCGCCTCGCCGCCCGGGACCTCGCCCAGGCCGGTGCGGCCCTCGGAGTCGGTGACGATCGCGATGTTGCGGGTGAAGAAGGGCCCGTGCGCACCGCTGAGGTTCAGCAGCATGCTGTCGTGCCCCGCGACGGGGACCACCTCGACGGTGGCGACGGTGGGGGTCCGGCCGGTCATGCGGTCCTCCAGGGGGTCGGCACCGGTGTCAGGAGACCTTGGAGACCAGGGTCGTCAGCTCGGCGAGCTCGGCGTCGGTCAGGTCGGTGAGCGGCGGGCGCACCCGGCCGCCGTCGCGCCCCACCGCGGTCAACCCCGTCTTCACGATGGACACCGCGTACCCGCGCTGCCGGTCGCGGATGTCGATGTAGGGGATCACGAAGTCGTTGAGCATCGAGTAGACGGCGACCCGGTCCTGGGCGCGCACGGCCGCGTAGAAGCGCAGCGCGAACTCGGGCAGGAAGTTGTAGAGCGCCGAGGAGTAGGTGCTCACGCCGAGCTGCAGCAGCGGGAGCGCGAACGTCTCCGCCGTCGGCAGGCCGCCGACGTAGATCAGCCGGTCGCCGACCTTGGCGTAGGTGCGGGTCATCTGCTCGATGTCGCCGACGCCGTCCTTCAGCCCGATCAGGGTGGGGTTGCGGTCGGCCACCTCGGCGACCGTGCTGTCGGTGAGCACGGCGTTGGCCCGGCTGTAGACGATGACGCCGAGGTCGGAGGCGCGGCACACGGCGCTGATGTGCTCGACGAGGCCGGCCTGGCTGGCCTCGGTGAGGTACGGGGGGAACAGCAGCAGCCCGGAGGCGCCCGCGGCCTGCGCCGCCTTCGCCTGGGCCACCGCCTGGGCGGTGCTGCCGGTGGCCGGGGCGACCACCGGGACGCGGTCGCCGGCCTCCTCCACCGCGATGCGCAGCACCCGGTCGATCTCCTCGGAGGTGAGCGAGAACCCCTCCCCCGTCCCGCCGGCGGCGAACAGGCCGGCGACGTCGAAGCTCGACTGCCAGGCGAGGTGCTCGCGGTAGCGCACCTCGTCGACCCGGAGGTCGGCGTCGAAGTGCGTGACGGGGAAGGAGAGCAGGCCGGACTTCAGACGGTCGGCGAGAGCGTCGGGGGGCAACAGCGTCACGGGATCAGTCCTCGGGTCCGACGGGTCCGCGGGGCGTCCGACGTGGGGTCGGTGAGCACGGCGGTGGTCGGCGCCACCCTAGGAAGACCGGACGATGCCTGTCCAAGAGTTGTTTCGCATCGAACGATGCCCTGACGGCATCGCGAGCCGATCAGAACGCGACGGTGCTCCGCTCGAGGAGCTGCAGCACCCGGCGCAGCGCGGGGTTCCGGGACTCCCGCATCCAGAGCAGGTGCAGCTCGACCGGCTCCGGCACCGGCGTCTCCAGCGTCACGAACCCGACGCCCTCGATCGGCAGCCGGGCCGCGGACGCCGGCACGAACGCGATCCCGCGCCCGGCGGCCACGAGCCAGAGCATCGTGAGGACCTGGCTCACGGTGTGGACGGCGTTCTGCGACGCCGTGGGCACCATGCTCACCACGAGGTCGTAGAAGTAGCGCGCCTGCGTCGGCGAGTGCATCACCACCGGCTCCGCCGCGAGGTCGGCGGCAACCGCGTCCCGCCCCAGCCCGAGGAGCCGGTGGTCCGAGGGGGCGGCGACGAGGAGCGCCTCCCGGTGCAGCAGGCGGGAACCGAACGTGTCGGCGTCGAAGGGCGGCCGGGCGAGACCGAGGTCGATCTCCTCGTTCAGGAGGGCGGCCACCTGCTCGCGGGTGACCATCTCGTGCAGGTCAAGCCCGATCTCGGGCAGCGCGCGCTCCACCTCGTCGAGCACCCGGCCGAGGGTGCCGTAGGTCGAGGCCGCCGTGAAGCCGATCCGCACGACGCCGTGCGACCCCGAGGACACCCGGCGGGCCAGCTCGGGGGCGGTGTCGGCGAGCGAGAGCAGGCGGCGGGCCTCGCCCAGGAAGACCTCGCCGGCGGCGGTGAGGGTGACCCGGCGGTTGTCCCGCTCGAGCAGTTGGGCGCCCACGACGCGCTCGAGCTTCTGGATCTGGCGGCTCAGCGGCGGCTGGGTCATCTTCAGGCGGGCGGCGGCGCGACCGAAGTGCAGCTCCTCGGCCACGGCGAGGAAACCGCGGAGTTGCTCCAAGGTGAACGCCATGCCCGCAAGGTATCAACTCGCGCCGCATTGATCCTGGACAAGCATCCATTGGCCTCCAATGCTCCGCAGCATCCGGCCCGAGTGACGACACGTCGAGGCGGACGGCGCCGCGCTGGCCTTCCGGCCGGACGTGCACCCGGGCGACGCCGCCGACGAACATGGGCAGCAGCGCCCAGCGGATCCTCCTCGACGCCGACCGAGCGGTGCTCGCGGTCAAGCCGTGAGGCCGCGCCCGCCGGCGGCCCCGGCGGGCGTGACCGGATAGACACGGCCCGTCCGGGCCTGCGCCCGTCCGCCGTGCCAGGCTCGACGGCGATGTCGGCATGACGGGGTGGGAGATGGTCGCGGTCGCCGCCGCCGGTGTCGCGGCCGGGGGCATCAACGCCGTCGTCGGGTCGGGCACCCTGGTCAGCTTCCCGGTTCTGCTCGCCGTCGGCCTGCCGCCCGTCCCCGCGACCATCAGCAACTCGCTCGGCCTGGTCGCGGGCAACCTGAGCGGCTCGATCGGCTACCGCCGCGAGCTGCGCGGCCAGCGGCAACTGCTCCTCCGGCTCCTGCCTGCGTCGATCCTGGGGGCGCTCACCGGCGCCTTCCTGCTGCTGCACCTGCCGGCGTCGACGTTCGAGGCGGTCGTGCCGGTGCTCATCGGCGTGGCCGTCCTGCTCGTCGCCGTCCAGCCGTTGCTGCAGCGGCGACTGCCCGGCAGGGCCGACGAGGACGCACCGGTGCGCGGCGGGCGGCTGGCGGCGCTCTTCGCCGGCGCCTACGCCACGGGCACCTACGGGGGCTACTTCGCTGCCAGCCAGGGCGTCCTGCAGATCGGCATCTTCGGGCTGGTCCTGCGCGAGTCGCTGCAGCGGCTGAACGCGATCAAGAACGTCCTCACGTTCACGGTGAACGCCGTCGCGGCCGCGGCCTACGTCGTGGTGGCCACCGACCAGGTCGACTGGGTGGCCGCCGGGCTGCTCGCCGTCGGCTCGCTGGTGGGTGGTTCGGTCGGCTCCCGGTACGGCCGCCGGCTGCCCTCGTGGCTGCTGCGCACGGCGATCGTCGTCCTCGGGATCGTGGCCATCGTGGTGCTGGGGAACCGGTGAGCGTCGGGGAGTTCGGGTTCCTGGTGCTGGCCGGCGTGGGGTCGGGGCTGATCGGCAGCATCGCCGGCCTGGCCTCGCTGATCAGCTACCCGGCCCTGCTGGCCGCCGGGCTGCCCCCGGTGACGGCGAACGTCACCAACACCGCCGCGCTGGTGCTCACCGGTGTCGGCTCGGTGAGCGCCTCCCGGCCGGAGCTCAAGGACCAGGGCCGCCGGCTCGTCCCGCTGGCCGTCGCCGCGGTGCTCGGCGGCGCCGCCGGCGCGGCGCTGCTGCTGAGCACCCCCACCGAGGCGTTCGAGCGCATCGTGCCCTGGCTGATCGGCGGTGCGTCGCTGGCGATCCTGGTCCAGCGCCCGCTGCCCGAACTGGCCCGGGAGGGCGCCCTGGCCCATGCCGGGCGCCCGCACCGCGACCCGCGGTGGCTGCCGCTCGCCGTGTTCGCCATCGCGATCTACGGCGGCTACTTCGGCGCGGCCGCCGGCGTCGTCATGCTGGCGACCTTCCTGCTCACGACCGGCGAAGGGCTCCCCCGCAGCAACGCCATGCGCAACGTCGTCATCGGGGTGGCCAACGCCACCGCCGCGATCGGGTTCGTTCTCTTCGCCTCGATCGCCTGGTCCGCCGCGCTGCCGCTGGCGATCGGGCTGTTCCTCGGCTCGCTGGTCGGCCCGCGCATCGTGCGGCGGGCGCCCCAGACGGCGCTGCGGCGGGTCATCGCCCTCGCCGGCCTGGGGCTCGCCGTCTACCTCGCCGTCGAGGCCTACGGCTGACCCGTCATCGGCTGACGTAGGCCGCCAGGAACAGCACGAACCCGCTCGACAGGAGCAGCAGGCGGGCCGGCGTCAGCCCGTTGAGCAGGTTGGCGGTGGCCTCCACCCACTGCGGCCGGACGGCGGCGTCGCGGGCGCGCTGCCGCATGATCCGCACCTCGTCGGCCAGCAGGACGCCGGCGCTCCCCAGCATCCCGAGCCCCAGCACGACGAAGGCCAGCGCGAGCCGGTCCTCGAAGCTCTCCGCCGTCCCGGCAAGCACCGCCACCGCGATCCCGCCGAGCACGAGGCCGAGCAGCCCGCCGGCGACCGGCGCCCACGGACCCATCACGGTGAGCGGCCCGCGGCGCGGCATGCGCGGCCGGGGCCGGACGGTCACCGGCGCGGTGGGCTGCATCCCGGGGACCATGTCCTCCTGCGGGGGCGTCCCCTCGACCGCGGGCGCCGGCTCCGGGGCGGGCTCTGCCGGCACCTCGGCGGCGGGCCGGACGACCGGGATCTCGGCGGTCCCGGTCCCGACGGACGTACTTCCGTTGCGTTCACTCATGACTGATCACCTCGTCCGTCACGCTAGGCGCATCCGCCGCACCCGCCCGGGACGCCGCCCCGGCCGGCCCACGCACGCAGCGTGAGGGCACGCCGGGTACCACACGGGGGGACGCCGGTCCGCCCGGGCAGACTGGCCTGGTGATCAGCATCCGGACCGCCGTGCCCGCCGACGGACCACGTCTGGTCGTGCTCGACCGCGCCACCTGGTCGGTGGAGTCCGCCGTCGTGCCGCTGTGGCCGGAAGGCACCGACTTCTTCGAGCGCCGCTCGCCCGACGACGTCCTGATCGCCGAGCAGGACGACCGCCCCGTCGGCTACACGATCCTGGGCCGGCCGACCCCGCTGGACTGCAACCGGCACGTGCTGCACGTCCAGGGGCTGACGGTCGACCCCACGATCCAGCGGCAGGGCATCGGCCGGTCGCTGCTGGAGGCAGCCGTCGCGGAGGCCACCCGCCGCGGCGCCCGCAAGCTGGGCCTGCGCGTCCTCGGCGGGAACACGACGGCGCAGTCGCTCTACGCCGCCTGCGGGTTCGCGGTCGAGGGCGTGCTGCGCGAGGAGTTCTGGCTGGGCGGCCGCTACGTCGACGACGTCCTCATGGCCCGGTCGCTTCCCTGAGTCAGCAGGTCGCGAGCAGCGACTGCAGCGCCTGCGACTCCGCGGGGGTCACCGACAGCGCGTAGGTGGACTTCACGGTGACCACCACGGTCGCGTACGAGCAGCCGTACGCGGGGTCCGACGGCACCCACTCGTCGGCGGTCGAGTCGCCCTTCGACGAGTTCTCCGACCGCGTCGTCGCCATGAGGTTGGCCAGGTCGTTGGCGAAGGCCGCGCGCCGGTCCTCCGGCCAGGCCGCAGCGCCCTGCACCCAGGCGGCGGCCAGCGGCACGACGTGGTCGATCGGCACCTCGGCGGCGGTCTCCTTCTCGAACGGGACGGTCTGGCCGGTGTAGGGGTCGTCGAGCACGCCGGCGACGACGACGCAGCCCTGGGTCCCGTCGCGCACCTCGACCGCGGTGAGGTCGCGGTGCAGGACGTCGTTGCGCTGGTCGCAGCCGTTGCGGTCGACGTCGGACCAGGCCGGGCCGAAGACGCAGCCCTCACCCTCTCCGCAGCCGCGCTCGTAGCCGTCCAGCGCGGCCTTCTCGACGACCGGGAGCGCGGCCAGCGCGGTGCCGGCGGACGCGGGGTCGAGCGTGCCTGCGGGGACGTCGCCCTGGCCGACCGAGGCGGCCGGCTCCGGCGGGCCGGACTCGAGCTGCCACTCGACCTCGCAGCCGGTCAGTGCGAGGAGGACGGCGAGCAGCACGACGACGGCGGAGCGGGGCACTCCCGGACGCTACGAGCCGGGCGGCGGCGGGCCGTCCGTGACACGCCCGCTCACGCTGCGCAACCCGCCGTCGGCGCGTCGTCCCCACGTCACGGGGGCCGGGAAAAGGCGCGTCCCGGCAGCGCGGAACCCCTTGCATCTTGAAGTACATCGGTGCGAGGTTCCGACTCTGCCGGGGGCAGCTCCTCCGCCGCCGGCGGGCGGGCCGCAGGGGGCGGTCCGCACGAGGATCGGGGCCAGCGGTGCACCCCCAGCGGCAGTACTCCCCTCCCGGACGGCGACACGCCGCCGTACCGGTCGGGCCCGCCGGCGGCTGCCGCGCCGATCCCTCCCAGGCGCCCGGACCACTCCCGTCCTGCGGAGCGGGTCCGCTGACCGGTGCGTCGCGACGCACCGCGCCCTCCCCGCAGTGGCGCCCCATCCTGAGCAGACAGGACTCCTGCGATGCACACCGAGAGGCCCGAACACGCAGCTGACCAGCCGCGGTCCGACCACGCGGCCGGCTCCTCGACCGGGAGCGCGAGGGGGAGTCGGCAGTGACCGTCATCACCGCCCCCCAGGCGTTCGACGAAGAGGACCTGTACGTCGATCTGCGGTCGATCTTCGACCACCCGCTGTACCTCAAGTGCGAAGGCTTCAACTTCGCCGGTTCCATCAAGCTCAAGGCCGCCACCGAGATGGTGGAGACCGCCGAACGGGACGGGCTGCTCCGGGAGGACTCGATCCTCATCGAGTCCTCGTCCGGGAACCTCGGGGTGGCGCTGAGCATGCTCGCCGCCAGCAAGGACTACCGCTTCCTGTGCGTCACCGATTCCCGGTGCAACCTGTCGACCCGGCGGCTCATGGAGGCGCTGGGCAGCCAGGTCCACATCGTCACCGAGCCGCACCCGGTGGGCGGCCTGCTCGGTGCCCGGCTCGCCTACGTGCGCGCGGCGTGCCGGTCCGACGACCGGTACGTGTGGCTGAACCAGTACAGCAACCCGGGTAACTGGCGGGCGCACGCGCTCCGGACGGCGCCGGCGATCGCTGCGCACTTCCCGAGCCTGGACGTGCTCTTCGTCGGTGCCGGCACCACCGGGACCCTCATGGGCTGCGCGCGCTTCTTCCGGAACTGGCACCGGACGGTGCGCGTCGTGGCGGTGGACGCGGTCGGCTCGGTGACCTTCGGCCACGCCCCGGCCCGCAGGATGATCCCCGGCCTCGGGACGAGCGTCCGGCCGCCGTTGCTCGACGAGTCCTACATCGACGACGTCGTGCACGTGGAGGAGACCGACACCATCCGGGCCTGCCACCGCCTGGCCCGCCACGGCTTCCTCTTCGGCGGCTCGACCGGCACCGTCGTCAGCGGGGCGATGGCGTGGCTCGCCCGGCAGGACGGCGGGGAGCTCACCGCGGTGGCGATAGCGCCGGATCTCGGCGAGCGGTACCTCGACACCGTCTACCAGTCGCACTGGGTGGAGGAGCTCTTCGGCGCCGGCATGCTGGCCGATCTCCCACCCCGGGCCCCGTCCGCCACCGGCAGGGTCCGCACCGGCCACGTCGCGGGCACCCTGGTCACCTGAGGCCGGCATGGCACTCGACCAGCAGCTGCCGTCGTCCGACGTGGACCCCCCGGGCCGCGGACCGGTGCCTGGACGGCCCGCACCCGCAGGGAACGGGATCGCCGCGGCCGAAGCCGGGTACGCCGCTGCGCTGGCCGCCGTCCTGCAGGTGGACCGGGTGCCGGTGGACGGCAACTTCTTCGACGACCTGGGCGCGGACTCCATGCTGATGGCGCGGTTCTGCGCCAGGGTGCGGAAGACCGCGGAGCTGCCCGCGGTCTCCATGACCGACGTCTACCGCTTCCCTTCCGTGCGCGGGCTCGCCCGCGCGACGGCCGTGCCGGTTCCCTCCCCCGTCGAGGACGGCTTCGCCGAGGTGCTCGCCGCGGTCCTGCAGGTGGACCGGGTACCGGTCGACGGCAACTTCTTCGACGATCTGGGCGCGGACTCCATGTCGATGACCCGGTTCTGCGCCCGGGTCCGGAAGCGGGGCGACCTGCCCCCCGTCGCCATCACCGACGTCTACCGGCACCCGACGGTCGCCGCACTGGCCGCGGCGCTGCCCGCGGCGGAGACCGCGCCGCCGGCCGGCCCGCCCGCGGCCGTGGCGCCGGCGCAGAGCCCGGCCCGCGCCCGCAGCGCGCGGTACGTGGTCTGCGGCGCCCTCCAGGCCATGACCTTCGTGGCTTACGCCTACGCCGCCGCGCTCGGCTTCGAGCTCGGCTTCGACTGGATCTCCGAGGGTGACGGCCTGGTCTCCGACTACCTCCGCTCGGCCGCGGTGGGCATCGCGTACTTCCTCGTGGTCTGCCTGCTCCCGGTCGCCGCGAAGTGGCTGCTCGTGGGCCGGTGGACGCCGCGGCGCTTCCCGGTCTGGAGCCTGGCGTACTACCGCTTCTGGGTGGTCAAGACGCTGGTCACGGCCAATCCGCTGGTCCTCTTCGCCGGCTCCCCCGTCTACCCGCTGTACCTCCGCCTGCTCGGCGCCCGCATCGGCCGCGACGCCGTCATCCACTCCCGGCGGGTACCGGTCTGCGCCGACCTGTTCACCGCCGGCGACGGGACGGTCATCCGCAAGGACTCCTTCTTCGGCTGCTACCGCGCCCGCGCCGGCTGGATCGAGACGGGGCCGGTGACCCTCGGGCGCGACGTCCTCGTCAGCGAGATGACGGTGCTCGACATCGGGACGGCGATGGGCGACGCCGCCCAGCTGGGCCACGCGTCGTCGCTCCAGGTCGGCCAGTCCGTGCCGGCCGGCGAGCACTGGGGCGGTTCACCGGCGGAGAGGACCGGCACCGAGTTCCTCCGGGTCGCCCCGCTCCCGCCCAGCCGCCGGCGGAAGGCCACCTACGCCGCGCTGCAACTGCTCAACCTCGCACTGGTGTACCTGCCGCTGTCCTTCGGTGCGCTGGCCGTGCTGCTCGACGAGGTCCCCTGGCTGGCCGCGCTGCTCGACCCCTCGCACGTCGTCTTCACGAGCTGGTCGTTCTACGGGACGGCCCTGGCCGTGTCGGTGGTCTTCTACTTCGGCCTGCTGCTCCTGCGGCTCGGGTTCGTCCTGACCGTGCCGCGGCTGCTCGACCGCTGGCTGCGCCCCGACGAGGTCCATCCCCTCTACGGATGGCACTACGGCGTGCACCGCGCGCAGTCGCGCTTCTCCAACGACCGGTTCCTGACGGCGCTGTTCGGCGACAGCTCCTACATCGTCCCGTACCTGCGCGGCATCGGGTACCACCTCACCCCGGTCGTGCAGAGCGGGTCGAACTTCGGCACCGACGTGAAGCACGAGTCGCCGTTCCTGGTCACGGTGGGGACCGGCACGGTGTGCGCCAGCGAGCTCTCCATCCTCAACGCGCACTACTCGAGCACGTCGTTCCGGCTGACCCGCGCCTCGATCGGGGCGCACAACTTCCTCGGGAACATGATCGCCTACCCGGCGGGCAGCCGGACCCGGGACGACTGCCTCCTGGCGACCAAGGTCATGGTCCCCGTCGACGGCCCCCTCCGGGAGGGCGTCGGCCTGCTGGGCTCGCCGAGCTTCGAGATCCCCCGCACGGTCGAACGGGACAGCCGGTTCGTGCAGATGGCCCACGCGCCCGACGTGCCCCGGCGGCTCGCGGCGAAGAACCGGCACAACCTCGTCACGATCGGGATCTCGCTGCTCACGCACTGGTTCTTCGCGTTCGTCACGTTCGTCGTCGGCTTCATCACCGCGGACCTGTACCAGCGATGGGGGGCGACGGCCGTGGCGGCGAGCACCGTCGTCCTCCTCGTCTTCACCATCCTCTACGCCGCCCTGGTCGAACGCGCGTCCACCGGCTTCCGGGGCCTCCGCCCCGCGTACTGCTCGATCTACGACAAGCAGTTCTGGCGGGTGGAGCGGTTCTTCAAGCACACCGCCGACGCGCACATCGTCCTCAACGGGACGCCCTTCAAGGCGCCGGTCCTCCGGCTGCTCGGCATGCGGGTGGGCAGGCGGCTGTTCGACGACGGCTGCGGCTTCGCGGAGAAGAACCTCGTGGCGATCGGGGACGACGTCACGCTCAACCTCGGCAGCAACCTCCAGTGCCACTCGCAGGAGGACTACGCGTTCAAGTCCGACCGCATCACGGTCGGTTCGCGCTGCACGGTGGGCGTCGGGGCGCTGGTGCACTACGGCGTCACCATCGGCGACGGCGCGGAGGTGGCGGCCGACTCGTTCCTGATGAAGGGCGAGGAGATGCCCGCGGACGCCTGCTGGGGTGGCAACCCCGCCCGAGAGATGCGGCCGGCGGAGCCACCGGTGGTCCTGCCGCGTCCGCGTGCCCACGCGGACGGGCCCCGGTCCGGCGCGCCCCCCGCCGCGGCCGTCGGGCCGGCCTCCGGCCCGCGGGGACGCCACCGCGAGGTGCACCGGCCACGCCGGGCCGAGGCGATGCGGAGAGGAGCAGCGGGATGACCGTCCTCACCGACACCGACCGGGCGTTCTGGCTCGAGGTGCTGCGCGGGGGTGGGCTCACCGGGGTCCCGCGCTGGACCCGCCGCCCCGTCCCCGGCGAAGGCCGCCACGAGACAGTCCTGCCGGCCGACGTCGCCGCGGCCCTCGGCCGGACGGCCGACGCGCTCGGGGTGCCCGTCTCGTCGGTGCTGCTGGCCGCCCACGCGCGGGTGCTCAGCGCGCTGGCCGGCGAACACGAGGTCGTCACCGGGTACGTCACCGGCCGCGACCCCGCGCCCCTCCCCTACCGGCTGGCGACCGGCGGGAGCTGGCGGGAGCTCGTGCTCACCGCGGCACGCGCCGAGTCGGCCCTGCTCGAGCACTCCCCCTTCCCGGTCGACGACCTGCGCCGCGAACTGGGCGTGCCGGCGCAGTTCGAGGCGGTCGTCGATCCGGACGGCGCGGGCAGCGGTCTCCCCGCGGGCGCGGTCCTCGGCGTGACCCTCCACCGGTCCGGCTCCTGGGTCCTGGACCTCCGCTACCGCACCGACGCGCTGGACCCGACCGCCGCCGCGCGCATCGCGGGGTACCACCGGACCGCACTCGCGCAGCTCGCCGCCGATCCGGACGCCGATCCGGCTCTGCAGACCCTCCTGTCGGAGGACGAACTGGCGTTCCAGCTCGACGGGCTGGCCGGGCCGTCGCGCACGCTCCCCGACCGCCGGGTGCACGAACTGTTCGAGGAGCGGGCCGCTGCGCACCCGGAGGCCGTCGCGGCGGTGCACGGCGACGAGGAGCTGACGTACGGCGCGCTCGACGCGCGCGCGAACCGGCTGGCCCGCGCGCTGCTGGCCCGTGGCGTGCAGCGGGAGCAGATCGTGGCGGTCGTCACCGAGCGCAACCTCGACTGGATGACGGCCGTCCTGGCCATCTGGAAGGCCGGTGCCGCCTACCTCCCCCTCGAGCCGCACTTCCCGCCCGGGCGGATCGCCGCGGCGCTCGCCCGCGCGGACTGCCGGCTCGTGCTCACCGAGCACGGCAGCACCACGACGCTCGGGCAGGCACTGACCGGCCTGCCGGCCACCGGGACGCTGTTCCTGGACGCCGCCCTGGCCGAGGACCGCCCGGACGGACCGCTCGGCCTGCCCGTCGGCGCCGACCAGCTCGCCTACGTGCTGTTCACCTCCGGCTCCACCGGCGAGCCGAAGGGCGTCATGTGCGAGCACGCCGGGATGCTCAACCACGTCTACGCCAAGATCCTCGATCTGGGCATCGGCGAGGGCGAGGTCGTCCCCCAGACCGGGCCGCAGTGCTTCGACATCTCGGTGTGGCAGCTGGTCGCGGCCCTGCTGGTCGGTGGCCGCACCGTGATCGTCGACCAGGACGTCGTCCTGGACGCCGAGCGGCTGGTCGACACCCTCGTCGGGAGCGGAGCCGGCGTCCTGCAAGCGGTGCCGTCCTACCTCGACGTCGTCCTCACCTACCTCGAGCGGCAGCCCCGCGAGCTGCCCTCCCTGCACTGCGTCTCGCCGACGGGCGACTTCCTGAAGAAGGACCTGGTCGAGCGCTGGTTCGCCGCCCAGCCGGGCATCCCGCTCGTCAACACCTACGGGCTCACCGAGACCTCCGACGACGCCGTGCACGAGGTGATGGAGCGCGTGCCCGACGGCGAGCGGATCCCGCTCGGCCGCCCGATCATCAACGTCCACGTCGACGTGGTCGACGAACACGGCTCCCCCGTGCCGCTCGGCGCGCCCGGCCTGATCGTGTTCTCCGGGGTCTGCGTGGGGCGCGGGTACGTCAACGACCCCGAGCGCACGGCGCGCTCGTTCGGGGCGGACCCCAACCGGCCGGGACACCGCATCTGCCGCACCGGCGACCACGGCCGGTGGCTCCCCGACGGCACGCTGGACTTCCTCGGCCGCCGCGACAACCAGGTCAAGATCCGCGGCTTCCGCATCGAGATCGGGGAGATCGAGAACGCGCTGCTGCGCGTGGACGGGGTCCGCGACGGCGCGGTGGTGGTCGCCGAGGGGGGAGGCAGCAGCCGGCACCTGGTGGCCTTCTACACCGGGCCCGGACCGCTGCCGGTCGACGTCCTGCGGGCGGGCCTGGCCGGCACGCTGCCCGAGTACATGCTGCCGTCGGCGTACTCCTGGCGGGAGCAGCTGCCGCTGACCGGCAACGGGAAGATCGACCGGACGACGCTGACCGCGCTCGCGGCGGACCTCGCGCCGCCGGACCAGGAGTTCGCGGCGCCGGCCACCCCGGCGGAACGCCGCCTCGCCGCCGCGTGGGCGGTGGTCCTCGGCATCCCCGAGGACCGGATCGGCCGCCAGGACTCGTTCGTCGACCTGGGCGGCACCTCCCTCTCGGCGGTCAAGCTCGCCGTCGCCCTCGACCGCGCCGTGACGCCCAAGGACGTGGCCGGCCGCCCCGTGCTGGCCGACCTCGCCGCCCTGCTCGACGGAAGGACCTGACCATGCTCCCCACGTCCCCGTC
>Ga0190265_10001534_pt1 | contig 15205 bp, 15 predicted proteins | sample Popmic124T_FD_133135 | JGI IMG/M metagenome (GOLD analysis project Ga0190265, IMG submission 133135) | Populus adjacent soil microbial communities from riparian zone of Indian Creek, Utah, USA - 124 T | ecosystem: Environmental > Terrestrial > Soil > Riparian zone | place: USA: Utah | collected...
GACCGCGCTGATGACCGATTCCAAGCCATGGTGGCCGGCGGACTACGGCCACTACGGGCCGTTCTTCATTCGCATGGCCTGGCATGCGGCGGGGACATACCGCACCGCCGACGGTCGCGGCGGCGCCAGCAGCGGCCAGCAGCGCTTCGCCCCGCTCGATTCGTGGCCCGACAACGGCAATCTCGACAAGGCCCGCCGCCTGCTGTGGCCGATCAAGCAGAAGCACGGCAAGAACATCTCCTGGGCGGACCTGTTCATTCTCGCCGGCAACGTCGCCATCGAAAGCATGGGCGGCCCGGTGTTCGGCTTCGGCGGCGGCCGCCCCGACGTGTTCGAGCCCGAGCGCGATATCTATTGGGGCTCGGAGGACAAATGGGTCAACCAGGGCGTGCAGACCCGGATCGCGCCCGAGCACGGCATGCACGAGATCGAAGGGCCGCTCGCCGCGATCCAGATGGGCCTGATCTACGTCAACCCCGAAGGACCGGGCGGCAATCCCGACCCGCTGCAGTCGGCGCGCGACATCAAGGAAACCTTCCACCGCATGGCGATGAACCATGAGGAAACCGTGGCGCTGACCGCGGGCGGCCACACCTTCGGCAAGGCGCACGGCAACGGCGATCCCTCGCTGCTCGGTCACGCCCCCGCCGGCAGCGATCTCGCCGCCCAGGGCTTCGGCTGGGTCAGCGGCCACGAGAGCGGCGGGATCGGCGAGCATACCGTCACCAGCGGGATAGAGGGGTCCTGGGTCAGCACGCCGACCGAATGGAGCGAGAACTATTTCCGGCTGCTGCTCGACTACGACTACGAGCTGGTCCGCTCGCCCGCCGGCGCCCAGCAGTGGCAGCCGATCGACCAGAAGGAGGAGGACAAGGCCCCGGCGGCCTGGGACCCGAGCCTGAAGGTCCCCACGATGATGACCACCGCCGACATGGCGCTCAAGATGGACCCCGAGTTCCGCGCGATCAGCGAGAAGTTCCGCGACGATCACGAGGCGTTCAAGGACGCCTTCGCGCGAGCGTGGTTCAAGCTGACCCACCGCGACATGGGACCCAAGATTCGCTACCTGGGGCCGGAAGTCCCGGACGAGGATTTGATCTGGCAGGACCCGATCCCGGCCGGCGTCGCGCCCTCCGACGCCGAGGTCGCGGCGGTGAAGGAGAGGATCGCGGCCAGCGGCCTCACGGTCAGCCAGCTGATCAAGACCGCCTGGGCCTCGGCCTCGACCTACCGCAAGTCCGACTATCGCGGCGGCGCCAACGGGGCGCGCGTGCGCCTCGCGCCGCAGAAGGATTGGGAGGTCAACGAGCCGGCGATGCTGGCCAAGGTGCTCGACACGCTCGAGGGGCTGCGGGGCAACCTGTCGCTGGCCGATGCGATCGTGCTCGGCGGCGTGGTCGGCCTCGAGAAGGCGATCAGGGACGGCGGATCAAACGTCGCGGTGCCGTTCACCGGCGGCCGCGGCGACGCGACCGAGGCGCAGACCGACGCCGACAGTTTCGCGGTGATGGAGCCCGAGGCCGACGCCTTCCGCAACTATGTCGCCAAGAAGAAGCTGGCGGTGAAGACCGAGGAGATGCTGCTCGACCGCGCCAGCCTGCTCGGCCTCTCCGTCCCGGAGATGGTGGTGCTGATCGGCGGCCTGCGCGTGCTCGGCGCCAACCACGGTGAGCGCGGCCACGGCCACCTCACCAGGCGTTCGGGCCAGCTGACCAACGACTTCTTCGTCAACCTGCTCGACATGACCAATGTGTGGAAGGCGGTCGAAGGCTCGGGCGACGAGGAATATGTCGCGACCGACCGCGCGGGCGGCGGCGAAACCTGGCGGGCGACCCGCGCCGACCTCGTCTTCGGCTCCAACGCCGAGCTTCGCGCGGTGTGCGAGGTCTATGCGGAAAAAGGCGGCGACGAGAAGTTCGTGAAGGACTTCGTCCGGGCCTGGACCAAGGTGATGAACGCCGACCGCTTCGATCTGAAGGCCGGCTGACCGCATGAACCGCGCCGAGGCGGAAACGCTCGACTCGACGCGGACCTGGTGGGTGCCGTCGGTGACGGCGCCCGCCCGCGACTGGGCGGGCGCTCCCGGCTGCCGGCGCGGCGCCCGCTTCCTGATCGAGGAGGCGAGCCGCCGCCCGGCGCGCGACGCCTATCCCTGCTTCGAAAGCCGGGGCGAATGCCTCGAATGGATCATGGCCCACCGCGCCGAACTCGCCCGCACCGCGCCGGGCGCGAGCGTCGCGCCGGTCAGCCTCGCCCACTGGCTGCTTGGGCTGGCCTGAGGCGCCCCCGCGCGCTACCCTCGCGCCATGACCGATCTCGACGCCTTCATCGCCGGCCTGCCCAAGGCCGAATTGCACATGCATATCGAGGGCAGCCTCGAGCCGGAGCTGATGTTCGCGCTGGCGAAGCGCAACGGGATCCAAATCCCCTTCGACAGCGTCGAGGCGGTGCGCGCCGCTTATCAATTCTCCAATTTGCAGGACTTTCTCGACATCTATTATCGCGGCGCCGACGTGCTCCGCACCGAGGCCGATTTCAGGGATCTCGCGACCGCCTATTTCGACCGAGTCGCGGCCGACACCGTCGTCCACGCCGAGATCTTCTTCGATCCGCAGACCCATACCGATCGCGGCATAGGGTTCGACGTGGTGATGCGCGGGCTGCTCGCCGGGATGGCGGAGGCCGAGGCGAAGCACGGCATCACCTCCAGGCTCATCCTGTGTTTCCTTCGCCACCTCGACGAGGACGCGGCGTTCGCGACGCTCGAGCAGGCGAAACCCTGGCTCGACCGGATCGCGGGCGTCGGCCTCGATTCGTCCGAGCTCGGCCATCCGCCCGCGAAGTTCGCGCGGGTGTTCGCGGCGGCCGGCGCGCTCGGCCTCAAGCGCGTCGCCCATGCCGGCGAGGAGGGCCCGCCCGCTTATGTCCACGAAGCGCTCGATATCCTGCACGTGGACCGGCTCGATCACGGCAACCGATCGCTCGAGGATGCCGGCCTCGTCGAGCGGCTGGCGCGCGAGCGGATGACGCTGACCGTCTGCCCGCTCTCCAACCTCAAGCTGTGCGTCGTCGGCGACATGGCCGACCATCCGATCGACGCGATGCTCCGCGCCGGCCTGCGCGCCACCATCAACTCCGACGACCCCGCATATTTCGGCGGCTATATGAACGACAATTACCGCGCCGCCGCCGCGGGCCGGGACCTGAGCCGCGAGCAGATCGTCACGCTGGCGCGCAACTCGTTCCTTGGTTCCTTCCTCGATCAGGACGCGATCGACGCCAATCTCGCCCGCCTCGACGCCTATGTGACGGCCGCCTGAGGGCCGGGCGCTCACATGGTCGCGATCGCCCTGTTATCGAACCCGCCCGGAAACTCGGCGGCGATCTCGACCTTGCGCTCGACCGATTCGAGGATGGTTTCGGTGAAGTTGACGCCGGCGAGATCGCAGCAGGCCTTGAGGTTGCCGGGGCTGAACACGTTCACTTCCAATATCCTGTCGCCGACGATGTCGATGCCGACCAGGAACATGCCGTCGGCGATCAGCTTGGGCCGGATCAGCTCGGCGACCCGCAATTCCTTGTCGGTGATCTCGACCGCGACCGCCTTGCCGCCGGCGTGGACGTTGCTGCGGATGTCGTCCTTTGCGCTGACCCGCCGCAAAGCCGCATATTGGTTCCCGATCCTGAGCGGCCGGCCGTTCATCAGGAAGAAGCGGATATCGCCCTTGGCCGCGGCCGGGACATAGGCCTGGGCGATGATATAGCCGTCGCGGGTGATCGCCTCGATCATCTGGTTGATGTTCGACGCATTTTCCGACCCGACCAGAAAGACCCCCTGGCCGCCCGACCCCTGCAAGGGCTTCAGGATGATCTTGCCGCCATGGGCCTTGGCGAATTCCTTCACGTCGCTGGGGAATTTGGTGATCAGGGTTTCGGCGCGCACCGCCTCCGGGAAGGACTGGAAATAGAGCTTGTTGATCGCCAGCGACAGGCTGTCCGGATCGTTGAGCACGATCACCCCGCGGGCGGCGGCGGCCCGGCCGAACAGGATTCCGATGTCGGCCGCCCAGGGCGTCTCCTGCGCGTCGAGCGAGGGATCGCTGCGCAGCATCAGCACGTCGATGTCGGCAATGTCGATCAGCTCCGATTCGCCGGCGACGGCCTGCACGTCGTTGAAGAATTGGGGCGAGCTGCGCTGCTTCTTGTCCGGCGCGAAGCGGGCATGGACTCGAAGCCTGTCGTCCGGGCTGAGCATGAAATCGCCGGGCAATATGTAGCACACGCGATGGCCCCGCTTGACCGCCTCGTAAGCGAGGATGGTGGTCGTGTAGCGGGGATGCTCCTTGGCCATGTCGTTCACGAAAAAGCCGATCAGCATTCAAGTCTCCAGCCGGATGAGTTGAGAAAGCGAGGCGATCTCGCGCATGGCCGCGATGCGCGCCTGCGCCTCGGGCGACGCCAGGAATTCCGGCAGGCTGCGCGGCGCTCGCAAAAGGCCGCGAAGCGCGAGCTCCTCGACCACCGGAATGTGCCGCGCGGCGATCTTGCCGAACCAGAAGGGCGCCAGATCGCGACCCGACGAGAGATGGCCGAGCACCTCGTTGAAGCCGCGCAAATAGATGGCGTCCTTGGCGAAGCCGCCCGAGCGGAAGACTCGGGCGACGATGTTGAAGGCAATGCGCGCGGCGAAGCCATGCTCGTCGCGCAGCAGGCGGAAGCATCGGACGAAATCCGCCCCCCCGATCATCGCATCCACGACGAGCACACGCGCCGCGAGCAGCCGCAGCCGCGCCGCGGTGAGCCCGCCGACCGCGCATTCCGCGAACACGCCGAGCCCTTCCTGCACGCCCTCGTAGCCCGCGAGTCCCGACTGGAATATCTGCAGACCCTGGGCGGCGCCGTTGACGCAGGTCAGCAAATGGACGCTGACCTCGTGCTGGAGCAGCGCCTCGAGCCGGTGGCGGCGCATCCGGGTGTCGCTCGCGATCAGAAGCTTGTGGCCGGAAACCATCATGCCGGCGGCGATGTCGGCCCGCAGGCTGATCCCGACCTGGAAATCGGCATTGGCGGCGCGGTAGCGATCGACGAGCGCGCGCGCGGCGGCGCGGACCCGCCGGGCATCGACCATCTCGGTGTCGGCCGCCTCGCCCTTCTTGACCTTCGCGAGGATATCGCGCGCGCTGTCGAGCAACGAGCGCTCGACCGACCCGTAGAGCATCAGCGACGCGTAGCGAAAATCGGGCGTGTTGCGGCATTCGAGCATGGTGAGCTGCTGACCGAGCTCGCGCCGTTTTTCGGAGAACAATGTTTCGAGGACGGGGTCTTCGACGCGGCGCAGATCGATGTCGTACAGCTTTCGCTTCGCGCGCTCGGGATCCACCGTCAGCGGGCGATAGCGGAAGACCGGCTCCCGGGCGAACTTCGAGGCCTTGAACTGCTCATAGGCCGCGGCGCTGTTGATCGGCGAGACGCTGAGCAGAAAATCGAACGATGTCGAAATCCGGAACAGTTTTCGGTCGACCGTGCGCGCGGCGGCGATGAACGAGCTGCGGCCGAGCGCGCGGTGCGACGAGGGCGCGTCGCGCGACGTCTCGGCGATGAAGGCGCAAAAGGCCTGGAGCAAGGCGTCGAACACGCCGATGCTGAGCTCGTGGAGGAGCTGCGGGTAGATGCCGTCATCGCCCGGGACGCGGTAATTCTGCGGAAGGCCGAGCGAGATATGCGACAGGCCGGCCGAGCGCTCGAGCAGCGCCTCGAGGCCGGGCTCGATCCGGCCGGCGGGCACGCGTTCGATCGTGCAGGTGCGCAGGTCCACTTCGATGGCGCCGAGCGCCGCCTCGAGGCGGCTCGCGGCGGCGCGGGCCGCCGGATCGTCCGAAGCGCCGAGGCGGCACGTGAACCGCTCCAGCCGGGGGGCGGTATCGTCGAGCGTCGGATCGCGCGGCAGATCGTAGAGCGACACGAGCAGCACCCGTTTGCTGGTTTCGCGCAGCTTGGCGACGATCGCGTCGATCACCCGCGCCGCCTCGCCGTCGCCGCGCCCCGGCCACACCAGATAGGAGGGACTCGTCGTCGCCACCTGAAGGGCGAGGCTGTCCCGGTCGCGCCGCCCATAGCGGTGCAGGATCAGGAACGGGAGCGGCCTGTCGACATGGGCACGGCCGCCGCCGGCCAGCGTCTCGCGATAGGCCTTGCCGCCATCGAGATCGATCGGCGGCACCGGCGCCTCGACAGGGGCCGTTCGAACGGCTCTAGGCGCCATCGAGCAGCTCGCGCGCCGTTTCGGCGACAAAGGCAATGAAGGCGCGCATCTCGGCGAGCTCTGCCGGGTCGGGAACGCCGGTCCATTCGTCCATGAAGAACTTCTTGAACTCGACGGCGATGGCGCAGCCGTTTTCGGGGAAGCGGCTATGGACGAAGCGAGTCAGCGCGCCCCTGCCCTGAAAGGCGATGTTCTCGCGCACGTCGAGCCGGCGCCCGCCGAAATCCACGCCGCGCATCGCCTCGATGAGCGGGTCGACCAGCCACGCCCAGCGTTCGCGCGGCATCGAAAATGTGCCGATATTGACATCGGGCGCCTCCTGCTGCGGCGTGGGCGGCCCCTCTGGTCCGGACCGCATATGATTGTAGCTGTGAACGTCGAGCAGGACGAAGCGGCCATGGTCGGCTTCGATCTCGGCGAGCCAGGCCGCCATCATCCGGTAGAAGCGGGCATGGATTTCGAGCGAGCGGGCGACCAGGCCGTCGTCGGGCGGGGCGTGCCACACCTTCATGCCCCAGGATTGATCGGGCGTGCGGTAGACGGCGGTGTCGGCCGAGCGGTTGAGGTCGATTTCGAACCGCGACCGGCCGGCAATGACGTGATCGGGGACGCTGGCGACAGCCTGGCCGGTATAGGGATCCTCCTCGCGCAACCGATCGGCATCGGACAGCGCCATGGCCCGGCGGACCTCGTCCCTCAGGCCGGTGCCGTCGTGGATCGCGGCCGCGACGACCCGGCCGTCGCTGCGCCGCAGCGTCCATGCCGATGGGAAAGAAGCCTGCCGCCGATCCAATGCGCGCCCTCGCTGCCGTGCAACGGGGCAACACAGCAGCGGACGAATGGTTGCGGGCGCGTTACGGGCGCGGCGGCGGAAGCGTGGCGTGCACCGTCGCGACGGCCGTCATCACCGCGCCGATGCGGGCGGCCGCCTGGATCGTCTCGGCATTGACGCCGTGCTGGTTCAGAACCTTTTCATGAGCGTCGATGCACATGCCGCAGCCGTTCTGCGCGCTGACCGCCAGGCTGAACAATTCGAAGTCGGCCTTGTCGATGCCTGGCGCGCCGATCGCGTTCATCCTGAGCTTGGCCGGCAGCGTCGCGTAGACCGCGTTCGAGGCGAGGTGGACGAAGCGGTAATAGACGTTGTTCATCGCCATGACCGCAGCGGCGGCGCGGGCCGCATCGGCATGAGCATCGTCGAGCTTGCCCTGGATCTCGGCTTCGGCCGCGTCGACGATCGGCCTGTAGCCGGTGCCGTGCGCGCAGGCGAGCAGAAGGCCGTATTTGCGGCTGTCGCCAAGCATCTGGTCGGCGAGCAGGGAGGAGAGGTTGAGGCGGAGGTCCTTGGCGTAGTCGGGCAAGGCCTCGGCGAAGAGCTTGAGGGACATGGCTATTCCTTTCAGTCCTCCCCTCGATTTCGAGGGGAGGACTTGTGGATGAAAAAGAGGCGCGGCAACGTTCGTCGCCGCGCCCCTTCCGAGGTCCGTGCGCGGTTCGGGGCTCAGGGGGGATCAAGCCGCTGGGCGCAGGACCTCTTCGCCGGCCGACCAGTTGCAGGGGCACAACTCGTCGGTCTGCAGCGCGTCGAGGACGCGCAAGGTTTCGGCCGGATTGCGGCCGACATTGAGGCCGTTCACGGTCACGTGCTGGATGACATTGTCCGGATCGACGACGAAGGTCGCCCGGAACGCGACATGCTCGTCGCGGTCGAGGATGCCGAGCGCGCCGGCCAGCCGGCCGCCATTGTCCCCGATCCACGGAAAGTCCGCCTGCGCGAGCCGCTCGTCCGAACGGCGCCAGGCGAAATGGACATGGGCGGTGTCGGTCGAAGCGCCGATCAGATCGGCGTCGCGATCGGCGAAATCGCCGGCGAGCTCGGCAAAACCGGCAATCTCGGTCGGGCAGACGAAGGTGAAGTCCTTGGGCCAGTAGAACAGGATCTTCCACCGGCCATCGGTCCGGCCAAGATCGATCGTCTCGCCCGCGGGCAGCGCATCGGCGCCGCGCTGGACGGGAAGGGTGAGGCCGGGAAGCGTGTCGCCGACGGTAAGCATGAGCCAACTCCTGTTTTGTGCAGTGCGTCAAAAAGATTGCGCAGTGCATATAAGACATGGAATTCATCGTTCAAATAGATTAAATTGCACGTATTGATCGAGTAAGGCGATGAGCAGATGAGCGGGCCCCACCCCTATCCCGGCAGGCGCGGCGGACGATCCGGGAGCTGTCCCGGATGAACGTCCATCTCCCGACGCTGAAGCAATTGCAGTATCTGGTTGCGCTCAAGACCCACGGCCATTTCGGCCGCGCCGCCGAAGCCTGTTTCGTCACGCAATCCACCCTGTCGGCCGGAATCAAGGAGCTGGAGACGCTGATCGGAGTCACTCTGGTCGAGCGCACCCGCCGAGTCGTCCGCTTCACTCCGCTCGGCGTGCGGGTCGCCGACAAGGCGCAGCGGATCCTGCGCGAAACGGAGGATTTGGCCGACATGGTCCGCGCCTCGGGCAAGCCGCTGGCCGGCGAGCTCAGGATGGGGGTGATCCCGACCATCGCCCCGTTCCTGTTGCCGGCTTTGCTGCCGCGGCTGCGCGCGCAATGGCCGGACCTGAAGCTCTATTTGCGCGAGGAAACCAGCTCGGCCGCCTGCGACGCGCTCGGCCGCGGCCAGCTCGATTGCGTGCTGCTCGCCCTGCCTTATGCCTGCGGCGACGTCGAGCGCGCGGAATTGTTCGAGGACCGGTTCCTGATCGCCTTCCCTCCCGGCGCCGCCGACGATCTGCCCGCTCTGGTGCCGGCGGCGGCGATCGACGAGAGCAAGCTGCTCCTGCTCGAGGATGGCCATTGCCTGAAGGACCATGTTTTGTCCGCCTGCAACCGGCCCGAGCTGCGCGCCGGGGCGGCGATCCTCGGCACCTCGCTGCACACGCTGGTGCAGATGGTCGACAATGGCCTTGGCATGACCCTGATCCCCGAAATGGCGGTCACCGCCGGGATCCTCACCGGCACCCGAGTGGTCGCCCGCCACCTCGACGCCGACCATCCCTCGCGCCGAATCGCTCTGGTCTGGCGCAAGGGCAGCCCGCGCGAGAAGGAATTCCGGATGCTCGCCGACGCGCTCAAGGCGGCGGCGTGAGCGTCCCTTCGTCCGATTTTATCAATCCATGTGCTTGAGGCCGACCCGCAAATAATCCCAGCCGGTGATCAAGGTCAGCGCCGCCGCCGCCCACAGGCTGGCGAGGCCGACGGCGTGGACCCAGGGCCATTGCGGAACGGCGCCCGACAGGATCAGGGCGCCAAGCGCGACCAGCTGAAAGGTCGTCTTCCACTTGGCCAGCACGCTTACCGGTATCGACACGCGCAGGGTGGCGAGGAATTCGCGAAGGCCCGACACCGCGATCTCGCGCAGCAGGATGACGATCGCCGGCACGATGTGGATGCCGTGGATCACCGGCGCGGCGATCGCCGACGCGGTCGCGCCCTGCCGGGTCGAGATCAGCATCGCAAGCACCGCCACGACCATGATCTTGTCGGCGATCGGATCGAGGAACTGGCCGAGCCCCGACACCGCGCCCTGCGCGCGCGCCAGATAGCCGTCGAAATAATCGGTGATTCCGACCAGGCAATAGAGGATGAAGGTGATGCCGTAATCCCACCAGCTCGGCTGCCACAGCAGGAACACCAGGATCGGCACCGCCAGGATGCGCGACAAAGTGAGCAGATTGGGCAAGGTCAGCATGCGATCCGGCTGTAGCGGCAAAGCGCTCGCTTGGGGAGAGGCGCAAGCCCGGCCGGCGAACGACGGGCTTGTGCGTCCCCGCGGGCAAAGCTTATGAGGGCCGCGCCCGCACCGGCGGGCCAATGACAGAAGGATGCCGACGACCCCGATGACTGGCCAGGCATCCGCCCGCTCGTCCGCAGGCCCAAGCGCGCGATGACCGGCGCTACCCATTTGCTCGGCACGCGCCGCTTCCTGCCTTTGTTCATCACGCAGCTGCTCGGCGCCTTCAACGACAATCTGTTCAAGAACGCGATGGTGCTGTTCGTCGTCTACCAGGTCTATAATGACGAGGCCTCGGAAACCTGGTTCAGCGCCGTCACCACCGCCGTCTTCATCCTCCCCTTCTTCCTGCTCTCGGCGCTCTCCGGGCAGCTCGCCGACGCCCGCGACAAGGCGCGCATCATCCGTATCGTCAAGGCCTGCGAGATCGCGATCATGCTGGTCGGCGCGGTCGGCCTGATGATGGCCTGGCGGGGGATCATGGTCCACGCTTTCGCCATCCCGCTGCTGCTGCTCGCCTTGTTCGCCATGGGCGTCCACTCGACCTTTTTCGGCCCGATCAAATATGCGATCCTGCCGCAGCATCTCGAGAAGGACGAGGTGCTGGGCGGCACGGGCCTGGTCGAAGCCGGCACCTATATCGCGATTCTCGGCGGCACGATCCTCGCCGGAGTGATCTCGGTCCAGGCCTCGGCCATCGCCGTCATCGCGATCGCGCTGGTCGGCTATATCTCCGGCCGACAGGTGCCGCCGGCGCCGGCGCTGGAGGAAGGCCACCGGATCGATTTCAACGTCTTTCGCTCCTCCTACCGGCTGATCAACGCGACCCTGCATATCCCGCGCCTGTTCCTCGCCATCGTCGCGATCAGCTTCTTCTGGACGATCGGCGCCGTCCTCTTCATCCAGTTCCCGCCGCTGGTGAAGAACGTGCTCACCGCCGACCGCGCCGTCGCCAGCCTGTTCCTCGCCATCTTCTCGGTCGGCGTCGCGATCGGCTCGGTGGCGGTGAACCGGCTGCTGAAGGGCGAGGTTTCGGCGCGCTATGCGACGCCCTCTGTGCTCGCCATGGGCCTGTGCGTGGTCGCCTTCCACATCGTCTCGGCCAATTGGGCGGGTCTGCCGCCCGGCCAGTTTTACGACATCGCCGCCTTCATGGACCATCCCGGCAACTGGCCGCTTTTGCTGTCGCTGCTCGGAATCGCCATCTTCGGCGGCATGTTCGTGGTACCGCTTTACGCCTTCCTCACCACGACCGTGCCCAAGGCGCAGGCGGCGCGCACCGTCGCCGCCAACAATATCGTCAATTCCGGGGCGATGGTGGCCGGCTCGCTGATCGCCATCGGCCTGTCCGTGGCGGGTGTCGCGGTCCAGGATCAACTCCTCCTCGCCGCCGCCATGTGCCTGATCTCGGCGTGGCTCGCCTGGAAGCTGCACAAGGCCTGCGACGACGTCGTCTGCACCGACATGGAAGGCTTGCCGCCGACCGTGTGAGGCGCGCTCGCGCCTTCGCTAGCTCAGCAGCGTCCCGAAGAAGACCAGACCGCCGATCCAGCCGGTCGCGAACAGCCTCAGATCCTCGATCCAGACGCTCGCCTCGACGCCGGCGAAAGGCGCGGCCTCTTCGATCGGCAAGGCCCGGGCGAGCGGACCAACGCGGCGGGCGATGAGTGGGGACAGGCGACTCATGCCCGCAATTAACTATTGATTCACCATGTCTTAACAAGCGGCCGCGCGGGGTTAATTTCCGCAGAGCCGTCCCATCGCGGGACGCGCGGGTCAGGCCATGGCACTCGGGCTCAAACGAGGCACAGCATTCTTCAAACGAGGGCACAGCACTCTAACGCCTGGAGGTTGTTGTTCTGCCGGGAGCGAAACGACTGGACAGGGGCTGAAGAACTTCGATAATGATCTGTCATGGATGGTGGATTGCCGCGCCGCATTACATATCTCACATTAATGGGCGCTACAGCGCTTGTTGTCGCGTTCGTCCTCGGCGTCGCCCTGAACCTCAGCCTCGGGCCCGCAACTGGCGGTATCCTCAATGCATTCGCGACCGCGTTCGTGATCGGCGTGGCGGTCGTCGGCGTCAAGAAATGGTACGCGCCGATCTTGGTCTGGCTGGTCTTCGCGCTCCTGGCCTGGCCGACTCCCACGATGGGACCGCCGGGACCGCACAAGATCCTGATCGGCATTGCCACCGGCATAGTGCTGGCGATCATCCTGGCGTTGCCGATATTCCGGACGCGATATATCTGGATCCGATACTTCGTCGCGGGCGCCGCGATGAGCGCGTTCATGACCTATTTGATCCTTCAGGCGATGTTGTACCTCAACCTCAGCCCGGAAGCCGCGGCGAAGCTGCAGCAGTACCTGCCCTATCTCCTTCCCTTGTACGCTGTCCTGGGCGGCGCCGGATTCGCGGTGGCCCACCGGATTTTCGAGACGAGGCTCGCAAGGCTGCCCTATTTCAGCAGACTCTAGCGATGGCGTCGGAACGGGGCTGGCGCCTCAATTGCGCGATCGAGCGCGACGGCAACGAGCTTCTTCCACCGGCCGACGTCGAACTCGCGCCGGGCCTGAATCTGGTCACCGGCGACAATGGGTCGGGCAAGTCCTCCCTGCTTCTCGGGCTCGCCGCGCCGGACGAACTGATCGCCGGCCATCGGCTGTCCCCGGACATCCAGGCTTTCCGGCGGCAATGCCTCAACCGCCGCCTGGTAAGTCAGGACACGCGCTTCCAGGTGATCGGCCCCACGCTCGGCCACGATCTCGAAATCACCGCCCAGCTCCGGGCGGAGCCCGCCGCCGCCCTCGAAGCGGCGATGACCGCGCATTGGCCGCTCTTGCCCGGATTCCTGCCGCGCCGGGTCGGCGCCGTCTCGAGAGGGGAATTGCAGCGTTTCGTTGGCGCCCAGTCCTGCTCTCGGCCGCCCTCGCTGCTGGCGCTCGACGAGCCGGACGGATTCCTCGACGAAGACGGGATGAACCGACTGGTCGAGGCGGTCGCCGCGGCGGCGCGAGGGCCGGGCGGTCCCTCGCTGATCCTGATGACGACCCATCGGCGCGGAGAGTGGGAGCGGCGGCTGGCCGGAATCGCCTTGAACCACGTCGGCCTGCCGGAAAGCCGCACCGCCCCTGGCTGCACCCCGGCGGCCGCGAACGATTCCCCGGTTCATCCCGGAGCCATGCTGACGCGCGGAATGAAGGTCAGGATCGGCCGGCGCACGCGCCGCCTGAGCAGGAATCTGGAGTTGGGCAGTCATAGAGGGACGATCGTGGCCGGAGCAAACGGAAGCGGGAAGACATCGCTTCTGCGCGCCATCGCGGGCGAGCGCAGCGTCGCGCGCCAATGCCGCTTCGTGCCCGATTGGTCGGCCGACGTCGGCGACGTCCGGACCATCGCCGAACTGGGGATCAAGCAAGGCTTCGCGGACGTCCTGACCGGCCAGCGGCTGGAGCCGAACCGCCCGGTCGCCTGCTGCTCGTGGGGCCAGCGGCGGATCCTTTCCATGTTCGAGGCGCTGAGCGCTGCCCGATCCTTCTATATCTTCGACGAGCCCTTCGCCGGACTTTCCCAGTCCATGCAACGCCTGGTGGCGGCGGTACTGGTGGATCGGATCCAGGCCGGCGCCCATGTCGTCCTGTCCTCCAACCGCGTCGACGATCCGACCGCAGCGATGGCGGGGTTCGACAGGATCGAGATCGGCGAGTATCTGGAATGATCGCAGGCCGCCTCCTCACTTTGGTCGTCGCGGGCATGGCCTGGTACGTGCCGGCGGGCCTGCTCGGCGCCTTCGCCGTGGCCGTGGCACTGCTTGCGCTGGTCTTTCTCGATCGGGCCTCCCTTCGTCTCTCCGCCTGGTTGGCGGTCGTGATCGCCGCGGCCGCCTTCGTCATAGTGGCGCTGATCGAAATCTGGCTCGCCGGCGCCGAGCCCCTGCAGGCCGCCCGCCAGGGCGGCGCCGCCGGCGCGCGCTGGGCGGTGTCGCTGGCCTGCGCAGGCTATATTTTCAGCGGCAGGTTCGCCGCCGATCTCCTGCTGTTGGCGCATCGCCCGGGTCGCGGCCCGATCGTCAGGGGAATCGCCTGCGCCGTCGCAATCCCTTTTGGTTGGACAGGCGAGGCGATAAGGAGGCAGCGTGACGTGTCGCTGTTTCGAAATCCCCCCCGGGAGTCGTTTTACGTGCCTATATTCTCGCCGCTGGTCTTGCTGATCACCGACTATCTGGTTTTGATCGCGTCGAAGCAGGATTCGGTGGCTGCCTGCTTGAGGCTCAAGCCATGACCCGCACCGGCACCCGCACCGACATCGCCGAGCGCCTCGCCTTTTTCCGCTCGTCGGACGAATTCGATGTGTCCGGGGGCGTGCGGCCCGCCGGGTCCGACCAGCTCGCCTATCTCGAGCCGGTCGAAATCAAATCGGGTGAAGCGATCGGCCTGGTCTTTCCCTGCGGCTTCATGACCGCCCTGAAATGCCTCGAGGCGCACGCGTCGCCGGGCGGCGCGCCGGGTCCGAACGTCGGTCCGCGCAGCCATATGCGGCGGCTGGCGTCCCGGCTGCACGACGGCAGATCGGGCTACCGGTTCTTTCAGGATGCCCGCCGTTATCCGCACGATGCCGACACCACCGCCCTGGTCAACGCAGCGCTGCTGATGAATGGCGACCTCTCCGCGAACGGCCGCGAGCGCGCTCGCGGCCGCCTCCTCGCCAACCGTCTGGAGGGCGGCGGCTTCTCGGTCTGGCTGGAGCACGAGGCAGCCAACAGGCCCGCCATTCGCGACGCCGTGGTCGACATGAACGTCGCTGGAGCTCTCGCGTTGCTGAGTGACGATAAGGCCGACCGAGCATTGCTGGAAAGCGCTGCGGCCGAAGCGATCACCGCATGCGAACGAGCCGCGAGCGGCTATTACCGCAACCTCCCGTTTGTTCGCTACGTGGCGGGCTTATGGTTCCGACTCATGCACCTCCCGGACGTCGTGCACTCCGCGCCATGGACCCTCGACGACTTCCGGGGCCAGATCGTCTTTCAGCACAGCGACGGCGCGATCGGCTATTTGGCGCGCTAGGTGGTGTGGACTCTTGGGATTCCCTTTGGGTTTGAATTCTGATTCAAGACTGTCTTTTGGAGGCAGTCATGGGTGCATTGGATCGGCTCATTCTTCGCGAC
>Ga0190265_10001535_pt1 | contig 15204 bp, 15 predicted proteins | sample Popmic124T_FD_133135 | JGI IMG/M metagenome (GOLD analysis project Ga0190265, IMG submission 133135) | Populus adjacent soil microbial communities from riparian zone of Indian Creek, Utah, USA - 124 T | ecosystem: Environmental > Terrestrial > Soil > Riparian zone | place: USA: Utah | collected...
CCCCGATGTGATCAAGAACAAGAAGCTCACGGTGTACTGGGACAACGTCACCGAGTAGTCCTGGAACGCCGGCACCCGGAAGATCAACTGTAACCTGGCGGCGCTGTTGCCCGACCGCAGCGGGTTCGCCCCGGTCACCGGCTCGGTCACCGGCGAGGTGGCGGTCGGCGACACGGTCGCGCCGGCCGCGGGCAGCCCGGCCCCGGCTCCCGTTCCGGACGGCGGGGCGGCCCCGGCGCCGGCGGGCGGCGAGCAGCCCGCGCCGTCGGCGCCCGCTCCGGTGGCTCCCGAACCCGGCGGGTACTGAGCTCGACGATGGCAGACTGCACCGGGTGCAGCTGACCCGCCGGGAGTTCGAGCTGCTGGTCGCCGACGCGCTGGACGAGATCCCGCAGGAGCTGACCGCCGCGATGGACAACGTCGTGGTGCTGGTCGAGGACCGGCATCCGACCGAGCCCGAGCTGCTCGGGCTCTACGAGGGCGTCGCGCTGACCGAGCGGGACAGCAGCTACGGCGGCGTGCTGCCGGACCGGATCACGCTCTACCAGGACGCGATCACCGAGATCTGCGCCGACCGGGACGAGGTCGTCGAGGAGGTCGCGGTGACCGTGGTGCACGAGGTGGCGCACCACTTCGGCATCGACGAGGACACCCTGCACGAGCTCGGGTGGGGATGAGCATCGCCTGTGAGTGCTCAGCCGTGCTAGAGCACGGCTGAGCACTCACGACCCGTCGGCTTCGCCGCCGGCCGTCACGTCGCCGGGCACGGCCGGCGCCGGGTCCCAGTGCTCCAGTGCCCAGCGCTCCGGCGAGCGGTCGGCCGGTTCCCGGCGCAGCACCACCAGGCCGGTGTTCGGCACGTACGCGGTCTCCGCCGTGTCCCCCAGCAGCGCGGCGGCGGCCAGCCGGATCGCCGCCCCGTGGCTGACCAGCACCACGGTCCCGGCGGCGCCGTCGGTGATCCGCTCCAGCACGGGCACGAAGCGGGCCCGCAGCTCCCGGGCCGACTCCCCGCCGGGCAGGTGCGCGTCCAGGTCGCCCTGCCACCACGCCGCGTAGGTCGCCGCGAACAGCTCGCGGGCGGTCAGGTCGGACCGGCCCTCGAGGTCCCCGCAGAAGATCTCGTGCACGTCGTCGATCACGGTGACCGGGAGGTCGTGGGCGGCCGCGACCGGAGCGGCGGTCTGCTGGGCCCGGATCGCCCACGAGGCGTACACCGCGGTCACCGGATCATCGACCAGCCGGCCGCCGAGCGCCGCGGCCTGGGCCCGGCCCAGCTCGTTCAGCGGGGCGCCCGGCGGCTTCGAGTCCAGGGCGTGCACCACGTTCGAGTCGGTCTGACCGTGCCGGGCCAGCACCAGCCGAACCGTGCTCATGCCAGGCTTCCGGCGCGGATCCCGCGCAGCCAGTCCTGGGCCGCGGCGAACACCTCGGCGTCCGCCGCCGCCAGCGGGACCCCCGCATCCGAGGGGCGGCCCGCGCCGGGGCGGCCGGCCCGCGGGTAGGAGCCCAGGAAGCGCACCCGGTCGCAGCGCCGGTGCAGCGCGGCCAGCGCCTCCCCCATCGCCGGCTCGGCGACGTGCCCGGTGCAGTCGATGTGGAACCAGTACTCGGCGTGCCGGTCCTTGATCGGACGGGACTCGATGCGGGTCAGGTCGATGCCGCGCACGGCCAGCTCGGTGAGCAGGCCGAGCAGCGTGCCCGGGCGGTTCTGCGTGGTCGCGGCGAACGTGGTGCGGTCGTGACCGGTCGGGGCGGGCAGCGGGCCGGGCGGCGCGAGCAGCGCGAACCGGGTGACCGCGCCGGCGTTGTCGGCGATGTCCTCGGCCAGCGCGTCCAGCTTGTGCTCGACCCCGGCGATCGGCGCCGCGACGGCCGCATCGACCTCACCGCGGGCCACCTGGGCGGCCGCCTCGGCGGTGGAGCTGGACGGGCGGACCTCGGCGGCGGGCAGGTTCGCCGCGATCCAGTCCCGGGTCTGCGCGATGCCGTGCGCGTGCGAGGCGACGACTCGGACATCGGCCGCGGTCGTGCCCGGGCGGACCAGCACGGAGAACGAGACGGCGACGATCGCCTCGCGGATGATGACCAGTGGCGGGTCCGAGAGCAGGCCGTCCAGCACCGCCGGAACGGCGCCCTCGACCGAGTTCTCGATGGGCACGCACCCGGCGTCCACCTCGCCCGCGCGGACCGCGGCCAGCACTGCCGGGCTGCCGGCGGACGGCACCAGCTCGGCGCCCGCGGCCTCCGGCAGCGAACGCAACCCCTGCTCGGTGAACGTGCCCCAGGGCCCCAGGAACGCGATTCGACGTGGGCCGGCTTGCACGACCCGAGCCTATCTCCGCCCGGCCGGCCCGGCCGCGGGCGGCTCAGGCCAGCAGTCCGAGCTCGGCCAGCTGCGTGATCGGCACCGGCTCCGGGTCGGCCCCGCAGCGGGCGAGCAGCCCGCGCACCTCGCCGACGCTGTGGTCGGACAGCAGCTTGACCTCGGCCGCCAGCACGGCGCCGTCGGTGGTCAGCAGCGCACCCCGCACGTCGCCCCCGGTGATCACCCTGGCCACCGCGACGACGAGGTTGAGGATGCCGTGCTGCGGGCCGCGCGGGTGGGATTCGGTGCGCACCAGTGCGCGCAGCCCGAGCACGGTGCAGCCGCGCCCGGCCTCCGCCGCGACCCGCAGGAAAGCCTCCACCTCGGACAACGACGGCACGTCCGAGACCCGCGGCCCACCGCAGCGCAGCTTGGGCGCGCAGCCGTGCGCGGCCACCCGGCGCACCGCACCCAGCCAGGCCGCGGTGGAGTCGGGATCGGCGTCGGTCGGTCGGCGCGGCTCGACCACCGGCAGCACGTCCTCCGGGACGAACTCGGACACCCGCTCCAGCCACATCGCGTCGACGTCAGGGGGCGCCGGCGTCTCCACCGTGCGCGGGGTGAGCAGGGTGGCCCGCGACAGTGCCGTGGACAGCGCCTTCGGCACCGCACCGAGGCCGGTATCGACGACCAGGGCCAGGTCGACCGGCTGCGACGGCGCCCACCGGGCCAGCTCCGCCACCAGCTCCGGCAACCGGGAGACCGGGCAGACGAGCTGGCCGACGACCTCGCCGAGCCGCCCGTCGCGCGCCTCGAGGTAGCGCCCGACCACCCCACCGACACCCGGGGCCGTCGCCTTCGGTCGCAGCAGGCTGGTGTCGTCGACGAACCGGGTGAACAACGGGGGGACCGGCCACGAACCCGCGCCTGCCCCTGTCACGGATACCAACGCTAATGGGTCACCCCGGGCGGGTCGGCTACCGGGTGCGCTGGACAGCCCTTTCCGGGGAAGCTAACTTAGGCTCACCTAATTCGGAGGTGAGCCTTGGGAACCACCCGGCTGCGGCGACCACCGGCCCCGACCGACGCCGAACGCGCCCGCAGCGTCGCGGCCCGTGGTGGCATCGCCTCACTGGTCGGGACCGGAGCCCCGGCGGCGACCCCGCTGGTGCACCAGATCCGGGCCGACGGGTCGGCCGCGCTGCTGCTGGAGGACCACGACCCGGTCCTCGAGCTGCTGCGCGGCCACGGCGGCGAGCTGGCCGCCATGCTGGAGGTCACCGACCGCGCCCCCGTCGAGCTGCGGGAACCGGTCCGCGCGCTGCTGTGGATCACCGGCCGGATCCGGCTGCCCGAGCCGGCCGCGGCCCGCCGGATCGCGGTACAGGTGGCCGACACCCACCCCGACCCGGCCCTGCTGCGGCTCGGGCACGGCGCCACGCTGATCCGGCTGGATCCGGGCTTCGCCGTGATCTCCGACGCCGAGGGCACCGCCGTGCTGGCCCCGGTGGAACTCGCCGCCGCCCGCCCCGACCCGTTCTGCCGTGTCGAGGGCCAGTGGCTGGCGCACCTGGAGCACGCCCACCCCGAGGTGCTCGCGGCGCTCGCCCGCTACCTGCCGGCTCCGCTGCGCGACACCCGGCACGCCAGGGTGCGGCCGCTGGCCGTGGACCGGTGCGGGCTGCGGTTGCGGGTGGAGACCCCCGATGGCGATCACGACGTGCGGCTGGCTTGGCAGGACGCCGCGAACACCGTCGCCGATCTGCGCCGGCAGCTGGGCCTGCTGGTCGGCTGCCCGTTCCGCGATCCCGCGACGGAGCGCCCCGCCGGGTAGGCCGACTCCTGGGCCGGATCAGCTCACCGGTGTCCGCCCGGCCCGCACCCGCGCCGTCACCCGCCGCTCGGCGAAGAAACCGGCCAGCGGGATCGTCCCGGCGATCAGGATCAGCAGCGCGTCCAGCGGCTTCCATCGGCACCGCTCGGCCAGCAGCAGCGTGCACACGATGTAGACCATGTAGAGGAAGCCGTGGGTCACCCCCACCACGGCCACCGGTCCGGGCTGGCCGAAGAAGTACTTCAACGGCATCGCGATGAACACCAGGATGACCAGACCCACGCCGGTGACGTAGGCGGCGATCCGGTAGGCGCGCAGGGCGGTCTCGATCGACACGTCGATTCCTATCGGTCCTCGTTGCGGGCGAGCTCGGCCAGCATCCGGTTGTAGGCGGCCAGGGCGGAATCCTCGTCGACGGCGGCCGGACGGGCGGTGGCGGGGCGGGGTCCGAACATCGACACGTCGTCGGTCAACCGGCTCGCCGGAGCCGGGGCCGGATCGCGCCGGCCCGTCGCGGTCGGACCGGCCTCGGCGTCTTTCGGGGCGTCCGGGGCCGACTGCAGATCGCGCAGCTCCATGCGCAGCAGCCGCCACCACATCACCGCGAAGAAGACCGCGAACACCGGCCACTGCAGGCCGTACCCGATGTTCAACGCGCTGCCCATCGCCGAGCCGGCGCGCTGCCACTGCCACGCGGCCAGCCACAGGCACGTGACCACGGCACCGAGCGCGAGCAGGCTCCACAGGATCCACCGTGGGGAGAGGAGCAGCCGTCGCACCCCAACCAGGGTAGTCGCGGGGCGGCGAGCTCGACGCCACCACGACGCAGGCACCGGTAGCGTCGCTCCGTGCCCCGGCTTCCCAGCACCGCTCGGGACTGGCTCGCCCCGCCGCTCCCGGACACCCCGATGATCACCGACCCACGGGTGCGACGACTCGTCGGCACCGAGATCCTGGTCGTGCTCACCGTGACGCTGGGGCTCTCGGCGATGCGCAGCGCGCTGAGCCTGATCAACGCGCTGCTGCAACCGGTGCCGCTGAACGAGCAGCAGGTGGCGCTCAACGCCCCGGCGGCGCAGGCCGAGCTGGTGGACCTGGCGCTGCAGCTGCTGCGGGTGCTGCAGCTGGTCGGGTGGGGGGCGCTGGGGGCGTACCTGCTGATACGGGCCGGTTTCTCGATGCGCACGGTCGGGCTGGACGGGCGGCGGCCGGGCCGGGACGCGGCCGGGGCGGCCGGGCTGGCCGCGCTGATCGGGATCCCCGGGCTCGGGCTGTACCTGGTGGCGCGGGCGCTCGGCGTGAGCGTGACCATCGCCCCGTCCACGCTGGACGACACCTGGTGGCGGCTGCCGGTGCTGGTCGCCTCGGCGGCGGCCAACAGCTGGGCCGAGGAGGTGGTGATGGTGGCCTACCTGCTCACCCGGCTGCGCCAGCTGGGCTGGTCCGAGAACGGGTCGCTGCTGGCGCAGGCCCTGCTGCGCGGCGCCTACCACCTGTACCAGGGGCTCGGCGGGTTCGTGGGGAACGTGGTGATGGGGCTGGTGTTCGGGCGGGTGTGGCAGCGCACCCACCGGCTGTGGGTGCTCGTCGGCGCGCACCTACTGATCGACGTGGTCGCGTTCCTCGGCTACGCGCTGCTGGCCGGCCGGGTCGGCTGGCTACCGGGCACCACCCGGTCGTGAGTGCGTAGCCGTGTTCTAACACGGCTACGCACTCACGGGCGCGTCAGCGCAGGGTGACCTGCTTGCCGGCCAGCGCGTCCCGGGCCCGACGCTCGGCGTCGGTGAGCGGAGCGGTGTCGGCCAGCGCGGCGTCCAGCGCGGTGGCGAACGCGGCCACCGGCTCGGTCCACTCCTTGGCGTGCAGCTCGCGGTCCAGGTCCCACACCGGCACCAGCAGTCCGTGCGCCCGGAACGACCCGGCGTAGCGCGCGTCGGCGCTCAGCGCCAGCGCGCCGCGGGCCTGCAGCCGGGCCAGCGCGGCCAGCAGCGCGTCCTCGGGCTCCGGGCGGACCCAGCGCAGGTGCGCCTTGCTCCCGGCGTCCACCCAGTACGCGGAGCGGACGCCATCGGCCACGATCGGCTCGGTCGGCATGATGATCGCGTTCGCGCGCTCGAGGGTCGCGCTGACCTCGGCCGACGGCGGCGAGCCGTCCTCGTTGGGGTAGACCCACCAGCCGAAGTCCGGGTGCAGGGCCAGCTCGAGCTCCGCGTCCGGATCCAGCTCGTCCTGCAGCCGGCTCGGTAGCGAGCCGCCCACGCCGGGCCCGACCACCGGCAGCGAGGTTCCCGGGGCGGCGTCCCGGGCCCAGGCCAATGCCCGCGCCAGATCGGCCGAGAGGTCACCGGAGCGGGTCTGCACCTGCATCCCCAGCATGATCTCGCCGTCCGGGCGCACCAGCGCCGCGGACGCCCCGGGGAGCACGGTGGCCACCGTCACCGGCACCTCCGCGGGGGTGCGCAGCGGCAGCGGCGCGGTGGCCGAGGGCAGGAACTCCCGCATGGCCACCAGGTCGCACTCGGCGGCGAGCCCGTCGAACGGCCGGATGACGATCACGTCGTCGCCCGCGCCGTGGCAGGCCTTGTAGCGCTTCCCGGAGCCGCACGGGCAGGGACGGCGGGGGTTCTCGGCCGGGGTGCTCGCTGCGGCCGCCCGGGCCCGTGTCTTCTTCGCCATGGTGCCGAGAACGGTACCGGGCCACCCGGCCGGCCCCGCCGGCCCGGCAGCCGCGGCCTGCCGTCGGGGCGGCGGGCGGGTCGTACGCTGGTGCCGTGACGACGACGGGCCCGATCCCGCGGAGGGCCCACTGATCCCGTTCGACCCGGCCGACCCGGCGTTCCTCGACGATCCGTACCCGCGCTTCGCGGCGCTGCGGGCCGCCGGCCCGGTGCACCCGCACCCGTTGCTCGGCCTGCCCGTCGCGGTCTCGCACGGCGCCTGCTCGCAGCTGCTGCGCGGTCGCGACCTGGGGCGCATCTGGGCCGACGCGCAGCCGGCCGAGCGGTTCGGTGCGTTCAACCTGCTGCACCGCAACTCGCTGCTGGAGCGGGAGGGCCCGCCGCACGACCGGCTGCGCACCCTGGTCGCCGGGGCGTTCAACCGCGGCCACACCGCACGGCTGCGGCCCTGGGTGCACGAGCTGGCCGGGCGGCTGGTCGGCGCGCTGGCCGGGCGGATCCGCGACGACGGGCACGCCGACCTGATCGCCGGGGTGGCTGCGCCGCTGCCGGTCGAGGTGATCGCCCAGCTGCTCGACGTGCCGGAGCCGGCCCGCTCGGCGTTGCGCGGCTGGTCGAACACGATCGTCACCATGTACGAGCCGGCCGCGGCCGACCCGCAGCGGCAGCGGCTCCGGGAGGCGGCCGCCGAGCGGGCGGCCGCGGAGTTCGTCACGGCCCTGCGGGAGCTGGCCGCGTATCGCCGCAGCCACCCCGGCGACGACCTGGTCACCGATCTGCTGGCCGCCGACGTCGAGCCGGACGAGCTGGTCGGCACGGCCGCGCTGCTGCTGATGGCCGGACACGAGGCGACGGTGAACGTGATCGGCAACGGGGTGCTGGCGCTGCTGGCGCACCCGGAGCAGTGGCGGCGCTGGCGCGCCGATCCGGGCCTGGACGAGCGCTGCGTGGAGGAGCTGATCCGCTTCGACCCGCCGCTGCAGCTGTTCGAGCGCACCGCCGTCGTGGACACCGAGGTGGCCGGCCACCCGGTCCCGGCCGGCACGAGGATCGCCGCGCTGCTCGGGGCCGCGGCCCGGGACCCGCAGGCCTTCGACCACCCGGACGAGCTGGACGTGGGCCGGTCGCGCAACCCGCACCTGGGTTTCGGGGCCGGCGTGCACTACTGCCTGGGCGCCCCGCTGGCCCGGCTGGAGGTCGCCGCCACCCTGCACGCCCTGCGCACCCGGCTGCCCGCGCTCACCCTGGCCGGATCCCCCGTCCGGCGCCCGGACTTCGTGATGCGCGGGCTGCGGACGCTCCCGGTCGGCACCGGCTGAACCACCAGTCCTCGCCGCCCGACCTCGGGGGTCGTGAGTGCTGCGCCGTGCTCTAGCGCGGCGCAGCACTCACAGCCACCAGTACTTCGCGGGGCCGCACCCGCGGTGGCCCGAGCAGCCGGGTGAGCCGGGTGAGCAGCACCGCGGTCATCCCGGCCGTCACGGCGGCCAGCACGTCCAGCACCGCGTGCAGCACCACGCCGTCGGCCCGGGCCTGCACCCCGGTGCGCAGCGACCAGGCCAGCACGACGGCCGACAGCACCACCCCGATCGCCCACAGCACCCACCACGCCAGCAGCAGCCGGGTCGGCCGCGGCCGCCGGCCGGCCGGGCGGCCCAGCGCGGCGTGCTCGATCTCGGCCAGCGCGGACCCGGGCACCGACAGGTTCGCGCCGGGGATCACCCAGCCCAGCACCAGCGCCCGGGTGGAGCGGGACGGCCGCACCCCGGCCTGGTCGGCGGCGGCCCGGCTGGCCCGCACCGTCCACTGGATCAGCGCCACCCCGGCCAGCGTGGCGACGATCGGCGCCACCCAGCCGGCCGCGGCCACCAGCGCGTCCGAGGCGGCCACCGTCCCGGCCGGCAGCGCGTCGGAGCGGCTGTCCAGCAGCAGCAGGTAGCGCCAGCCCTCGGCCACCGCGGCCAGCAGCGCCACCGCCGCGGTCGCCCACAGCAGCGGCACCGCGACGCCGAGGCTGGAGCGGGTGGCGGCCAGCGGGCTCGGCGCCGTCGGGGCCGGCTCGAAGGAGCGCCACGGGCCGGGCGGAAACCCGCCGCGCGGCAGCACCCCGTAGCGCGGCGGCCCGGTGTAGCGCCGGCGCAGGCGCGGCTGGGCCACCGGTGCCGTACCGGAGGGCGGCTCGGCCACCCAGCGCAGCGGGGCCAGGTAGCGGCCGCAGTGCAGGCAGAACGGTCCACCGGTGAGGTCCGAGGACCGCCCGCACCGAGGGCAGGGCTGCGGTTGCGGGGTGGTCATGACGGCGCCGGTCAGACGACGTCCGGCGGGCCGCCGTGCTCGGCGACCATCGGCCGTCCGAGCGCCGCCCACGCCTGCATGCCGCCGGCCACGTTCACCGAGGAGTGCCCCTGCTGGTTGAGAAACGCCACCACCTGCGCCGACCGGCTACCGGAGCGGCAGATAACGTAGAGCGGATCGGTCTCGGGAACCTCGGACACGTGCTGGGCGAACCGGCTCATCGGCAGGTGCTGGGCGTCCGGTGCGTGCCCGGCCACCCACTCGTCGTCCTCCCGGACGTCGATCAGCACGGCATCGGCGGGGAGCTCGGCCACCTCGACCGTGGGCACCTGCGGCATACCGGCATCCTGCCACCGTCGCCGTGACGCCGCGGTGAGCGGCGTCAACCGCCCGCACCCCCAGCCCGCCCCGGATGCGCCCGGTTCACGAACGAGCGGCACTTTCGCACGAACCTATCGTGCGAAAGTGCCGCTCGTTCGGGGTCGGACCGGGGCTGGGACCAGGGCTAGTGCGAGATCGCCTTCTCGGAGCCGGCACCGGTCAGCGACCGGACCTCCATCTCGGCGAACTTCGCCGGGTCGACACGCTCGCGGGAGGCACCGACGTAGGTGCCGACGATGCCGAGCACGAACGACAGCGGGATCGACACGATGCCCGGGTTGGACAGCGGGAAGATGTGGAAGTCCACCGTGGTGAAGATGACGCTCTTCTCCCCGGACACCACCGGCGAGAAGATGATCAGCAACACGCAGCTGAGCAGACCGCCGTAGATGCTCCACAGCGCCCCGGTGGTGTTGAACCGCTTCCAGAACAGCGAGTAGAGGATCGTCGGCAGGTTGGCCGAGGCGGCCACCGCGAACGCCAGCGCCACCAGGAACGCGATGTTCAGGCCGTTGACCAGGATGCCGCCCACGATGGCCACCGCACCGATGACCAGCGCGGTGCGCCGGGCCACCCGCACCTCGTCGTCCGGTGAGGTCTCCCCGTGCTTGATCACGTTGGCGTACACGTCGTGCGCGAACGAGGCGGACGCGGTGATCGTCAGCCCGGCGACCACGGCCAGGATGGTGGCGAAGGCGACCGCCGAGATCAGCGCGAGCAGGATCTCGCCACCCAGCTCGAAGGCCAGCAGCGGCGCCGCCGAGTTCACCCCGCCGGGCGCCCCGGTGATCCGCTCCGCCCCGACGAAGGCCGCCGCACCGTAGCCGAGCACCAGCGTGAACAGGTAGAACAGGCCGATCAGCCAGATCGCCCAGACCACCGAGCGGCGGGCCTCCTTGGCCGTGGGCACGGTGTAGAAGCGCATCAGGATGTGCGGCAGGCCCGCCGTGCCCAGCACCAGCGCGAGGCCCAGCGACAGGAAGTCGATCTTCGCGGTCGGGGAGGCCCCGTACTGCAGGCCCGGGTTCAGCACCGCGTCGCCCTTGGGGCTGGCCGCGGCCGCGTCGCCGAGCAGGGTGGAGATGTTGAAGCTGACCAGGCCGAGCACCCACACCGTCATCACTGCCGCCCCGGCGATCAGCAGTACCGCCTTGATCATCTGGACGTAGGTGGTGCCCTTCATGCCGCCGACCAGCACGTAGATGATCATCAGGATGCCGACGACCGCGATCACGATGCTCTGGCCGACCCGGTTGGAGTTCGGGATCTGCAGCAGCAGCGCGATGAGGCCACCGGCCCCGGCCATCTGGGCCAGCAGGTAGAAGAACGACACCACCAGGGTGGACGTGGCGGCCGCGGCGCGCACCGGGCGCTGCCGCATCCGGAAGGCCAGCACGTCGCCCATCGTGTACTTGCCGGTGTTCCGCAGCAGCTCGGCGACCAGCAGCAACGCCACCAGCCAGGCCACCAGGAAGCCGATCGAGTAGAGGAACCCGTCGTAGCCGTTGATCGCGATGGCGCCGGCGATGCCGAGGAACGAGGCGGCCGAGAGGTAGTCGCCCGAGATGGCCACGCCGTTCTGCGGGCCGGTGAACGAGCGACCGGCCGCGTAGTAGTCCGACGCGGTCTTGTTGGTCCGGCTGGCCCGGTAGACGAACACCAGGGTCAGGGCCACGAAGGCCAGGAAGATCCCGACGTTGAGCCAGACGCTGCCGACCGCGGTCGGGGCCGGAGCCGGGGCCTGCTGTGCGATGACGTTCACGCCTCGGCCTCGATCCGCTCGCGCAGGGCGGCGGCCGCCGGGTCCAGGTGCCGGTTCGCGTACCGCACGTAGATCGTGGTGATCACGAAGGTCGAGATGAACTGCAGCAGCCCGAAGATCAGCCCGACGTTGATGTTGCCGATCACCTTGATCGACATGAAGCCGGGGGCGTAGGACGCCAGCAACACGTAGGCCAGGTACCACAGCAGGAAGACGGCGCTCATGGGGAACACGAACTTGCGTAGTCGCGAGCGCAGGTCGACGAACTCGGGACTGGCCTGGATCCGCTCGTACACCGTCCCAGATGATTTCTCACCTGTGTACTGCTCGCCCGTGGCGCTCACGGTACCTCCTCGTCGGGGCTCCTCCGCGCCGACGTCATCGCCGGCTCACGGGGCTGGGAACAGCGAACGATAACTGCGTCCTGCCCGCCCGTCGGAATACTCCAGGCGGGTGACCGCGACCACAAGGGCGCGGCCGGGTCGAACTGTCGACCAACGGTGTAACGATTCGGTCGAACGGTCGGCGAGCGGTCCGCCGGCGGCGCGATCAGCTGCTCGGCTTCGACTTTCCGGACCGGGAGGGCCGCTCGTTGAGCCGGTCCCGGCTCAGCCCGAGTCGCTCCGGCGCGTGCAGCCGCAGCATCACCTGGTCGGTGTCGTACGGGCGCCGCTTCGAGGTCAGCCGGCTCACCAGGACCATGACGGCGAAGGCCAGCGGCACGGTGGCCAGCGCCGGCCGGTAGAGCAGCACCCCCACCCAGCCGGTGCCGCCCAGTCCGGCCAGGCTCGTCGCCACCGCGGCGGCCGAGGCCAGCCCGCCGGCCAGCACGCCGGCGATCGCGCCGCGGTCGGTCAGCCCGGACCACCAGATGCCCAACACCAGCAGCGGGCAGAACGTGGACGCGGCGACCGCGAAGACCAGCGCCACCGACTCGGTGAAGTCCAGCCGGGTCACCCCGATGGACAGGGCCAGCGGCACCGCGCCGGCGATCAGGGACGCGACCCGGAAGTCCCGCACCCCGCTGCCGCTGCGCAGCACGTCGGTGGACAGCACACCGGCGATGCTCACCACGAGTCCGGACGAGGTGGACAGGAACGCGGCCCAGGCCCCCGCGGCCATCAGGCTGGCCAGCAGCGCCCCGATGAGGTTGTTGCCCAGCACGGCGGTCGGCAGCAGCAGCACGGCGGCGTCGGTGTCGCCGTTGACCAGCAGCTGGGGTGTGTACAGCCGCGACAGCGCGCCGAGCAGGGTGACCACGATGTAGAACACGCCGAGCAGCCCGAGCACCACCACCGCGCTGCGGCGGGCCGCTCGGCCGTCGGGGTTGGTGTAGAAGCGGACCAGCACGTGCGGCAGCCCCATCGTGCCCAGGAACAGCGCGATGATCAGCGAGTAGGTGCCGAGCAGGCCGTGCTCGCGGCCTTCCGGGAACGGCGTCAGCCAGCTCGCGTCGGTGACCGGGGCGCCGGCCACCACCGGCACCGGGGCGCCGCTGGGGAACTGCAGCAGCGCGCCGGCGGACACCGTGTGCCGGCCGACCGCCCAGTTGAGCTCCTGGCGCTCCAGCTGGACGCCGTCGAGCCGGCCGGTCGCGGTCAGCGTGACCGGGGACTGCACCTGCAGCACCACGTCCGTACGGATCTGCACGTCGGTCTGCGTGGGGAACTGGGGAGGCGCCGGCCGGTCGAAGGTGCGGTCGTCGGAGAGAAAGAAGATCAGTCCGATGACGGCGGGCAGCGCCAGCGCCGTCAGCTTCAGCCAGTACTGGAAGGCCTGCACGAACGTGATCGAGCGCATCCCGCCGAGCATCACCGTGGCGACCACGATCACCGCGGCGGCGGTCGCCCCGGCCCAGCTCGGCAGGTTGGTGATCGTGCTCAACGTCAGCCCGGCCCCCTGCAGCTGGGGCAGCAGGTACAGCCAGCCGATGACCACGACGAAGCCGGTGCAGACCCTGCGCAGGGCCGTCGAGCGCAGCCGGGCCTCGGCGAAGTCGGGCACCGTGTAGGCCCCCGAGCGGCGCAGCGGCGCCGCGACGAACAGCAGCAGCGCGAGGTAGCCGGCGGTGAAGCCGACCGGGTACCAGAGGGCGTCGACCCCGTCGCGCAGGATCAGCCCGGCGATGCCCAGGAACGACGCCGCCGACAGGTACTCGCCGGAGATGGCGCCCGCGTTCGAGGCCGGGCCGACGGTGCGGGACGCGACCAGGAAGTCCGAGGTGCTGCGGGCCAGCCGCACGCCCAGCGAACCGATCACGGCCGACACCAACGCCACCAGGGCCATCGCCGAGAGGGCCAGCACGGCGGACGTCGTCACCTGGTCACTATCCCAATGCGGTCACGAACGGGCCGGTGAGGGTCGTTGTTCACCGGCCTGATCAGTCCTGTACATGGTCCGCGAAGTCCTGCTCGACGCGTTCCGCGGTGCGCGTGTGCCACCAGCCGACGCCGAGCAGGAAGGGATAGACGAGGAAGCCGAGCAGCAGCCATGGCAGCCGCAGCCCGAGCACGTCGATGTGGCCGATCTCCGGGAACACCGCGAACAGCAGCGGGAGCATGCCCAGTGTGAGCCCGGCGCCCACCGCGAAGCGCAGTGCCACGGCCAGCTGTGAGGAGATCAGGTTGCTGCGCAGCAGCTCCCCGACCCCGGTGCCCTCCTGGATGTCGACGACCGTGCGCACCGGCCGGGCCGTGCCCTTGCGCTCGGCCAGCACCACGCGCACCCGCCGGTTCTGCGGCTCACCCGGCGCGTTCGGGGGCGCCTCGAGGTCGTCGGGCCGGGCGGCCGGCGGTGCGTCGGAAGCGCGCTGAGACGGTACCTGGACGGTCAGGGCCCGCCCCGCCGCGGCCGCGGCGGTGTCGAACGCGGCCGGGCCCGCCGGGGCCGGGTGCGCCAGCGGAGGTCGGGTGCCCCGGGGTTCGGATCCGACGTTGCCGGGTGTGAACGACCGGGGTGGGGCGGCGCCGGCCGCCGACTGCGGGACCGGGCGGAGCGGGGTCAGCGCGGTGACCGAGGCCTCGGTCTCGGGGGGCCGCACGGTCGCCGTGTCGGCGGCGAACGACGCCGCGCCGGTCGGGGCGCCGGCCGCCGGGGCCACCGGGGCGGCGGCGGCCGGTCCGGCGCCGGTCGGAGCCCGCCCGGCGTGGTGGTCGAGGGCGGAGCGGTCGAGGCGCGGTCGCAACGGCAGCACGACACCGCGGCCGGGCAGGGGCGGCAGCAGGGTGCTCGCCGGGTCCCGCGGGGGCGCCGGGCGGCGTCGGGGAAGGGCGGTCGGGGCCGGCGGCTCGGCCTGGGACCCGGATGCGGTGCGCTCCGCGGGCGGGCCGTCCGCCGGCGCGGGGGGCGCCGGATCCGGTCGGTGGGTGGTCGCCGGCTGCGGGAACGTCGTCTCGACGGCGGAGACCGTCGCGTTCGCCGCGGCCGGGCCACCGGGAGCCTCGCGTGCAGGGTCGAACCGGTGGCCTGCGGCGCGGGGGCCGGCGGCCGCGCCGTTCGGCTGGGCCGCTGTGGACGCGGCGCCGTGGCCGGTAGCACCGGTAGCACGGTCCGGAGCCGTCGCCGTGGGGTCGACGGCGCGGAGTCCGGCGGCACGGGGTCCCGTCGCCCGGGGTCCAGCGGCGGCCCGGGGTCCGGCGGCATCGGGGCCCGTGGTGGGGGGCGCCGGGACGCCGGGACCGGCCGCGGCGGAGTCGACACCGGGACCGGCCGGAGACCGACCGCCGTCGGAGTCGTCCCGGACAGGGCCGACAGGGACAGGACCGGCAGGGACAGGACCGCCCGCGACCGGATCGGCCGTCACGGCAGCGCCGGCAGGACCGGGCGCCGCGGCAGCACCGGCAGCAGGCCTCGCCGCCGCGGCACCGCCGGCAGCGGTGCCCGTCGAGGCGACCCCGCCAGCAGCGGGCCCGTCCGACACCGCCGGGGACGCGGGCGGCGGCACCCC
>Ga0190265_10001536_pt1 | contig 15203 bp, 11 predicted proteins | sample Popmic124T_FD_133135 | JGI IMG/M metagenome (GOLD analysis project Ga0190265, IMG submission 133135) | Populus adjacent soil microbial communities from riparian zone of Indian Creek, Utah, USA - 124 T | ecosystem: Environmental > Terrestrial > Soil > Riparian zone | place: USA: Utah | collected...
CGTACCCGGTTACGGAAATGATGAGCTCAACGAGGTCACGCCTTGAGCCGGAGGGAGTTGAGAATGCTTGAAGCAAGACCCATCAGCATTTTCTCCCGGGACTTCAGCATCGAGGCCGGAGGACAGAGGGTCGCGTTGCTCGACGTCTCGCATTGGCGGGAGGCTGGCGAGGTTTTGATCGAGGGCCAGCCCCACAGGCTTTACCGGGAGGGCTTGATGAGCGGCGCCTTCGTCTTGGAGAACCAGCGCCAGGCCCTCGCGCGCGCCATCAAGCCGAGCGCCTTGAGCTCCCAGTTCAATCTGGAGATCGACGCCCGGCCCTACTTCTTGAAGCGAGACTCCGCCTTCCGAAGAGCCTTCTCTGTCTTCGAAGGTGAATCCTTGGTGGGCACGATCCGTCCGGCCGGTATCTTCACTCGGAGAGCAAGCCTTGACTTGCCACAGGACTGGCCGATTCCCGTGCAAGTCTTCGTCTTCTGGTTGGTAGTGATCATCTGGAACCGGGATGACAGTGCCAGCGCCAGCGCGGCGTCGGCCTAGGCAAGATCGCAATGAACCAGCCCGCAGACCCCCACCTCATCAGCACCCCTGAGCAGCTCGCGCTTCTTTTCGGCGAGGTCGGCGAGGCCTCGATCAAGAAGGAGGTCTCGTTCGTGCACCCGCACTACCGGGCCCTCATCGAGGCTTCGCCCTTCGCGGTCCTCGCGACAAGCGGGCCGGAGGGGCTGGACGTGTCGCCTCGGGGCGATCTTCCCGGATTCGTGGCCGTCGAGGACGAGAAGACGTTGCTTCTTCCGGAACGCAGGGGAAACAACCGGGTCGACAGCCTGAGGAACCTCCTCGTCGATCCACGGGTTGCGCTCCTCTTCCTGATCCCCGGGGTCGGCGAGACGCTGCGCGTCAACGGCCGGGCCGGCATCTCGACGGACCCGTCGCTCCTGGCGCGCTTCCCCATGGAGGGCAAGCTCCCCAAGTGCGTCCTGATCGTCAAGGTCGAGACGGTTTTCTTCCAGTGCGCCCGCGCCATTGCCCGCTCCAGGCTGTGGCAGCCCGTGCCGGTGGATGCCAAGAGCAGCGTGCCCACTGCGGGGGCGATGCTGGCCGCGCTCACGGATTCCCAGATCGACGGCGAGAAATATGACCGTGAGCTTCCCGCGAGACAGCGGGCGACGCTCTATTGACGGGTAGGCGAACGGCAATGCGTACCTACATGAAAAAGAACGACCCAATGCCGCGGCCCAAGCCCAACAGCTCCATGCCGCCAGGCAGGGCGCCGTTCGCGCACACGGCTCCCAGCGTGTCGCCGCGCTTCGGCCATGACTTCTCTCAGATCCCGTTGTCGGATACCGCTCCGGTGTCCCCGACCGCTCCGCGGGTCACCCCGCCGACTTCCCCGCCGCCTGCACCGGCACCGACGCCCTCCTGCACGATCACCACGCGGACTTCCGCGAAGGCACCCGACGGTACCGCCGATTCACGGACCCTGGTGGGCGTCAAAGAAGAGGTCGCCATCGCATCCTCCGTGCCGTCGGCCTGGACGGCGAGCGACGGCACCTTCACCACCTTCAGCGACAGGGTCATCCTGTGGACGGCTCCCGTCCTCGCCGCAAAGGCCGTGATCACCGCCACGCCCGCCGGCGGCGGAGCTCCCTGCTCGGTGACGATGGAGGTGGTGCCGCCAAGCTCGCGCCAGCTCGTGAAGAAAACCGATCGGCCCTATGACGCCGGCCTCGCCGGGTCGGGGTTCGAAGCCGACGCCACCATCCTGCCCACCGAGGTTTCCTTCAACCGCATCGAGGTCCGGGAGGAAGAGGCGATCGGGGTCGCCACGGGCTACTACGACAAGGTCCTCCTCTGGAACGGCAAGAAGCACCCGGTGGGGGCGTGGGTGGTGCCCGATCCCGCGGTCCGCATCATCAGGGACGGCGTCGGCTCGCCCTCCCCCGGCACCCCCGGTCCCTTCAGCAAGGGCACCTTCGAGTGGCCCATCCCCCAGACCTACCGCCCCGTAGGCAGCACCGCCCAGCCGATCGAGTACAGCAAGGCCTCCCATTTCCAGGAGATGCTCTGGACCAGCGGCGCCGAGACGACGACCAAGGAAGGGGCCGGCCGGGCACGAAGGCCTTAGCTAGAGGTTGCAGCTCCTTCCTCTCCTGAGCAGGACGCGAAGTTAGAGCATTTCTCTCCTATCCAGGCAGATCGTATCCCTCCTTCTTGCTATAGAGTCTCCTCAGAAGAGGATCCCTGATAACGAAAGTAGGAGGAGGCGAGTTGACGGCTATTCCTCAGAGTGCTACCGTATTTGGTGTCATGGATAGGGCTGGGGTGCCCCGACGCCATGGCTAAAAGCAAGACCAGGATTTTAGAGGAGCTTCGTCAAAAGAAGAGATCCTGTTCTCGGGAGGAGGCCGAAGCGGCTCTCGTGGCTTGGGACTTCACGGCAGGCCGCTCTCAGGGCAATGCACAGGTCTGGAGCTATAGGTACATTACGCTTACTGTGCACGCTCCCCACCGGCGGCAGGGATATGGACAAGGGTGCGGTGGCGATGGTCATCCGGAAGATTGAAGAGGCCGACATCCTCCAGCAGGCGGAGACGAAGAAGGAGCCCAAGGATGGCGACTAAGGACCTGTCCTACTACAAGAGCTTGATCTATCCGATTGAGCTCTACGAGAGCGCTGACGGAGGCTACTTCGTTACCCATCCCGATCTCGACGGCTGTATGGCCGAAGGCTCTACGCTCGACGAGGCTGTCTCCAATCTCGCGGATTCCCGTGAGCTGTGGATCGAGGCGCGCCTTGCGGGAGGCTATGGCGTTCCAGAGCCTGATTCTGAAGAGTACAGCGGCAGGGTCTCCCTCCGGATGACACCCTCTCTTCACGCTCAATTGGTCCGTATTGCGGACCGGCGTGAAGTGAGCCTGAACCTTCTAATCAACTCCGTACTGTCGTCCTATGCTGGCGGCGCCGATCCCCTGATGGAGACAATCCAAGAGCTGAAGGCCGTTGTTGCGGACATCCGGGGCTCTGCCCCGCGTGTGGGCGCAGCTAGCTCTGGCCCTCCCGCGAGGCACCTCCGCGCGAGCGGTTGAACGTCCAGGAGCCTCGAGAAGAATCCGCGCTTCACCTGACCTCGCCCCTTCGCAGCTCCCTCCTCTCCCGGCCGGAATGGAGGGAGGCGGGAGGGTCGGGGTGGTGAGGGCCCTCGAGGAGCGAAGCCCCGAGGGCCAATCCAACAGCACCTACAGCGGCGGCGCCTCCGGCAGCAGCTCGGTGACTCCGGCTTCCTTCACCTTGGCGCGGAACGGGGCCACGTCTTCAGCGAAGAGGCGGTTCAGGTCGGCGACGGCGGCCTGGAGGTGCTTCTCGGCCGCGGCGAGGTAGGCGAGTTGGGCGGGTGTGGGGGCGTCCCAGGAGGAGGCTAGGGAGCCCGAGACGTAGTTGACGCGGGATTCGACGTCGGTGTCCGGCAGGATCCCCCCGAAGCCTTCCGGCTGGCGGAGGGTCCTCTCCAGGGTCTCCAGCTTCTTCTTGAGCTTGCCGGCGTCGGCCAGGAGGTCCTTGTGGTCTTCCGGCTTGGTGCCTTCCCGATCAGCCTTGGACTTGGCGTCGGCGTCCACTTTACGGAGCCTGGCGGTGACGGCGTCGACGTCCACCCGGGTGCGGACCACGCGGTCGATGGCGTCGACGGTCTTGTCCTGGAGGGCTCCAGCGCGCCCCAGGGCTTCGTAGTTGGCGCGGCGGTCCGCCTCGGTGCGCGTAATGCGCGGGTCGGGGACGACGCGGACCGTCCCCTCCGCCTGGCGTTCGCCGTGCTTGACCCGCACGGTGTAGGTGCCGGGCGGCACCTCGGGGCCACGCCCCTGGCGCCAGGGCATGTCCTCGTCGATCGGTTGCTGGGTGGCCGGCCGCCTGAAGGGGTCGCGGCGCAGGTCCCACACGGCGCGGTTGACGCCCTGGACGGCGGGGCCTTTCAGGGTGCGGACGAGCTTGCCGGAGGCGTCGAGGATCTGGATCTCGACCTCGGGCTTCTTGCCGCGGCCGCCGCGGCCTCCGGCCTCTTCCTTGTCCTTGTCAGCTGACGCGACCGGTGCCTTGGCGCGCTCGGCCTCCTTGCGTTCGCGCTCCTTCTCCTCGTCGGGGTGCGGCAGGCCGGGGCCGCTCAGCGAGTAGGCGAGGAGGGCGCCGTAGGGGCGGCTGTCGCCGCGGAACTCGCCCGTGCCCAGGAAGCGGCCGCCGCTGCCCTGGCCCATGCGAACCTGCCGGGCGTCGGCCGTTTCGAAGAGGTGGAGCGGCGCCTTCTGGGTCTCCTCGGAGAGGGTGCGCAGGGGGCGGATGTCGTCGATCACGTAGAGGGACCGGCCGTGGGTGGCGATCACCAGGTCGTGCTCGCGGGGGTGGATGACGAGGTCCATCACCGAGACGGTGGGGATGCCGTGGGTCCACTTCATCCATTTCCGGCCGGAGTCGAGCGAGACCCAGAGGCCGAACTCGGTGCCAAGGAAGAGGAGGTCGGGGTCGACCGGGTCCTGCACGATCGCCAGGGCGTAGCCCTTGAGGTCGGCGGTGGCGAGGCTCGTCCAGGTCTTGCCGAAGTCGGTCGTCTTCTGCACGTAGGGGGTCCAGTTGGAGCGCCGGTGGTCGTCGAAGACCACGAAGGCGGTGCCGGCGTCGTGCGGCGAGGGGGTCACGTGGGGGATCCAGGTGTTGTCCGGCACGCCGCGGACGTTCTTCTCCACGCTCGACCAGGTCTTGCCGCCGTCGCGGGTGACGTGGAGGCGGCCGTCGTCGGTGCCCACCCAGAGCACTCCCCGGGCCTTGGGCGAGGGGGCGATGGCGATGATGGTGGTGAAGTTCTCGGCTCCGGAGGCGTCGATGGTGAGGCCGCCGCTCTCGTCCGCCTTCTGCCACTCGGCGCGGTTGGAGGTGAGGTCGGGGCTGATGGCGGTCCAGGTGTCCCCCCGGTCGGTCGACTTGTGGAGGAACTGGCTGCCGAGATAGATGGTGTCGGGCTCGAAGGGGTCGACGGCGAGGCCGGTGTTCCAGTTGAAGCGCAGCTTGATGTCTTCGGCGTCCTCGAATCCGGCGGGCGGCTCCGGGCGGACGTCCTTGCGCTCGCCGGTGCGGAGGTCCCAGCGGATCAGGTAGCCCCCTTGGGAGAGGGCGTAGCCGCGCATCGGGTCGCGCGGGTCGGGCACGGTGTCGAAGCCGTCGCCGAAGTCGACCTCCTGCCAGTGGAAGTTGCGGATGCCGCCGCCCTCCCAGATGCTGGAGGGGCCCTTCCAGGAGCCGTTGTCCTGCAGGCCGCCGTAGACGTTGTAGGGCACGGCGTCGTCCACCCGCACGTGGTAGAACTGAGCCAGGGGGAGGTTGCCGACGAACTGCCAGGAACGGCCGCGGTCGTGGCTGATGGCGACGCCGCCGTCGTTGCCGTTGATCAGGCGCTTCGGGTTCTGGGGATCGATCCACAGGGCGTGATGGTCCGGGTGGACGGCGCGGAACGGAGCGATGGCGCGGAAGCTCCTCCCGCCGTCGTCCGAGGCGTCGAGCGTCGAGGCCAGCCGGTAGACCCGGTTGGGGTCCGCCGGGTCGACGCGGATGTCTGCGTAGTAGAAGGGGCGCGGCGAGACGCCGGGCTCGGAGTTGACCGTGCGCCAGGTGAGGCCGCCGTCCTCGGAGCGCACCAGGGCGGTCTCCTCGGCCTCGACGAGGGCGTAGACGATCCGCGGGTCGGAAGGAGCGAAGGCGACGCCGATCCGCCCCAGGTTGCCCTTGGGGAGGCCGTCGTCCTCGGTCCCGCGCCGCCAGGTCTCGCCGCCGTCGTTCGAGACGTAGAGGCCCGAGCCGGGGCCGCCCGAGCGGAAGGACCAGGGCCAGCGCCGGTAGTCCCACATGGCGGCGATCAGCTTGTTCGGGTTCTTGGGGTCCATCACCAGGTCGGCGGCGCCGGTCCGCTCGTCCACGTAGAGGATCTTCTTCCAGCTCTTGCCGCCGTCCTCGGTCTTGAAGACGCCGCGCTCGGGGTTCTCCCCCCACATGCGGCCGAGGGCGGCGACGTAGGCCACCTTGGGGTCGCGCGGGTCGAGGAGGATGCGGTGGATGCGCTCGGTCTTTTCGAGCCCGAGGTGTTGCCAGGTCTTGCCGCCGTCGAGCGAGCGGTAGACGCCGTCTCCCACCGAGGCGCTGTTCCTGGGGTTGCCCTCGCCGGTGCCCACCCAGACGACCTCGGGACTGTCGGGCGAGAGGGCGACGGCGCCGATGGCGGCGACCGGCTGGTCGTCGAACACCGGCTGCCAGTTGACGCCGCCGTTGACGGACTTCCAGAGGCCGCCGGTCGCGGCGCCGACGTAGACGAGATCGGGCTGTCCGGGAACGGCGGCCACGGCGGCGACGCGGCCGCTCATCGCGGCCGGGCCGATCGAGCGCGCCTTCAAGCCGGCGAGCAGGCCGGGGTCGACCGCGGCGGCGAGAGGCGCCGCCAGCACCAGAAGCTGCGCTGCCAGTACCAGCAACAGGCCGGTGGGAAGTAGTAAGGATCTGCGCATCAAAAAAACCTCCAGAGTATCGAGGGGTTCAGAGCCGGAAAGGCCGCGCCAAGAGTAGCGGGCGGGCAGACTATGGGCAACTTCCGGCGGCCCCTTGCGTATTTCAGGGGAGCGCCGCGATGGCGCGCGGGGGCCGCGATCCGTTATCCTGACCCGGTTCCCGTACGAAGCACAGCACGATTTCAAACCGAGGAGGCTAAAACAATGATCCGCAAGACTTTCGCGTGGCTGCTCGTGTCCGGCCTGGCCTGCAGCGCGGCCTGGGCTCAGACCGCCGACGACATCGTGGCCAAGCACATCCAGGCGATGGGCGGCATGGAGAAGATCAAGGCCGTCCAGGGCGTCCGCCTCACCGGCAAGATGAGCGCGCAGGGCATGGAGTTCCCCTTCACCACCGAGATCGTGCGGCCGAACAAGGTGCGCACCGAGTTCACCGTCCAGGGCATGACGGGCGTCCAGGCTTTCGACGGCGAGAAGGGTTGGATGCTGATGCCCTTCATGGGCAAGAAGGATCCCGAGGAGATGCCTTCCGACCAGTTGCAGCGGATGCGTGACGACGCCGACATCGACGGCGTCCTGGTCGACTACAAGGACAAGGGGAGCAAGCTCGAGCTGCTCGGCAAGGAGGACCTCGAAGGCTCCCCCGCCTACAAGATGCGCCTCACCAAGAAGAACGGCGACGTGCTCACCCTCTTCCTCGACGCCGAGAGCCACCTGCTGCTCAAGCAGATCTCGAAGATCGACATGATGGGCCAGGAGGTCGAGGGCGAGACCACTTTCGGCAACTTCAAGGACGTGGGCGGAATGATGTTTCCGCACTCCATGGACTCCAAGGCCGCGGGCCAGCCCGGCGGTATGGCGATGACGATCGACAAGGTCGAGATCAATCCGACCATCGACACCACCCGCTTCTCGATGCCCAAGGTGGAGAAGCCGGCAGCCCCGGCGCCGCCGAAGCAGTAGCTCGACCAGGAACGAACGAGGAAGGAAAGGAAACGCGAATGCAGAGAGCCAAGGCGGTTCTCTGCCTCGCCGCCGGTCTGGCCCTGTCGCTGGGGCCGGTCCGGGCGGCGGAGGTGGAGATCGATTCGAACACCTTCGGGGGCCTCGAGGCCCGCCCGATCGGCCCGGCGGTGATGAGCGGCCGCATCTCGGCGATCACCGCCCTGCCCGACGACCCGCTCACCGTCTACGTCGGCACGGCGAGCGGCGGCGTCTGGCGGTCGCGGGACGGCGCCCTCACCTGGAAGCCGCTCTTCGACGGCGAGACCCAGTCGATCGGCGCCCTGGCCCTCGATCCCAAGAACCCCAAGACCCTCTGGGTGGGGACCGGCGAGTCGTGCACGCGCAACAGCGTTTCGGTGGGCGACGGCGTCTACAAGACGACCGACGGCGGCGACACCTGGCAGCGCATGGGCCTCGCGGACTCCGAGCGCATCGCGGCCATCCGCGTCCACCCGACGGACGGCAACACCGTCTGGGTCTGCGCCACGGGCCACCTGTGGGACAGCAACGAGGAGCGCGGCGTCTACAAGACGGGCGACGGCGGCAAGACCTGGAAGAAGACCCTGGGCGTCGACGCCGATACCGGCTGCTCGGACCTGGACATCGATCCGCAGGACCCGCAGATCCTCTACGCCGGCATGTGGCAGTTCCGGCGCAAGGCCTGGTCGTTCCACTCGGGCGGCAAGGGGAGCGGCCTCTACAAGTCGACCGACGGCGGCGACACCTGGCGCGAGCTCGAGAAGGGCCTGCCGGCGGGCGACAAGGGGCGCATCGCGGTGGCGGTCGCCCCCAACCGGGCGAGCGTCGTCTACGCGCAGGTCGAGGCCGAAAAGACCGCCCTCTACCGCTCGGACGACATGGGCGAGAGCTGGCGCGAGATGAACTCCTCGGGCAACATCCAGACGCGGCCGTTCTACTTCTCCCACCTGACTGTGGACCCGACGGACTTCAACACGGTCTACAAGCCGGGCCTGTCGCTCACCGTCAGCTCGGACGGCGGCAAGTCGTTCACCAACCAGTTCTCCGGCGGCTTCGGCGGCGGCGTCCATGGCGACCATCACGCGCTGTGGATCAATCCCAAGAACCGCCACGAGATGCTACTCGGCACCGACGGTGGCGTCTACATGTCCTACGACCGGGCGCACACCTGGCGCCACATCCGGGCGCTGCCGGTGTCGCAGTTCTACCGGGTGAGCTACGACATGGACTGGCCCTACAACGTCTACGGCGGCCTGCAGGACAACGGCTCGTGGAGCGGCCCGTCGCGCGGCATCTCCGGCATCCAGAACCGCGACTGGAGGAACATCGGCGGCGGCGACGGCTTCTACGCCTTCCGCGATCCCAAGGACCCCGACCTGGTGTTCGCCGAGTACCAGGGCGGCCAGATCTCGCGCCTGCGGCTGTCGACGGGCGAGAGCAAGGAGATCAAGCCGCTGTCGGGGACAGGCGAGCCGGAATACCGGTTCAACTGGAACACGCCGATCCACCTCTCGCCGACCGAGCCGGGCACGATCTACCTGGGCTCCCAGTTCCTCTTCCGCTCGCGCGACAAGGGTGACTCCTGGGAGAAGATCTCGCCGGACCTCTCGACCAACGATCCCAGGAAGCAGGAGCAGCACAAGTCGGGCGGCCTGTCGGTCGACAACTCGACGGCCGAGAACCACACCACGATCTTCGCCATCGCCGAGTCGCCCAAAGACGGCAAGGTCCTCTGGGCCGGCACCGACGACGGCAACCTCCAGGTGACTCAAGACGGCGGCGCCAAGTGGACCAACGTGGTCGGAAACGCGACGGGCGTGCCCAAGAACACCTGGGTCTCCGGCGTCGAGGCGAGCCCGCACGACGCGGCGACCGCCTTCGCGACCTTCGACGCCCACACCACGGGCGACATGAAGACCTACGTCTACAAGACGGCCGACTTCGGCAAGACCTGGGCGGCGCTCGGCGGCGAGTCTCTCGCCGGCGCCGGCTACGCCCACGTGGTGCGGCAGGACCTCGAGAACCCCAACCTTCTCTTCCTGGGCACCGAGCTGGGGCTCTACGTGTCGGTCGACGGCGGCGTCCGCTTCGCGCGCTTCACCGGCAAGCTGCCCAAGGTTGCGGTGAGGGACATCGCCATCCACCCGCGGGAGTCGGACCTGATCTTGGCGACCCACGGCCGCGGCGTCTACATCGTCGACGACATCACGCCGCTGCGCAGCCTCTCCGCCGAGGTGCTCGCGGCGGACGCCTCGATGCTGCCGTCCCGGCCGTCGCCGATGGTCATCCCGGCGAGCATCCAGGACTTTCCCGGGAACGACGAGTTCGTCGCCTTCAACCCTGAGGAGGCCGCGACCATCACCTACTACCTGAAGAAGCGGCACATCTTCGGCGACCTGAAGGTCGAGGTCTACAACTCGTCGGGCGAGCTGATGGCGACGCTGCCGGGCGGCAAGAGGAAGGGCATCAACCGCGTGGCCTGGCCGATGCGGCTACCGCCGCCGAAGCTGCCGCCGGCCAACTCGCTGGTCCTCCAGCCGTTCTCCATGATGGGGCCGCGGGTGCAGGCCGGCACCTACACGGTGAAGCTGGTGCAGGGAGACAAGACCTACACCAGCGAGGTGAAGCTGGTGCCGGAGCCGCGCTCCACGCACTCGGCCGAGGACCGCGCCGTGCAATACGACACGGCGATGAAGCTCTACGGCATGCTCGGCCGGCTGACCTACCTCGCGGACGCCGCGGGGAGCGCCAGGGACCAGGCGCGCCAGCGGGCCGAGGCGCTGCCCAAGGGCGACGCGCTGCGCAAGCGGCTCGAAGCGCTCGCCGGCGAGCTCGACCGCTACAACTCGGCGATCTCGGCCAACAGCGAGGGCGGCTGGCTCTCGGGCGAGCGGCAGCTCCGCGAGAAGATGGGCGAGCTCTACGGCGGGGTGAACGGCTACGAGGGCCGGCCCTCGAAGTCGCAGGTCGACCAGGTGGGCGTGCTCGGTGCCGAGCTCGACCAGGCGGCCGCGAAGCTCGAGACGATCAAGCAGGGCGCCCTGGCCGCGGCCAACCGCGAGCTCGAGAAGCGCAAGGTCGCGCCGATCAAGGTGAAAACGATGGAGGAGTGGGAGAAGGAGGACGGCAAGCAGGCGGCCCCGGCCGCCTTGCTCAGCCTGGTGTCCCAGCCTCTGGCGGTGCGGCTCTTCTAGGCCGTAAAATGAAAACGGGAGGGGTGCCCATCCTCAGGCTCCCCTCCCGCGTTTCGTCGAGAGCAGATGATCCTACGCCAGACCTTGGCGTCGTTCCTCCAGAAGCTTGCGCATAATCTTCTTCTTGGCTTGGATGGTCTTGCGCTTACGCTTCACCGAGGGCTTCTCGAAGTGCTGCCGTTTCCTGAGCTCGGTCAGGATTCCAGACTTCTCGACCTTGCGCTTGAACCGGCGGAGCGCGTTTTCAAAGCTCTCCTCCTCGCGCACGTGCACAACGGGCATGAATCAATCACCTCTCTTCAATCGCGGATTCGACGCCCTCTTCGCGAGGGGCGCCTTACCGTTAAATGTCGCTCAAACGGTGGGGGGAAGTCAAGGCGGAGGGGGACTCAGGTGGAAGGGGCGGCGGCCGGGCGCTCGGGCCGCCGCTCCGGCCTGGGTTCGGGCCGCGCTTCTGGCCGAGGAACCGGCCGCGGGGTGACGGCGTCGAAGTCCAGCTCGTAGACGGTGTAGGCGCCGCCCTTCTTCTCGAACCAGACGCCGGCCGCCGCGCCGGTCGGGTCCTTGGCGTAGAACCAGGCGACCACGTTGCGGTCGGGGTACTCGCGCACGTTGTGCAGGTTGGGCTGGCCGAGCAGGCCGCGGACCTCCTCCTGGCGCATGCCTTCCTTGACCTGGGCGAAGAGCTCGCGGGTCATGTAGCGGCTGGCCTTCGCCTTCTCGAGCTCGGGCTTGAGGCGGGGGTGGTCCGGATCGATGAGCAGCGCGGCCTCGTAGATCTCGATGGCGCGCTGGTAGTCTCCGCCGCGGGCGATGAAGTCCTGGGCGAGCACGATGTCCTCGTCGCTCTTGAGGCGCAGCGCCGCCTTCTGGAGGTCGCTGAGCGGCTCGCCGTCGACCGGCGGGTTGGCGTTGATCAGCTCGACCAGGCGGCGGTTGAGCTCGGCCGCCTGCCTCTGGACCTCCTGGCGCAGCGGCCCGTCGGCGGCGGCGGGCAGCGTGCGCTTCTGGTCGAGCTCCCGCTTCGCCGCCTGGATCCAGGCCCACTCGGAATCGACCGCGGCGGATTGGCGTGCCGCGGCCTTCTCCTGGTCGGAGGGCCCGCAGCCGGACAGGCCGGCGAGAGGCAGGCAGGCGAGGAGCAGGCAGGCGAGCCGATGCGGCGGTTTGAATCTACGGGGAGTGGGTGTTCGATGCATCGACGGCGGGTTCCTACCAGGGCGCGCCGGAAGCTACCACAGGGGCGGCGCGGCGGACAAGACTCTAAGCCTTTGTGAACACTGGATTTCTCCGGGGAGCCCCGCCTTGACATGGAGCGGCGCCTACAGAATAATCGACTTCCTTTTAGATCGGATCGCCTCAGCAAGCGCGGAGAGCCAGGATGTCCCTTTCTGACAGAGTCCAAGAGCTGAACCGGGAGATCGGCGCCACGGTGGAGCGCGCGCTCACCGACATGCGCCGCGAGATCTCGGATCGGCTGCGTACCAGCAGCGACGAGGTTCTGCGGCGCCTCGAAGAGTTTTCGCCCGCCCTCCCCGGCTCGTTCCTGGCGCACGAGGACCTGGCGCCGGCGGCCGACGAGGAGAGCGCCGGGGCGCGCCGCAGCGCCTTCGGCGAGCTGCGCGGCGCCATCGCGGCGCTCGACCGCTCCCGCTCGCAGTCCGAGATCCTGGAGGCCCTGCTGGCCGAATCGAGCCGCTACGCCTCGCGCACCGCCCTGCTGCTCGTCCGTGGCGGCGAGATCCGCGGCTGGGCCGGGCGCGGCTTCGGCGACGCCGACCCGCGCGTCGCCGGCCTCACCCTGCCGGCCGCCGGCGACGGCGCCTGGGGGCGCCTGGCCGAAGGGCGCAGCGCCGTGCGGCTCACCGCCGCCGACTGCGCCGAGCTGAGCAGCCGCCTCGAGAGCCCGCTGCCGCGCGAGGGCGTGCTGGTGCCGCTCATCCTGCGCGACCGCGTCGCCGCCGCCCTCTACGCCGACGGCACGGACGACGGCGAACTGCTGATCGAGGCGCTGCAGATCCTCGCCTACTCGGCGGCCCTGGCCATCGAGTCGCTGCCGTTCCGCGAGCGCGCCGCCACCCCGACCCTGATCCTGGAAGACGAGGCCCCGTCCGAGGCCGTTGCGCTCGGCGCCTGGCCCACGGCAGCTGCCGCGGCGCCCGCGGCGCAGCCGGCGCCGGAAGCTCCGTCTACCCCGGCACCCGCCGCAGCCGAGGCCGCCGCTCCGGAGCCGCAGGCCGCCGCACCCGAGCCGGCCCCGCAGGCCTCGGCTCCTCAGCCCTGGGAGGCTCCGCGCGGCGACGTCGAGATCGAAGCGGAGCCCGTCGCAGCCCCGGCCCCGGCCCCGTGGACCGTCCAGCCGGAGCCCGCCGCGGCCGCTCCGGCAGCGCCCGCCGCCGCGCCATGGTCTCCCGCCCCTGCGGCCCCGGCAGCTCCCCCGGCTCCTGCTGCCATGACCGAGGAGCTGCCGGCGCTGCGCGACTTCCCCGCCCGTACGGCCGAGGCCACGGCGCCGGTGCGGCTGCCGAGCCCGGACGCCACCGTGCTGCTCCAGCGCTCGGCCCTGACCGGGGCCGCGGCGCCCCCGGAGCCGCCGCCGGTTGCGGTCCCCGCGCCGCCCCCGCTGCCGTCGCCGCTGCGCTCGGTGGCGCCGCCTGTTGCGGAGCCCGAGCCGGCCGCCGCGGACCCGTTGCGCACGCCGACCGCCGGAGGCGCCGCCGAGGTGCGTCCGCCGAGCGGGGTGGACGGGCCCGGTTGGGCCTTCGCCACCACCCGGGTGCCGGTGTCGCCGAGCGACGAGGCCCTCCACGAGGAGGCCCGCCGGCTGGCCCGCCTGCTGGTCAGCGAGATCAAGCTGTATAACGAGGACCAGGTCGAGGAGGGCCGCCGCAACCGCGACATCTACGAGCGGTTGAAGGAGGACATCGACCGCTCGCGGCAGATGTACGAGGAGCGGGTCGACCCCAGGATCCTCCGCTCGACCGATTATTTTTATCAGGAGCTGGTGCGCATTTTGGCCTCGGGGGATTCCAAATCGCTGGGGATCTGAGCGCCGGCCGCTAGTCAGGCGGTCAGGGGATGTTCCCTGACCGCGTTGGAAGCAAGGTGAGAAGTAGAATGCCGTCCTTTCACCGTCGTCGTCGTGCGCCCGCCGCGCTCTTGCTGCTCGTCCCGCTCGCCCTGGGCTCGGCTCCCCCCCAGCCGCCCGTCCGCTCCGGAGGCCCCCTCCCGGGCCATTCCGACCAGGCCTCGCTCGCCTACGCCGAGGCCGCTTCGGCGGTGCGCCGCAAAGACTGTACCGCCGCCTTCAAGACGCTGGCGCCGGTCGCGGCGGTCCGCGGTTCCGAGGGCAACTTCGCCAAGCTCCTCTCCGGCTTCTACGCCCACGCCTGCGAGCAGGTCGGCCTCGCCGAAGACCGCCTGTTCGCCGCGGTCGACGCGGACGGCCCGCTCGAGGACTGGCGGCTCTACATCCTTTCGGACAGCGCACGGGCCCGCGGGCACATCCTGCTGGCGCAGGCCTCTCTCGCCAAGCTCCTGGGCGACTACCCGGGTTCGATCCTGCGGCCGCGCGCCCTGGTCAAGGCGGCGAGCCTCGCCTGGGAGCGCGGCGACGCCGGCCGCGCCCTGGAGCTGATCCAGCAGGGACGCCGTGAAGACGTGCAGGGAGACGAGGCCACCCAGCTCGAGGCGCTCGCCTGGGAGATCGGCATCCGGCGCGGCGACTCCGCCGTGCAGCGCGAGGCCGGCCGCCGCCTGCTGGCCGGCTCGCCGCAGAAGGCCTCCGAGCTCAAGGTGGTCGAGATCTTCCGCGGCCCCGCCGGCACCCTCGACTGGTCGGGCTTCCTCACCGCCCAGCAGCTCGCGAGGCGGGCGCACGCCCTGCTCGAGCTCAAGCTCGAACCCAACGCTCTCTCCGCGCTCGACGCGGTGCAGGTGCAGGAACGCGGCTTCGAGTGGTACATGCTGAAGGCCCGGGCGCTCACCCGCGCGCAGCGCGGCGGCGAGGCGCTGTCCCTGCTGGCCGCAAGGAGCACCGCCGACCTGCGCCAGGCCGCGGCCCTCTCCTGGGCGCGCGCCGAGGCTGCCGAGGAGGCCGCCACCGCCCGGCGCGGGCGCGCCGGCGACGCCGCCAGCCGCCGCCTGCTGCGCCTCGAGGCCCAGCAGCACCTCCAGAAGGTGGTGCAGACCGGCGGCGATCCGGAGCTCTCCGCCAAGGCTCTGAAGTCGCTCTACGCCGCCTACGTCGAGGACGACCTCTTCGACCGCTCCATCGAGGCCCTGCGCAAGCTGCGCCAGCTCGATCCCGCGGACACGACCGGCGCCACCAACCTCTGGCAAGTGGGGTGGCGGGAGTACGGCCGGGGCAACTTCACGGGCGCGATCGGCACCTGGACCGAGCTCTACTCCCTCTATCCCGAGAACTCCGCGGCGCGGCGCGGCCGGTATTGGTCGGCGCGCTCCTTCGAGGCCCTGGGCGAA
>Ga0190265_10001537_pt1 | contig 15191 bp, 13 predicted proteins | sample Popmic124T_FD_133135 | JGI IMG/M metagenome (GOLD analysis project Ga0190265, IMG submission 133135) | Populus adjacent soil microbial communities from riparian zone of Indian Creek, Utah, USA - 124 T | ecosystem: Environmental > Terrestrial > Soil > Riparian zone | place: USA: Utah | collected...
ACTGACCCAATTGATGGCCTGGTCGGTCATGTCCGTGGTGAAGTGATAGCCGGGAGTGGGCGGCGCCTCAATCCGCACCGTGCCGTCGTAGATGGCCGGCGCCCACTGGTTGGTCTCCCCGCCGATGAAGCCGTAGAACTTGTCGAACCCCGACCGCGTCGGCCAGCGATCGAACGGGCCCGAGACCGAGGCTTCCCACGCCGGCGTTTCGTGGTACTTGCCGAAGGCGGCCGTGCTGTAGCCGTTCTGGCGCAGGATCTCGGCCAGCGTCGTGACGCTCTTGGGACGCACGCCGGTCATGCCGGGGAAGGCCGTGGCCATTTCCATGATGGTGCCGGCGTTGTTGACGTGGTGGTTGCGGCCGGTGAGCAGGGCCACGCGCGTGGGGCTGCACAATGCAGTGGTGTGGAAACGGTTGTACTTCAATCCGGCCGCCGCCAATTTCTCGAGCGTCGGCATGTGGATGGGGCCGCCGAAGGCGCTCGAGTGGCCGAAGCCGATGTCGTCGATCAGCACGATCACCACGTTGGGCGCGCCCTGCGGCGCTTTTACCTCGAAGCGCGGCGGGGCCTTCGCATTGCGGGCGTCGAGTTCGGTGATCGGTGTGACCTTTGGCTCCGGGATCGGCAGGATCGTGCGGTCGAGCGTCCCCTCGGTTGACGACGACTGCGGCTGTGCGAAAGCGGTTAACGGCGCGAGGCAGGCGATCATCGAGAGCGCGGTGCTGGTTAGGGCTGTGAAGGCCGTGCGTTTCATCGTTTTTTCCCTCTGGGAAGTTCGTGGTTTAAGCGCATGTGAAAATGATGCCCGACACTCTACCTAACACTCTGGTTTGCGACAATCGCGTCAAGGTGAGAATGCATTTCCAAATTGTTGCTCGTGTTGAAGGCTTGGAGGGAAATTCTGGCGATGCCACCATGAATCTCGTCCGTCGTGTGAAGCGTGCAGCGGATGTCGCGTCCCCATTCGGCAAAGCTGGCGGGGCAATCAATCGTTCGCACGCGGCACCCGAATGACTTGCCTCCAATGGTCACACGTTCGCCCGGCAGTTCCTTAATGATCGCCTGGGGATGGGTCAACGGATGCTCCTCCGGGTCAATTTTCGCCTCCATAATGAATCGCTGCACGCGCACAGGCTGCGCGGCGTCGGATGACACGTATGTCCTCTCGATGACAAGCCGGTCCGGGTGCTTCGAAATCAATCGCGCGGTCACCCGAAGCGGCTGCTTGACGCCATTCACCTCTTGAAACCCCTCGAAGGTAACAGTGGAATCGCGAGGCCCGTTTGCCCAGCGATCGTAATCCGGATTGCGCACTTTGCCGTCTGCAACGGCGACATCCTTCGGAGTCTCATGCGTATCGCCGACCATGATCAGCGGAGCAATGTATTGCCGCACGAACGGCGCTTTGACGGTATCGGTGTGCCCACCAAAGTCGCCGGCCTTCGCGAATTCCGGCCGCCAGGCGACATGCGCCACCTTGGCATATTGGGCTCGTGTCTCGGACGACGCGCCGGCGGGCAACACGAATCCGCGAAGACCGGCCGAAGGCGATGACGTGCGGTCGGCGGTTCCTGCCATCGGCACCATGAACGCCAGCACCGCATCCTTCTCCGATGTGAACACGTGCATGCGGTTGCGGACACGGTGCAGCGCACGAGTCAAGTCGTGATCGGCGCTCACCGAGGCGCCCAGCAGAATGACGTGATCCACCGGACAAGTAGGCGGAAGCGCTTCCAGCGTGAAGACAGCCACGGCCGTACCCGCCGAGAGCCCGATCAGCGTCAGCGGCGCTCCCCGATGCTCCTGGGCGTATTGCTGGATTTCCCGGGCCAGTTCGTTCGCCTTCGATCGCTTGTAGTCGACGCTTGCGTTCTGATCCGCGACAACCCCCCCACCGGTGTTCCATGCGAACATCTCGCCGGCCCCGTCGTATCCCGCGGCGAGCAAACCGTCTCTCACGCCGCCGCTCCAGTTGGACAGCAGACTGCCGCCGCCGGCGCCGTCGAGGTAATAGACGTAACCGCGCGTCATCCGCTCGGCGCGGTCCGGCATCGTCTGGCTGCAACCGGCCGCCAGCCACAGGAGAGATAAGGCTGCCGAGTATGCCATAAATGTCATGGCAGTTCGCATGATGTGTCCTTTTGCTGCTGCTTGCCTGATCAACTCAAACTCGCACCGCTATCGCTACGACCCACTCGAATGATTCGTTGTCGAATTCATCCAACCCCGGAGGTCAACCAACGGTTGTTGCGTAACCTTCATGACGCCGCTGTCGGGGCGATCGAGCGAGGCAATTAGTGCGAACACCATGGCGAACGACAAGGCCAGGATGGGCCGCGCCATGGACCGTTTCGATCCCGCGATTCCCGTCTGATAGCCGACGCCCATCATGCCGAAAATCGTGATGCAGTAGAGCGCGAGCCAAATCTCGCCGGGAACCCGCGCTTGAATTCCGACCGTCACTCTCAACACATGAATTCCATTCAACTCGTTCAGCGAATCGATGTACAGTGCGGCGACGTCTGAATTCATGTCCTTCCGCGCGTTCGCGACCGCCATGTTCCACAGCCAGTCCTGTATCTGCTGCGTCTCGGACAGGAAGGTCTTCACGCGCTGCGAGTCGAGGCTGGTCGCCTCGGCGAATGCCACGCGCAAATCGACGTATTGCCGCAGGCAGCGCTTGGCCTCGGCGCGATCCATCTCCGGCAGAAAATCCGTTCGCTGCCAGGCGGTGCGTATGGCGATGGCGTCATCGCGCACCAGTCCCTTCCTGGCATCATGGCGTTCCGAGACGATTCCAAATGTGAACGCCAGCATGAACGCCGACAGCCCCAGGATGGCGCCGGCGATCGCGGACACTGGCGATTCCATTTCATCCTTCGACCGCCGGTGGGCGCCGCGCCCAAGCAGGTACCCCGCCTCGATGGCAACCATCACGACGAAGATCGTCCCGGCGAAAAGGGCCCAGATGGGCATGGCGTCGATGCTCATGGGCGATCACTCAGGAGAGTAAGATGGACTTTCAATCCTGTCTCCATGGCCAGACCAAGCTTTCGCTTTCGCATTACGGTTTCCGCTTACTCGTATCGAGTGGGCGGTCATGGGCCGCCGCCTGTTTTTGCCATTCGTCCTGCGTCATCACACAACGGAAGCCGAGGTGGTTCTGGCCCGTGTCAGGCGAGGTGCGCATCCGCGCCGACGGTCGGTAACTGGCGCAGTATTGCCCGTTGCAAAGAAATGATCCTCCGCGGTTGACGCGCTTCGGCGTGTGCGGCTCGGTCGGGTCCAGCGCCGTCTCAGGGCCTTTGGGGTTGTCGGTGACGCCGGCGGCCTTACTCGCCCTTTCGGCGGCGGTCTTGTATTCATCGGCGCGATACCAGTCGCCGCACCATTCCCACACGTTGCCGATCATGTTGTAGAGGCCATATCCATTTGGCGGGAACGCCTTCACCGGCGCAGTGAGAAGAAACTTGTCCGCAGGTTTCTTCTCATAAGGAAATGCGCCCTGCCACAGATTCGCCTTGATGTTCGTGTCGCTCGGCGCGTCGTCGCCCCAGATGAATCGCTTGCCTTCCTCGCCGCCGCGGCAGGCAAATTCCCACTCCGCTTCGGTCGGCAGCCGCTTGCCGGCCCATTTGCAATAGGCGATTGCATCGTCCCACGATATGTGAACGACAGGATGATTGTCGTAATCCGTCGACTTGTCGATCGCACTGCGCGGGCCAAGCGGGTGCCTCCAGTCCGCCCCGGGAACCCACGACCACCACTGTTGCCAGCACGACGGCCCTTCCAGCGACACCGGTCCTTCCGTCGGCGCGAAGACCATCGAACCGGCCACTAGGAGCGACTCATCTGGTTTCGGCGTTCCCGGCGGAACCTGTTTCTTCAGTTCCTCCCACTCCGGCTTCTTCTCGGCAGTCGTAACGTATCCGGTCGCCGCGACGAATTCCTTGAACTGATCAACGGTCACTTCCGTCTGATCCATCCAGAAACCGTCGACTCTGACGCGATGCGCTGGGAATTCGTCCGGCTGTGCATCCGTGTCACCGGCAACGCCGCCCATCATGAACTCGCCGGCCGGAATCCAGACCATGCCCTCGGGCCACGCCTTGGGCGGCCAATTTGTAGTTGAAATAGACGTGCCCGCTGGGCCACGGGCGTTGGCGCTTTCCCGAGTTTTTGTTTCAGTCGAGGGACGAGATTGTGTTAACAGAGCCGCGGCGCGGGAGGACACTTGTCGGCAGCAGTCCTTCGTTTCAGATTTAGGAGGGCCCGTTTGCGCCGACGCGTATGGATTCGAGCCTGGTTCGTCTGCGGCGCTTAGGCAGATGATCGCAAGCGTGTATCGCGCAATTCCGATCAATTTCTTTTTCAAGGAAAAACTGCCTTCCTCCCACACCGACCTTCAACGCGCACTTGCCGCTAGTCGTTGGTCGCGCTCCATCCGTCAGCCGGATTGAACTCGTCGATCTTGCCGGCCAGCTCCGTTGTCTTGTCGCCGAGGTCTTTTTGGTAGATCCTGCCGTTCGGACCGACCATCAGGGTCATGACGCCCGATGAACCCCATTCGACCGGCGTGGCGATCAGCGCGAAACCCGCCACCATGTGCCCGTTGATGACGTAGTCAAACTTGCCGCCCGGCGCCTTATCGCCCTGCCGCGTGAGAATTCGGAACACGTAGCCCTGATAGGGTTGCGGCGCGCCGGAACTTGCGGAGTCAGATTTCGCATATCCCTCGGCCCGCGCCTCCGCGACCAGCGGTCCGAGCGGACTCAGCGGCTCATCCGATTTGACTTCCCAATAGAGGCCGTCCTTCTTTCCAGCGCTGCTTGCCAGGCGCTGGGCAAATTCAAGGACGTCATCGCCATCGCGATCTTCTAGTTGATACTCTCTCTGCGCAGTGACATAGCCGCGGCAGACGCTGATGGCGTTGAGCTCGTTTTCCCCGACCCGGCGATTGATCATCTCATCCAGGCCGGCCTCCGTGTCAAAGAACCATTTCTTACTAATCTGCACGAGCGGCACGGCAAAAGGATGATCCTCGACCCCGATGTGAATAATCGCCGTGTCGTCGCCCTCGCGAACCAGCCGCGATGACTTTGCCAAGCGACGCGCGAACTGCTCGCAGACCTGCTTGTCCTGAACCTCATCGCCCGATTCGAGTTCCTTGATCTTCGGCCCGAACAGCTCCTGCAAGGCATCCCGATCCTTCGCTTCGGCGGCGGCCTTCAGCGCCTTCACGCCGTCTTCTGGAGCATCAAACAGCTTCCGATCCGTTGGCGCCTCGTCCGCCCGCGCCTCCACGTTCGTCAATAGGAGACAGCTCGCGGCGATGAGCGGCAGGCACAGGCCGACGCGTTGTTTGCATGATTGACTTGGTGTCATGGCTGTAGCTCCTATTAGCAACTTGATTCGGCTTGCATCCTTCCGCCCACATTCGGGTCGGCTCCGACCTATCGGCGACCTCGGCCGCCGCCGCCCCCGCGACCGCCCCCACGCCCGCCTCGCGAACCGCCGCGACTGGCACTGCCGCGGCTGGAATTTCCACGGCTGCTGTAATTGCGAGTTTGGCTCGACCCCCGGCGATCGCCGAAAGAGCTTCCGCCATAGGAGCTTCCGGAACTCGGTCTCGCGCTGGGCCTACCATAACTTGAACTTGACGAGCGGGAAACGCTGGCCGGTCCCTGACTCGCTTGTGAACCCCTCGGGGGATACTGGGTGGCTGATGAGCCTCGACTCTGATATCCGCGATTGCTTGCGCGGGCGGAATTCGATCGACCTGCCTGGGTAAATGCGCTGGAGTGAGGGCTCGGCCGCGGTGTCGCGGCTGGATGGCGATTCGCATAACCCCCATCGCCGCGCTGACCGGTGCTGGGGCGGTTGCCGCCGGCGCTCGCGTCGGGCCGATCGCGCCCGGCGGCCACGTTATTGCCGGAGCGAATCCCCGTATTCTGATAGCCGCGGTTAATGTTCACATTGTTTTTCGTAAAGCTGGCCTTGTTGTATTGGGAGTACCGGCCGGAGTAGGTCGGGGCTCCATAAGTATTGGGGCGGCGCCAGGCGGCGCCGTGCCCATTCTCTCCCCACACGGCCGCGCCCCGTGGACCGACATAGGCGCCGCCATGCTCTCCCGCGATCGCTGCCCGTCGAGGCCCCGCGGCCGCGGTCCAGTGCTCGCCGTGATGCACGATGCCTCTGTGTGCCCAGCCTCCCCAGTGTCCGGGTTGGCAGTGGACCACGCGGTGGCCAAACCAGTCGCAGTCGGTATCAAGCCACGCGCCCAACGCAAGCCCGGCACCGAAGCTGATCGCCGACGCCGCCGCAGCAGTGCCGACCGAGACGTCGTCGTCATCGTCATCGTCTACATAGATTACGGTTGGGTTGTACTGCGGAACGTAAACGACCTCGGGCTCCGCAGGGACAATTCGAACAACCGCCTGTTCCTCAACGATGGTCTGTTCCGGAGTCGATTTCAGTGCTCCGGCCGCCTGTGCCTGACGCCGGAGTCGCTGAATGGCGTCCATGACATCCTGTTGCTGCGATAGAAACGCGGCACCCAGCGCGTTGGTCCGGTCCAGATCACTGTCCAATCTGTGAAGCACGTCAGGATACCGGCAGATCGCTTTGACCGATGGATCCCACGTTTGCGTGTCGATTGTTGACATGTCCGGCTTGGACCGCAACCAACGAGCGGCCTGGACGATTTCGATGGGAAACGTCGAGGCCGGCAGGATCTGCGAGATAAGCACGTCGGGATACAGCGCGATCGGCGCCAGGAGCTTTTCAAGTTCCGTCGCCGGAAGCTTGACCTCCGTTGCGCTGGTCTGAGCTGCGGCCGTAGAACAACAGGCAGTGAAGAGCGCACACACAAGCGTCAGATGAGTCTGGCTTTTCATGACGACCCTCCGCTGAGTATCGATCGAGAGTCTCAAGCCGCGGATGGCGTCAACGCCCCGCATCCGAAAGCAAGTCATCGCGCTCTCGATGGTCGGTCCGCGGTCGAGCTGGGGAGCTTCGCCATCGTATCGACCGACACCCCGGGTGTCCATGTTTTCAAAGGGAGTTTCGTTGACCCGCCCGGCCATCGCCTTTATGTTTATTTATCACTTTTCATTAAGACATTGCGGCGAGTCCGCCGTGCGCGCGGCCGCAGGCCGATTGAAGGAGATCGAGATGAAACATCGAATGGGTGTTCTTGCTGCCTTGGCGTCCGCATGCGTGGGTTTCAGTGCGTTGCGCGCCGCGCGGGCAGATGATACGCTTCTGTCACGCATCCCGCCCGATACAAACACCGTAGCCGTGATCGACGTCGATAAGCTCATGAAAAGTCCGCTGGGCGTTCGAGAGAAGTGGAAGGAAAAACTCAAGAACGCTTACGCCGCCAATCCGATCCTCGTCCCGCCGAATGCAAGCCGGCTTGTACTGGCCGCGATGATCGATCCGTCAACCATGCTGCCCGCCTGGGAGGTTTCCGTTATCGAGTTGAATTCGACGCCCTCGATGAAGAAGATCGCCCGCGCCGAGGGGGGGTACGTAGACACCATCGCCGAAAAGCCATCGGTGTGGTCGCCGATCAATGCGTACTTCCTGCGGCTCGATTCCAAATTGCTCGGCACGGTCGCGCCGGCCAATCGGCAGTTCGCCGCGCGGTGGGTACGTCGCGGGGCCACGCAGGGCGATGACGTCTCTCCATTTCTTCGCAAGGCGGTCGCTTCGATGGCGCCGAACGTCTGTTACCTCTTCGCCATGGATTTGAAGGATGCAACCTCCACCAAGCGGATTCGGCACCGCATGGAAACGGGCGATTTTGAGTCGTTTGGGGAGTCGACCGTAGATTCTGAAAAGATTGGTCCGATCCTCGCTTCAATCAAGGGTGTGACGCTCCATATCAGCGTGAACGACGAAATCTCAGGCTCCGGCCATCTGGAATTCGGTCGTCCGGCCGCGGCCCTCGCCGATATCGCCAAACCGTTGCTCCTGGAATTCCTGGCCAAATGCGGCGCGAGTATCGACGATTTCGAGGATTGGAAGGTTTCCATCAAGGGCGAGGGCGTCACGTTCGCCGGCAAGCTCTCGGTCGACGGGATGCGACAACTCCTCAGCATCGTCGACCCGCCGAGCCCCCTGGCTGCCGGCGATTCCGACGAGGAGACGGCGACTGGGAATGAAGAAAGTAGCACGGCTGCGATGGCCGCCGCGTCCAAGGGCTACTACACCGCAATCGCCCGAGCAGTCGAGAACATTGGGAAACAGCTTCGCGGCGCATCTTCGTTGAGACAGGGCGCCACGTACGTAGCGCGCGACGCGCGACGGATCAACCGGCTTCCGATCCTGAACGTGGACGAGGAACTGCTGAAATGGGGCGCGGACGTGAGTTCGCAGCTCAACGAAATCGCGGCCACGGCGGGAGTGGGAGGCTTGCAGACGAAGGCTCGCGCGGTCGGCATACAGGACGCCTATGTGTCCGGCGGCAGTTCCTACAATTATGATCGCGAGATTCGTTCGAACCCCAATGACAGAATCGCCCGGCAGAACGTAAAGCGTCAGCGCCTTGCGGCCTCGGCGGAGGAAAAGGCCAGGCTCGCACAAGTTGCGACGCACGTCCTTCAGAACATTGAGACGTCCCGTGCCCAGATCCGCGCCGCCATGACCCAGAAATACAAGATCGAATTCTGACCCGGATCAGGAACCACTTCAGCTTGTTGCGGATTCATGACAACAATCAAGCCTTCACCGGCCACTGAAATCCTCACCGGGCTGGGAACTTCGGATCCCTCGTTGGTGGCGGCTCAACTTCTTCCGCTCGTTTATGATGAGTTGCGCCGAATCGCCGCATCCTATCTTCGTCGAGAACGAAAGGGCCACACGCTGAATCCCACGGCGCTGGTTCACGAAGCGTTTCTGCGTCTGGTGGATCAATCTCGCGTTGACTGGCAGGGCAAGACGCATTTCATGGCCGTGTCCGCCGAAGCCATGCGTCGCATTCTCATCGACCATGCCCGCACACGACAGAGGGACAAGCGCGGAAAAGACTGGCGGCGCGTGGCCTTCGATCAGGCTGTTTCGGAGCTGGCGCTGCCCGAGTCCGACCTCATCGATTTTCGAGATGCACTTCAGAAGCTTGCCGCAATCGATCCACGTCAGGCCCGGGTTGTGGAGTTGCGGCTCTTTGGCGGATTGAGCATGGAAGAAATCTCGACCATCATTGGCGCTTCGAAGCGCACCGTAGAGGGCGACTGGACGCACGCCAAGGCCTGGCTACGCTCGGAATTGTCTCCGGATGGCGTCAAGTGACATCTGATCGACACGCCAGAGTCAAGAAAATATTCCTTGATGCATGTGCGCTGCCGCCCGACGGACGATCCACTTTTCTTTCGAAGGCATGTGAAGGCGACGTTCCTCTCTTCACGGAAGTGCAGCGCCTGCTGGCCCATCACATCCACGAAAACGCGAATCAGAGCGAGGATCGCCCCGGCGCAGCGTCCGCGGCGCCGAGCCTATCAGAACTGCCGGTGTTTCCACCCGGACACATCGTTGCAGGGCGATATCGAATCGTTTGTCCTCTGGGTGAAGGCGCCATGGGAAGGGTATTCCGGGCGGAAGATCTCAGCCTGAAGCAGGACGTCGCGCTCAAGTTTCTCCCCGTGCTCCATGGCCTCGATCCCATCTGGCGACGCCGGGTTGAAACCGAGGTCAGGCTGTCGCGGGAAGTCTCACATCCGAGCATCTGCCGGGTCTACGATCTCGCCGAAGTCGACGGCATGCCGTTTATTTCAATGGAATACATTGACGGCGAGGACCTTGCCTCCCTGCTGCACAGAGTCGGCCGGCTGACGGGACCACGGGCGATCGACATCTCCAGACAGATTTGCGCGGGTCTCGCGGCCGCCCACGTTCACGGCGTGCTGCATCGCGACCTCAAGCCGGCAAACGTGATGCTCGATTCAAGGGGCAGGGTTCGAATCACGGATTTCGGATTGGCCGTGGTCGCGGGTCACGTCGAACGCGCCGAAATTCGCGCGGGCACGCCGCGATACATGGCCCCGGAACAGTTGGCCGGCGTCTGCGTCAATGAGAAAAGTGACCTCTATTCCCTCGGCCTGGTGTTGTACGAAATGTTCACTGGCCGGCCCGCATTCAATGCAGACAGCGCCATGGAGTACCTTCGACTCCATCTTGACGAGGCGCCGGCGCCGCCATCGGACATCGTGCCGGAAATTGACCCGCAGGTTGAAGCCGTCATTCTGGCCTGCATCCGCAAAGATCCGGACGAGCGACCGGAGTCGGCACTGCACGTTGCCGCGGCGCTGCCCGGCGGAGACCTGCTGGCTGCCGCATTGGACGCCGGACAGATTCCCACGCGGCAGATGCTGGCGGAATCCGCGGCGGAAAAAGTCATCAACAAATCTCGAATGTATCATGCCGCGGTGGCCGCGCTGGTGCTTTTCATCATGGCGACTTTCCTCGGCCGCGGCACTCACCCGATCGCTAAGGACGGCGGTGTGAAATCGCCTGATGTTCTGATCGAAAAGGCTCGGGAAGTTTCCAGACTCGCGGGTCACGGCCCTGCGACAGGGGCGATCGAGGGTCGCTATCTTCCGTCGGCAGACACGGTCTTTCCGCGAATCGTCTCCACCATTTCAGGTCCGAACTTCCGCCCGGCAGTGCCAACGGGAGTGGAGCTGCTGTTCCGCTATCGCGAGAATTCTGAATACTCCCTTCCTTCAACCGGCGATGGGCTTTCAATCGTCATGCCTGAAACAGCTGGCCTTCACGATGAATCGGCGTCAATCGCCGTGACGACAACCATTCTCGATGGCGGCGGACGACTTCTGTTTTTCGAGTCGAAGGCCACTCCCGCCTCCACGCTTCATTCCGCTGCCTCTGCAACGGGTTGGCAATCACTGGTTCGCGCGTCCGGCCATGATCCGCAGGACTTGCTTCCAACCGCCTCCGTGGTAATTCCGCAAGTGCATGTCGACGAACAACGCGCTTTCCGCGCTCGTTCATCGCACGAGCCGGTGCGGATCGAGATCGCGAGTCGGCGTGGGTCCGTTCAGTTCTTTGCAGTCCTTAGCGAATCAACTGACAAGTCCAATGCAGCACTCTCATCGGGTGAGATTGTCTGGAGCAGGGTTAGAACCGCACGCAATACGGTCCTGCTTCTGCTGCTGGCGGCAGCGATTCCGAGTGCATGGAAGAACTCAAGGAACGGTGGTGATGTCATCGGATCCGCACGGCTTGGATGCTTCATTGTCGTGATTCGGCTCGTCGGCGCTCTTTTGGCAATGCAGAACGTGGGGAACTTTTCCGAAAACATCGAGAACGCCGCGCACAGCGCCGTCACCGCGTTAAGCGAAGGGCTGATCGTTGCGATCTTCTACTTGGCCATTGAGTTGCAGGTTCGTCGACTCTGGCCGCGCACGCTCGTTTGCTGGAGCCGCCTGATCGCAGGGCGGCTTCGCGACCCCAATGTCGGCCGCGACGTGTTGCTGGGCTGCGTCGTCGGATTTTTCTGGGCAAGTTTGATGTTCCTCGATCGCCGGATACCGACTTGGATGTGCTGGGAAGCTCGCACGCAACTTCGAATGTTCCAGGGACTGGACGACTTGCTCGGCGCCCGATTCGCATTCGCCGGCATGCTCGACACGGTGCGAAGCGGGGTTTATCAGGGACTCGTCACGCTGTTCTTGCTTGTCATGGCAACGTGGTTCGCGGGGCCTCGGCGATGGCTGACCGTGCTGATCGTCTGGTTGATTGCTGCCGTGATGTATGCGCCGGCTGCTTCGCACCCCGTGACGGCCTGGACGCTCTTCGCGTTCGGTGGAGTCGCCGTCGCGCTCTACGCGCTGATGCACTGGGGGTTGGTCAGCCTCCTTACCGCGCTCTCGGTGCTGGGTTTGCTCAGCGCCTTTCCGATCACCACGGATCTCAAGGCGTGGTATGCCGGCTACGGTCTCTTTGCCGCCGCCGCGACCCTGGGCCTCGCGCTCTGGGGGTTTCTCGAGGCACTACGACCACCTGGCCGGGCCGCACTTCATCCTTCCGCGATCTGAACGCACTCACACGGTCCGCATACGGCGGTCCTTTCCCAGGAAAAATCCAGGCGTCTGCGGATCGACTCGCTATTTGTCGCGTTGTCTCGTGGCAAAGGCCGAACCGGGCCTGCGACAGGACACGAATTCAGCCGAGAGCGGTTCTCGGAAACACAGGCGCCCGGTTACGGCATTAAGGAGTCTCTGAATGAAGTCACGTTGCAAGAAATGGTTGCTCGCCGTAAGCGGTTTCGCGGTGTACCAGGTTGCGGGGTGCGGCGTCCTCGATCAGCTCAAGGACCTCTTCCCGAACCTTCCCGCTTTTGGCGCCTGATTCTGTTTCCGGGTTCGGCGCCGCTGAAAGCGAGCCGGCGGCGCCGACCACTTTTTCTCCTTTTACTGCCGCGAATTTGTACGGTCGGCCGGCCAAGGCCCACTTGTTCTTCAGTACCGATTTAGCAACTGGAGCGATGTATGTGGTTTTTGCAGATGTTCCAAGACCTTCTTGATGAGATTGGTGGCGCAGTTCCGACGCCCCTGAAGGACCTTCTCAACCAGGTCCTTCAGGCAGTCTCAGACCTTTTTGGCGGAATGAACCCGTAGAGCTTCTCTTCCTCTGGTGGGAGGACGGGGCGCACTGAGCGTTTTCCCCAACTCAGGCGCCTCTCCTCTCAGCCGGCAGACGCAGTCATTTTCTAACACCTTGGGGATGGTTGATGCGAATCACCTGGGCCCGCCGGGAGTCGCCCCGGCTGCTGGAACAGCGTTCGTGCAATGCCACTGGTTGGACACACCTGATTGAACCTGGGGATACGACATGCCTTCTTCTAATTCTGTACATGTTGTCGGAACTGGCAGTTGCCTGCCCGGTGACCCTGTTCCGAATGACCGCGTGGAAGACGTCCTTGGACGGCTTAGTAACGCGCCGCCAAAGGTCTTAAGCTTTGTAGAGCAGATGGGCCCGCGGATGCTCGAGCGTAACGGCATCAAGGCCCGGCACTACGCCGTGGATCCCGAAACGGGGAACATGACGCACACCTTTGCGTCCCTGTCCGAAGTCGCGGCGCGAAACGCCCTCGAGATGGCGGGCATGTCGGCCAGCGACGTTGATCTTCTGATCATCGGCTGTCCTTCCTACGATCAGAGCACGCCGCCCACCAGCGCCCTTCTACAGGAGCGACTGGGAATTGAGACCTGCGCCGAGATGGAGATTCACTCCAACTGCTCAGGCATGGGCAAGGCCGTTCAGATTGCCTTCGACGCCTTGACCCTCGGCCGCTATCGCACCGCGCTCGTCTGCTACAGCCAGCTTTCGTCTGTCTACTTGCGCAGTTGCTACTTCAACCAGGCGAAGATGGACAAGACCAACGCCGCCCTGAGGTGGATTCTCGCCGACGGCGCCGGCGCGGTATTACTTCGCGCAGGCGAGGAAGCCGGCGACAGGGGTCGGGTGATCGATACGTTTGTTCAATCCGTTGGCGGCCGGAGTGCGGCGGGCATGACCGCGGGCGGCGCCGCGGCTGACCTTGTAAACAAGGATTGTCAGATTCCCGAGCTGTACGACGCCGGACGCCATCATTTGTGGCAGGACCTCAACGCGGTGAACACTCGCGCCGCGCCGCTGTTGCTGGAAGGACTCTCTCGGTTCACCGCGCAGATGGGGATCGCTTCAAGCAGTGTCGATCACTACGTCGTCTCGATCCCCTCGTTGAAGCTCTATGAAGATCACATCCCGGCCTACCTCGAGCGGCTCGGCATTACCCGCGAGCAGATTCAGTTTCGTTGCGCAAACGTGGGGTACATGGGCGGCGCGGCCACGCTGGTGCATCTGGATCAGATGGTGCGATCCGGCGAGATCAAGCCGGGCCAACTGGTCGTCGTTCACGCCGTCGAATCCAGTAAATGGATGTCCGCGGGCTTCGCCCTGCGGTGGTGATCGCTCGGCCCCCCGGTGATGGACGCCAATTCAAATCTGTATCAAGGGTCAGCTCGATGGTCGCGCCCCGAGCGCAGCCCAGGCTTCATTCAGATTCCGCGATGCACGAAATGGATAAGCGAATGCAAAACGAGCATGGATGGCCGAGCGAATTGAATGAGATCCGGCGGTTCCTGGACACATGGTACTTCTCCATTTCAGATTCCGGGCATCTCCACGTGCGACCGCTAAGGGATCGGGTGGCCTGCCGTGACATGCATGCATTCCTGGAGCGCCTCGAAGTCCTTAGGAATGATGGCCTTCCGGTGACGATGACATTCGATTTCACGAGGATGCTCATGTCCGCCGGGCGTTGGCGGCGCACTTCGGCGCTCTTTCGGCGGTATGCTGAAGGGATCGCCTCTTCAACGCTCGTCGTTCCCGGCAGACGGCAAAGAGGCGGGATTATCTTTGTGCTGCGATCGAACGTGCAACGGCCGCAATTAGTTCGAAATTGAAAGTGTGTCGAGCGATTTCAGACTTCCGGAACTTGAATCGCCGGTTGACTCACGTCCGATCTGCGCCAATAAATCACCGCGCAAAGCATTGGTGAAGACGCCAGGCGCTTCGAGCGCGCGATCATCGCGCCGGAAAGCGCCAAAAATGTGCGACATAGGGAAGACCGGCGATGGGAAGAGTTTCAGACCGCGCGGCGTGTAACGAATGTGGCTATAGACGGTACGGGTAGCGTTCAAACGATATCAGTACCCTTATAGACGGGCAAATGCATAGGTCATGCAATAGGCGATGAAGATCACCAACACCCCCCTGCTCCATCCTGCTAAGCTACGGGCGCGGCTGCGAGAGAGCATGGCAGGAAAAGGGCCGATGGTCACGCGGCAGCAGCCGTGCGGACCCATGCATGGAGGTCTCGCAATCGGGAGAATCCTCCCTTACCGAGACGCAGGCGATTCGGACAGCAGACGAGCTTAGTCGGCCCCCGGATTTTCCAGGGCGTCGTCGGCCGCGAAGGATTGGCGCGGAGGTGACGCCTGCGTTTCACCCTGCAGCCAGCCGATGACGAGAAAATCCGCCGCCACGCGGCGCTGCGCCAGCGTGGGGTCGTAGTCGATCGCAAGTGCCGATGTCTCGGCATCGACGAGGGCGCGTTCCGCCGCGGCCGGGCCGAGGAGGTCGTAATAGCCGCGCGTCCGCATCGAGGCCTCCAGTCCCGCCGCC
>Ga0190265_10001538_pt1 | contig 15185 bp, 13 predicted proteins | sample Popmic124T_FD_133135 | JGI IMG/M metagenome (GOLD analysis project Ga0190265, IMG submission 133135) | Populus adjacent soil microbial communities from riparian zone of Indian Creek, Utah, USA - 124 T | ecosystem: Environmental > Terrestrial > Soil > Riparian zone | place: USA: Utah | collected...
CAGGAGAAGATCGGCAAGATCGTCAACCAGAAGCTGCCCGTCGAGGTGCTCACGTACGACTTCGAACGTGGACGTTTGGTCGCCAAGCCGGTCACGAACTGGTTCGACAACGGCGTCGCCGAGCGTTTCTTGGACTTCACCATTGTGAAGCCAGGACGGGGGCGGTCGCGATTCGCGGCGACCGAGAATCACATGGTGTCGACGCCGGGAGGCTGGCGGACCGCTGGGGAGCTCGTCGTTGGTGATCGCGTGATGCAGTCCGCGACGGAATACCTCAGCGACTTCCAGTGGGAGGTCGTGCTCGGTGGCCTGATGGGCGACGGTGCTCTCTCGCCGACGCGCAATGGGTCGAGTGCACGATTCCGTTGGGGACACGGAGCGAAGCAGGCGGCGTACGGCGACTGGAAGGCATCGTTGTTCGCCAACGTGACGGTGAGCCGGTCGACGAACGCCAAAGGCGCGGTCTTCCACGACGTACAACCCCTCGCCGAGCTCGCTGGGCTGCGCGACGCGGTGTACGTCGGTGGAAAGAAGGTGCTGAGCGACGACTACCTGAAGCGCCTGACGCCGTTGTCGCTCGCGGTCTGGTACATGGACGACGGAGGTTTCACGCTCCGTTCCAAAGGTGTCCAGCAGCGCACCGAGGGTGGCAGTGGGCGATCGGAGATCTATGTCGAGGCCTTCTCCAGCGACAGCCAGGAGCGTCTCCGCTCATACCTGGCCGACACGTGGGGCATCGAGGCGAAGGTCGATCGTCGCGGTGTCAGGCAGATGGCGGTCCTGCAGTTCCCGACGGCTGAGACGGCGAAGTTCCACGCGCTCATCGCACCGTTCGTGCATCCGTCGATGGAGTACAAGCTGCTCCCCAAGTACCGCGGTCGCTTCGGTGTCGAGCCGGTGTTCGCCGAGCCGCGGCAGGTGCTGATGCCGATGCGGATTGCCAGCATCGCTATCAAGCCACAGACGCGCAGCATGCATCGCTTCGACATCGAGGTGGGGGGAACCCACAATTACTTCGTCGACGGTGTGATGGTGCACAACTCCCCGGAGACCACCCCTGGTGGGCGGGCGTTGAAGTTCTACTCGTCGGTGCGACTCGACATTCGCCGCATCGAGTCGTTGAAGGATGGTGCCGAGGTCGTGGGCAACCGCACCCGCGTCAAGGTCGTGAAGAACAAATGTTCGGCACCCTTCCGCCAGGCCGAGTTCGACATCATGTACGGCAAGGGCATCAGTCGTGAGGGCTCGCTGATCGACATGTCGGTCGACCTCGGCATCGTGAAGAAGTCGGGTGCCTGGTTCACCTACGAGGGCGAGCAGCTCGGTCAGGGGCGTGAGAACGCCAAGACGTTCCTCATCGAGAACCCCGAAGTCATGATGGAGATCAGTGACAAGGTGCTCACCGCCGCCGGGCTGAAGCCGGGGGAGGAGCCCGTCGTCGCCGATGTCGCTGGCCTCGACGAGCCGATCGGGTTCTCGCCAGCCGACGACGAGCCGATCCAGATCGACTGAGCCGAACCTGAGCCGAACCAGCCGGTAACGCCGCGGGTCAGCAATGACCCGCGGCGTGCCAGGTCAGAGCCCCGGCTTGAACACCATCAGGTAGAGCCCGACGACCAGCAGCAGGTGGGTGATTCCGCTCCCCATCGCCAGCTTCGAGCGGGCGGCGTCGCTCGCATCGGTGAGCGACGGGCGGATGAGGAACCAGCTCGCCACCATCAGGATCACCCAGTTGATGATCGACAGCACGAGCCACGTCTGCGACACCTTGTAGGCGTCCTCCGACATCCCCGCCAGGCCCATCCCGAGCACCCAGATGATCACGAGTGCCGGCAGCACCATCCGCATGTGCAGTTTGGCGATCGTCGCCGTCTGACCGGCACGGTGCAGCGCGGGGTACAGGAACACCGGCCCGAACGCCACGACGGCGCTGAGGATGTGCAGCATCGCCACGATGCGGTAACCGGTCGATATGTCCAGGATCGCGATCATCGGGCGCGAACGCTAGCTCCGGTACCCGCCGCCGGATCGGGTCAGTCCGCGACGAGCTTGAGGTTCTCCTCGACGTCGTCGAGATGGTGCTCGACCTCGTGGACCGCCTGCGCCGCCATCCATCGAAGGGTCCGCGTGCTCGGGCCGGGAAAGCCGTACTGGCAGGTCCGGTCGAGCTGTGCGGGCGACAACGATTCGATCATGCGCACCAGCAGACCCGCCGCGACTTCGATCTCGGCGGCCACGGCCTGCGGGTCGTCGCGGCCGTACATTCCGAGGTCGACCCGCTCGTCGCGGTACATCGGCGTGAACCCGGGATTGTCCACGACGACACCGACCACGAAGCGGTCGCGAAGCACGAGCAGCACGTCGCGCACGTGGGCGCCGTACTCGAGCATCGACCATCGGTCAGGAGTGGGGCGGGCGTTGGCGACGTCGGGGGTGTTGCGCAAGAGCCGGCCGAGTAACTCGGTGCCGGCCCGGATGCGGGGCGCGACTTCGGTGTCCGGCACGTCGTCCCAGACGAAACCACACCCCTCACAGCTCTCCACCCGCGACATGCTGACAGATCGGTCGTCCAAATCGATCGTCACGGCGTGCCACTAGCCTCGGGCGGGTGACGCGGCGCTACCTCGTGCGCACCTACGGGTGCCAGATGAACGAGCACGACTCTGAGCGCATCGCGGGACTGCTCGAGGCCGACGGGTTCGTAGCGGCGACCTCGGAGGACGACGCCGACCTCGTCGTGCTCAACACGTGCTGCATTCGCGAGAACGCCGACAACAAGTTCTACGGCAACCTCGGCCACCTCAAGGCGTGGAAGGGCGAGCGCGACGGGCGCCAGATCGTGGTGTCGGGGTGCCTGGCGCAGAAGGATCGCGAGATCGTCCGGGACCGGGCGCCCTACGTCGACGTCGTGCTCGGCACGCACAACGTCCATCGCACGGCTGAGCTCGTCGTCGAGGCGCGCACCCGGGGACCACTCACCGAGATCTTCGACGCGGCCGTGATCGACGACCACGCCATGTTCCCGTCGGCGTTGCCGGCGCGCCGCGAGACGTCGTACAACGCGTGGGTCACGATCCAGATCGGCTGCGACAACAACTGCGCGTTCTGCATCGTCCCGGCCGTGCGCGGCGCCGAGATCAGCCGCCCCTTCGACGACGTCGTCGCCGAGGTCGAGTCACTGGCCGCCGACGGTGTCACCGAGGTCACCTTGCTCGGGCAGAACGTCAACAGTTACGGCCGCGATCTGCAACTCGCCGCTCGGCAGGCGGGCGATGACTCAGCTCGGGTCCGACCGCTGTTCGCCGATCTGCTGCGCGTCGTCGGGGCGGTCGAAGGGATCCGGCGCGTGCGCTTCACGAGCCCGCACCCCAAGGACATGCGCCCGGAGACATTCACGGCGATGGCCGACACCGCCTCGGTGTGCGAGCACCTGCACTACCCACTGCAGTCCGGGAGCGATCGCGTGTTGGCGGCCATGCACCGTGGGTACACGGCGTCTCGCTACCTCGACCGGCTCGCCGACGCCCGCCGCGTGGTGCCCGACCTGGCCGTGTCGACCGACATCATCGTCGGCTTCCCGGGCGAGACCGACGACGACTTCGAGCGCACGCTCGAGGTCGTTGCGGCGGCCGGGTTCGACTATGCGTACACGTTCATCTTCTCGCCACGCCCAGGCACCGAGGGGGCGACGATGACCGACGCCTTCATCGATCCAGCGGTGGCGGGAGAGCGCTTCGCGCGCCTCCGCGTCGTCGTCGAGCGCTCGGCGCTGGCGAGGCACGAGGCACGGGTCGGACGCGTCGAGGAAGTGCTCGTGGAAGGCCCGAGCAAGAAGGACCCGACCGTCACTTCGGGCCGGACGCGTCAGAACAAGCTCGTCCACTTCCGTCCCGACCTGCCGTTGCGCACGGGCAGTTACGCGATGGTCGAGATCACCCGCGCGGCGCCACACCACTTGCACGGCTCGTTCGTCGACGTCGTCGCCGAGCCGAGTCACAAGCTGCGGATCCCGGTCGCCGCGCTGTGACGTTGCGCCCGACGCCCCCGCGCGTCGCGGTGCTCGGGCCGACGGCGTCCGGCAAGTCGGCGGTGGCGATGGCCGCGGCCCGTCAGGTGAGCGGCGTCGAACTCGTCAGCGTCGACGCAATGCAGGTCTACCGCCGGATGGACATCGGCACCGCCAAACCGACGCCGGTCGAACGGGCCGAGGTGCGACACCACCTCATCGACATCGTCGACCCCGGCGTGGAGTTCACGGTTGCCGAGTTCCGGGCCGCGGCACAAACCGCGCTCGACGACATCGCCCGGCGCGACGCTCGCCCACTGCTGGTCGCAGGCACCGGGCTGTACCACCGCGTCGTGATCGACGACATCGAGCTCCCGGGCCAATGGCCCGACGTCCGGGCCGAGCTCGATCAGGACGCTGAACGCCTCGGGGCGCCCTCCCTCCACGCCCGGCTGGCCGCACTCGACCCGGTAGCCGCGGCGCGCATGGAACCGACGAACACGCGGCGGGTCGTGCGAGCACTCGAGGTGTGCGTCGGCAGCGGGCGGGCGTTCAGCTCGTTCGGGCCGGGGCTCGACGTGTACCCGCCGACCTCGGTCGCCCAGCTCGGGCTGCGTTGGCCCCGAACCGTCGTGGCGCAACGGATCGAACAGCGGGTGCAGACGATGATCGACGCCGGCCTTGTCGGCGAGGTCGCGGCATTGATGGCGGACCCGATCTCGCGCACGGCTCGCCAGGCGCTCGGCTACAAGGAGATCATCGAGCACCTCGAGGGGCGCTGCACGCTCGATGCCGCGGTCGCGGCGATCGTCACGGGCACCCGCCAGCTCGCCGTTCGCCAGGAACGGTGGTTCCGTCGCGACCCTCGCGTACGCTGGATCGACATCGAAGCGGATCCGGTGGCCGAGGCGTTGCCGGCCGTAGTCGACGCACTCGCACGATGACTCAACACACGACACCGCAGACGACACCCAACATCTCGACGACGCTCACGTTCACCAAGCACCATGGGCTCGGCAACGACTTCTTGGTGACGTTCCACCCATCGGTGTCCGACCTGGCCGCGCTCGCCCGGCAGGTCTGTGACCGCCGCCGCGGCATCGGCGCCGACGGCTTGATCATCGGCGAGTCGGCCGAGGGGTACGCGGCCCAGATGATCCTGTTCAACGCCGACGGTGGTCGAGCGGAGATGAGCGGCAACGGCATCCGCTGCTTCGCACAGGCGCTCGCCACCCGTCGCGGCGACCTCAAACCGCAACGCATCCTCACCGACGCCGGCGAGCGGCTGGTGACGCTGTTCGCCACCGACGATCCCGACACGATCGAGGCGTCGGTCGCGATGGGCGCGGTCGAGCCGCTCGACGAGCCGATCGGATGGGACGAGCTCGGCTGCCATCCCGATCGACCCGTGGCGCATCTCAGCGTCGGCAACCCGCACAGCGTGGTCGGCGTCGACGAAGTCGGCGCGGTCGACCTGGTCCACCTCGGATCACTCGTGCCGCACATCAATCTCGAGATCGTCGAACCCGGCCCCGAGCCGAACGCGATCACGATGCGCGTCCACGAACGAGGTGCCGGCGTGACCGAGGCGTGCGGCACGGGCGCCGTCGCTTCGGCGTTCGCGGCCCTGCAGTGGGGACTCGTTCCGGCGAGCCTCCCGGAAATCGTGGTGCACATGGACGGCGGGAGTGCCAGAGTGGCGGTTGACCGGGCGACGGGTCGGACGGAACTGACCGGTCCGGCGACCTACGTCGCACGAATCGAGATCGAGATCGAGATCGACATCAAGTGAGCACCCCGTACAACGAAGCCCTCGGCAGCTCCCTCATCGACCGCTCGGTCAGGGAACGCATCGTGATCGTCGGGGTCACGCTCCCCGGGACGACCGACGCACAGACCGAGGCGAGCCTCGACGAGCTGGCGCTGCTCGTCGACACCGCCGGCGCCGACGAGGTCGCCCGCCTCGTGCAGCGCCGCGACGCACCCGATCACACGTGGTTCATCGGCAAGGGCAAGGTCGAGGAGCTGCGCCAGATCTGTGTCGGTGTCGACGCCGACACTGTCGTGTTCGACAACGAGCTGGCGCCCGCCCAGCAGTACAACCTCGAGAAGCTGTTGGGTCGTACCGCGATCGACCGAACCGCGGTGATCCTCGACATCTTCGGTCAGAACGCCCACACGCTCGAGGGCAAGGCGCAGGTCGAACTGGCCCTCCTTCGGTACCGCCTGCCGCGACTGCGGCGCGGTGCGACCGCCAAGCTCTCCCAGCAACGGGGCGGCGTCGGCGCCCGCTTCGGCAGCGGTGAGACCAAGCTCGAGGTCGATCGCCGGCGGATCATGCGGCGCATCACCAAGCTCGAGTCCGACATGAAGGACCTCGAGGCGACCCGCTCACTGCAGCGCAAGAGTCGCAGTGCGAGCGGCCTCGCGTCGGTCAGCATCGTCGGCTACACGAACGCCGGCAAGTCGACCCTCCTCAACCACCTGACCCAGGCCGGCGTGCTGGTCGAGGATCGCTTGTTCGCCACGCTCGACCCGACGACGCGGCGGCTCGCACTGCCCGGCGGCGAGCCGATCCTGCTCACCGACACGGTCGGGTTCGTGCGCCGTCTGCCACACGGGCTCGTCGAGGCGTTCAAGAGCACGCTCGAGGTCGCGACACGCGCCGACTATCTGGTGCACGTGGTCGACTCCAGCGCAGCCGACCCACACGGTCAGATCGCCGCTGTGCGCGAGGTGCTGCGTGAGATCGGTGCCGATCAGGTGCCGGAACTGCTCGTGTTCAACAAGGCAGATCTCGCCCCGGGTCCCGCCAAGGAGCTCTCGACCGAGCACACCGGGTCGGTCGCGGTGAGCGCCGTGACGGGTGAGGGCATCGAGGAGTTCCTGCTGATCCTCGGCGATCGGCTGCGCGAGCGCACGGCGATCGTCGAGCTGGCCGTCCCATACGACCGCGGCGACGTGCTCGCCGCGGTGCACCGCGAGGGCGAGGTGGTCTCCACGACCGAGGAGGTCGATGTGATGCGCATCCGCGCCCGACTCTCGGACGCGTCGACCGGGCGTTTGGCGGAGTTCGTGGTGGCGCCGGCCGGTTGATCCGGCCAGGCTGGAGCCCGCATGGCGTCCATCACCGACCGACCCGGCTTCGTGCCGCCCCCGTACCCGTACGACCGCCTCGATCGGTTCAAGCCGCTCGCCGAACGGCTCGACGGCGGGCTGGTCGATCTCTCGATCGGCACCCCGATCGATGCGCCGCCCGACGCGGTCATCACCGCCCTCGGCTCGTCGGGCGCCGAACGCGGCTACCCGCCGAGCATCGGCTCGCTCGAGTTCCGTAGCGCCGTCCGGCGGTGGATCGATCGGCGCTTCGGCGTCGACGTCCCGGTCGCCCAGATCGGCGCGTGCGTCGGCACCAAGGAGTTCGTCGGGACGTTGCCGCAGTGGCTGCGGCTGCGACGTCCCGATCGTGACACCGTGCTCTATCCGGCGGTGTCGTACCCGACCTACGAGATGGGAGCGATCCTGGCCGGTTGCCGCGCCGTTCCGGTGCCTCCGACGCCCGACGGCTCGCTCGACCTCGCCGCGATCGCCCCCGGCGACGCCGATCGCGCGTTGGCGCTGTGGGTCAACAGCCCCAGCAACCCCACGGGTGCGCTCGACGACCTGGGCGAGGCAGCTGCATGGGGACGATCCCACGGTGTGCCGGTGTTCTCCGACGAGTGCTACGTCGAGTTCACGTGGTCCGGTGAGGGCCGCACGATCCTCGAGCACGGCCTCGACGGCGTCGTCGCCGTCCACTCGCTCTCGAAACGCTCGAACCTGGCAGGCGTCAGGATCGGCTTCTACGCCGGAGACGCCGACCTCGTGCACTATCTCCAGGAGGTCCGCAAGCACGTCGGGCTGATGGTGCCGGGCCCGGCGCAGGCGGCCGGTGTCGCGGCCCTCGACGACGACACCCACGTCGGAATCCAGCGCGAGCGCTATCTGCGCCGTCTCGAGCGCCTGGCCGGCGTGCTCCGGCGTTGGTCGGGCTGCGAGATCGCACTGCCGGCCGGCGGGTTCTACCTGTGGTTCGACGCCGGTGACGGGTGGGAGTTCACCGAACGCCTCGCAACCGTTGGGGGCGCACTCGTGAGCCCTGGCGATTTCTACGGAGCAGGGGGAGCGCAGTTCGTGCGCGTCGCCGTGGTACAACCTGACGAACGGATCGAGTTGGTCGCCGCACGGCTCGGGCTCGGCTGACACGATCGCGGCAAGGAGCGCACCGATGGCGAACAAGCGAACAGGACGCGGAACGGTCCTGTTCGGTCTGTTCGTGCTGCTCGCCGGGCTCGTCGGCGCGGTCGTGTTGCTCGTGTTGGCGCAGCGACGCGACGACGATGCGATCCGTGATCTCGCCAGGGCACCGGTGGGCTGTGAGACGGTCATGTCGTTCAAGGACACCGGGACGTTCTTCCTCTACATCGAACATCTCGGGACCCTCGAGACGATCGACGGCAACTGTGAGACACCCGACAACTACTCGCGAGACGCCGACGAGACCCCGGCGGTCGAGATCGTGGTGCGCGCCGAGGATGAAACCGAGCTCGACCTCGATCGTCTCGACGAGGAGTTCACCTATTCCCTCGACAGTTCGTTCGCGGGCACCGCGACGCGGCAGGTCGAGATCGAAACCACCGGCAACTACGTCGTGTCGGTCGCCTCGCAAGATGGCGACGACTTCGTGGTCGCCGTCGGGCGGAATCCGGCCGAGGCGGGCAACACGATGCGCTTTGGCGCGATCGCGTCGGGCCTCGCCGGCGTCGTGCTCGGACTGATCCTCGTGCTGATCGGTGTGCGACGCGGTCGGCGCGCGCGTCGTCTCGCGACTGCGTACACGGCACGACCCGAATGGCAGGCCGGAACGTCGCTGGCGACGTCTCCTCCGATGATGCAACCACCGCCGGCCCAACCGCTGCCAACGCCACAGCATCCCGGAGAGTGGGCGCCGGTCCATCCCGTCGGGCCACCCGTCTGGTCACCGGCCCACACCCAGCCGACCGGTCCGCACGCGCCGGTCGACCCGGTCCCTGGTCCGATGGCGCCACCACACGTCTTCGCGCCGCCGGGGATGCCGAACCAGCCGGCGTCGCCGCCGACTCAGAGCCCCGTCGTGCCACCGCCGCCGCCCCCACCCACCGGTCGGAACCCGTTCGAACGGCCCGACGCCGATACCGATGGCGCGGCCGGTGATCGCCGCCACGAGGGTGGGGACGTCAGAGGCGACGCATCACGGTGACGACCCGGCCGTAGATGGTCGTGTCGGTCGCTTCGAACTCGAGCGGCACCATCGACGCGTTGGCGGGCACGAGCGTGACCTTCGATCCCTTGCGCTGATACGTCTTCACCGTCGCCTCCCCGTCGGGGATTCCGGCGACGACGACGTCGCCGTTGTTCGCGGTCGGTTGCTGCACGGCGATCACGAAGTCGCCGTCGAGGATCCCGAGATCGACCATCGAGTCGCCGCGCACCCGGAGCATGAACAGCTCGCCCTCACCGGTGAAGTCGGCGGGCACCGGGATCAGTTCTTCGACGTTCTCCTGGGCCAGCACGTCGGTGCCGGCAGCCACGTCGCCGACGAGTGGGACGTGACGAACGGGACGGCGCTCCATCACGACGCCGGAGTTGGAGTCCCACCTGACCTCGATGGCACGCGGCTTGGACGGGTCGCGCCGGAGGTGTCCGAGACGGGTGAGCGTGTTGAGGTGGGAGTGCACGGTCGACGGTGACGTCAGGCCGACCGCCTCGCCGATCTCGCGGACCGACGGCGGGTAGCCGCGGGTGCGGATCTGGCTCTCGATGAAGTCGAGGATCTCGCGTTGGCGGGCGGTGATCTGAGTGTCTGCCATGCGCCCATCGTACGGGCGTTCGCACCCGATGTCAAACACCTGTTCGTACGCGGGAGCTGATGCAGGTCTCGAATCGACCACTTGACAACGAACAAGCGTTTGTCGTACAACTGTTTGGCGTACAGCTGTTTGCCGTACGGGTGTTCCCCGCACGCCAAATCCCTCAAGTCAAATCCCTCAGTCCCAATCCCTCAGTCCCATGTCGTTCCCATCGATTGCTTGCGATCGATCTACACCGAGGAGCTCGGATGACCACCACGCTGGCCCCCACCGGGCTGTACGTGACCCCCCGACGTGCGCCGGCGGTTTCCGTCGGGCCGGCGTACGGGCGCCGCCGGATGGTGGCCGCCGGGCTCCTCTTCGGGCTGCTCGCCACCTGTGGTGTCGTGGCCCACGACGTGCTGGCTGGCTCCGGCGGCGTGCCTGCCTCCGCCGCTGGAGCCAAGCCGGCACCCGTTCGTGTCGTCGTGGTCGCCCAGCCCGGTGACACGCTGTGGGCGATCGCCGAACGCTTCCACGGCCAAATCGGGTTCGATCGGTACCTCGAGGCGTTGATCAACCTCAACGACGGGCCGTCGATCCAGGCCGGCCAGGCGATCACCCTGCCGTGAACATCAGCGGCAGCGGAGCCGCTGCCGCCGCGGAACCCTCTCCGGCACCCGTGAGCGGATGGGTACGCTGGCGCCCGTGTTCTGCCCGGCCTGTCAGGCTGACGAGACGAAGGTCGTCGACTCCCGCGTCGCCGAGGAGGGCGCGGCCGTGCGACGTCGCCGCCAGTGCTTGTCGTGCGGCCATCGGTTCACCACGTTCGAGCGGGTCGACGAGGTGCCGCTCGTCGTCGTGAAGTCCGACGGGACGCGCCGGCCGTTCGACCGGACCAAGATCGCGCAGGGCGTCGCCGCCGCCTCGAAGGGGCGCGCCGTCGACGACGCCCGCATCGACCAGTTGGCCCTCGCTGTCGAGGACGAGATGCGGCTCGACGGTGGTGAGGTGACGACCGCACAGATCGGCGTTGCAGTGCTCGAGCGACTGCGCACCATCGATGAGGTCACCTACTTGCGGTTCGCGTCGGTCTACAAGGACTTCGACGTCGCTGCCGATTTCCACCGCGAGATCGAACTGCTCAGCAAGCTCGGCGCCGCACCCACCGGCTGAACACGAACGACTCCTCGTCGACGACGAGGTGGGCGAGGTCGAACGCCGACGACACGTCTGAACCGCCGACCGCCACCCGCGGTCCGTTGCCGCCCGCGAGCAGCGGCGACAACGTCAGGTTGAGCTCGTCGATCAGATCGACGCTGGCGAGCGCGCCGTTCAGCTTTGGTCCGCCTTCGGCGTGGACGAAGGCGACATCACCGGCGACGACGCCCAACGTCGCGATGGCGAGCCCCAGGTCGACGCTGGTCGTGCCGGCGCGGACCGTTTCGACGGTGGTCTCGGGAGCCGACTCGGGCACGATCAGGAAACCGGCGCCGCTCGAGAACAGTGCCGAGCGCTCGTCGACGCGGCCGGAGTTGCTGACGACACCGACTCGTTGGCCGGCCTTGCGGGGTGGTCCGTAGCCTTCCGCGCGTGCAGTGCCGGCACCCACGACGATGACGTCGGCGAGGTCCCGCAACGTGAGCACGACCTCGGTGTCGCACGCGTTCGACAGCCCGCGCGATCGGCCGTCGACGACGGTCGAGCCGTCGAGGCTCGCCACCATGCACAGCTCGATCCACGGCCGTCCGTCCGGTTCGGGCCGCGCCACGTCGTAGCTCTCGAGAATCGTGACGTCCGTCGCCGGCTCGGGGTGGATGCGCCGCAACACCGAGTCCATCATGCCCTGCCGCGTTCGTCGTTCCGACGAGTCGCCGTCTGACCACGGCAGTGCCGGTTCGTCGCGCGAGTCTTGCCCGATGACCGGCGCCACCGCCCAGCCGACCCGCATCGCCCTGCGCACGTGTCCCCTGTGCGAGGCGGGCTGTGGACTCGAGATCACCGTTGCCCGCGACGCCGACGGTGCTGAGACGGTGACCCGTATCCGCGGCGATCGCGACGATGTGTTCTCGAAGGGCTTCATCTGCCCGAAGGGCTCGACGTTGCGTCAGCTCCACGAGGACCCAGATCGGTTGCGACGACCGCTCGTCAAGCGCGACGGCGTGCACGTCGAGGTGTCGTGGGACGAGGCGTGGGCGGTCGTCGAGCACGGTCTCGGCGACGCGATCGAACGGCACGGGCGCGACGCCCTCGCCGTGTACCTCGGCAACCCGACGGCCCACAGCCTCGGGGCGATGATGTTCACCAGGGCCCTGATGACCGGGCTCGGCACACGCCAGCGCTACAGCGCGTCGACGGTCGACCAGATGCCTCGTCACGTGGCGGCCGGGTACGTGTTCGGATCGCCGGTCGCCGTCCCGGTGCCCGACCTCGACCGCACCGACTTCCTGCTCGTGCTCGGCGCCAACCCCTACGCGTCGAACGGGAGCCTGTGCACGGCCCCCGACTTCCCGGGACGCATCGAGGCGATGCAGGCGCGGGGCGGCAAGCTCGTCGTCGTCGATCCGCGGCGCAGCCGCACCGCCGAGCAGGCCGACGAGTGGCTTCCGATCCGCCCCGGGTCGGACGCCCTCTTGTTGGCAGCGATCGCCAACACGCTGTTCGACGAAGGGCTCGCTGAGCCGGGGCTGCATGTCCTCGCCCATCTCGCGGGTCTGGACGACGTGCGTGGCGCGCTGGTCCCGTTCACGCCCGAGGCGGTCGCGACCGCGACGGGCATCGACGCATCGACCATGCGCCGGGTCGCGCGCGAGCTGGCGGCCGCCCCAACGGCCGCTGTGTACGGACGCATCGGCACGACCACCACCGAGTTCGGGACGACCGCGTCGTGGCTCATCGACGTGGTCAACGTGTTGACGGGCAACCTCGATCGGCCGGGCGGATCGATGTTCGCGATGCCGGTCGCCGGTGGTCCGACGACACGCGGCGGGCCCGGCCGCGGACCCGGGTTCCGGATCGGGCGCGGTCACTCCCGAGTGAGCGGTCATCCCGAGGTCGCAGGAGAGTTTCCGGCTGCCGACCTCGCCGAGGAGATCCTCACGCCAGGAGCGGGGCAGGTCCGCTGTCTCATCACGGTCGGCGGCAACCCGATGCTGTCGACACCGAACTCCAACCAGCTCGCCGACGCGTTCTCGGATCTCGACTTCATGGTCAGCATCGACATGTACCTGAACGAGACGACCAAACACGCGGATGTCGTGTTGCCCGTTCCGTCATCGCTGCAGCGTTCGCACTACGACATGCTCCTGCTGCAGTTCGCGGTGCGCAACGTTGCCAACTACTCCGGCGCGGTGCTGCCGCTCGACCCCGGCCAGCCCGACGAGTGGGAGGTCATCGCCAAGTTGGTTCTGATCGCGCAGGGCCTGGGACGCGATGCCGACGTGTCGATCGTCGACGACCAGCTCGTCGGCAGCCTGGCGCGCAGCCTCGTCGGTGATACGTCGTCGGCGGTGTACGGCCGCGATGCCGACGAGCTCGTCGCGGCCGTGTCCGAGCACGGGCGTCGCGGCCCGGAGCGGATGCTCGATCTCATGTTGCGCAGTGGTCCGTTCGGCGACGGCTTCGGTGCCGATCCCGACGGGGCGACGCTCGACGCGCTGCTCGCCAACCCGCACGGTGTCGACTACGGCGCGCTCGCTCCGCGGCTCCCAGAGATTTTGCGGACGCCTTCGGGCAGGATCGAGCTCGGCGCCCCCGAGCTGATCGGCGATCTCGAGCGACTCGCCGCGGCGATCGACACGCTGACCGATCGCGAGTTGGTGCTCGTCGGACGCCGGCACCTGCGCAGCAACAACTCGTGGATGCACAACATCGAGGTGTTGGTCAAGGGCAAGCCGCGATGCACCCTCCACGTCCACCCCGACGACGCGGCACGACTCGGGCTGTGCGACGGCGCGAGCGCCACGGTTGCCAGTCGGGTCGGGTCGGTGATGGCGCCTGTCGAGGTGACCGACTCGATCCGCCCCGGAGTCGTCAGCCTCCCGCACGGCTGGGGCCACGGCCAGCCCGGCACCAAGATGCGGGTGGCGGCCGAACGTGCCGGGGTCAACTCGAACGTGCTCGCCGACCACGCGGCGATGGATCCGCTGTCGGGCACATCCGTGCTCAACGGGATCCCGGTCGTCGTCTCACCGGCGTGAACGCCGCTGCGGCGGAGGATTTCGTGCCCACTGCCCGGGTGTGGGTAACCCCGTGGCTATATCGGGGCTATATCCACAGCGACCGGCACGGAAAGATTTCAATTCACACGGTTGTCCCCTTCCTTCACACAGGGGCCAGTCCGTAGGGTGAAGCTTCCGGGCCGCTTGCGGTGCGACACACGGACGAGGTGGCGGAATCCATCGACCAGGTCGGCCACGGCCGGCGCGGTGGGAACGCATGGGGCTGAGGGGTCCTGAACCTGTGATGTTGCACCGCAACGCGGCCCCCCGTCGCCGCAGGTCAGGGAGTTCTTCGCAGAGATCGGCCCGGTAACATTGACATGCCGGTAATTACGGTGCTGTAATTCGTCCCCCGCCCGCGATCAACCACAACCCGTTGTGGTCGGAAGTGGGCTCCGGGGGAAGTCCCAACAACATCTTGTGGTTGTACAGAGTGGGTCGCAACCTGTCGAGCGGTCACCGTCGCCCGGCTCGACACAGCGGCGATCCCACCAGCCTGCAGCCGCATGCAGAAGGAGAGCATCACATGTCACTGGCGCCGGAGCGAGTGTCCATCGGTCTTCGTCGGTTGTTCACCTCGCCAGGTGTCGACCCGTACGACGAGGTCGTGTGGGAGCGCCGTGATGCCCGCATCAGCAACTGGAAAGACGGCACCGTCGCGTTCGAGCAACGCGATGTCGACTTCCCGGTGCCGTGGTCGGTGAACGCCACCAACATCGTCGCCCAGAAGTACTTCCGGGGCACGCTCGGTACGCCGGGGCGGGAGACCTCTCTGCGTCAGGTCGTCGACCGCGTCGTCGACACCATCACCCAGTGGGGGATCGAGGGTGGGTACTTCGTCGACGACGACGAGGCGGAGGCTTTCAACGCCGAGCTGAAGTACATCCTCGTCACCCAACGGGCGGCCTTCAACAGCCCGGTGTGGTTCAACATCGGCGTCAAGGGCGTCCCTCAGCAGGCGAGTGCGTGTTTCATCCTCGCTGTCGACGACACGATGAACGCGATCCTCAACTGGTACCGCGAGGAGGGCGTGATCTTCAAGGGTGGCTCCGGCTCTGGCATCAACCTGTCGAAGATCCGCTCGAGCGTCGA
>Ga0190265_10001539_pt1 | contig 15181 bp, 9 predicted proteins | sample Popmic124T_FD_133135 | JGI IMG/M metagenome (GOLD analysis project Ga0190265, IMG submission 133135) | Populus adjacent soil microbial communities from riparian zone of Indian Creek, Utah, USA - 124 T | ecosystem: Environmental > Terrestrial > Soil > Riparian zone | place: USA: Utah | collected...
CTCCACCACCGGCGCGAAGGCAGGCACTTCATGCCGCAGCTTCTCAAGGGCCTCCTGCGGTGCCATCACCAAGCGGTTGTCCTTGACCGTGTCTATCGAACGAATCGCCGCAAGAAGCCTTGGGTATTCACCCTCGCTGAAGTCATGGAGGATCGCTTGCCCGTAATGGTGATCGACAAACGCGCGTAAGGAATACTCGTAGGTCTTGGCCAGCGCCGCGGGTACCAGCAAGACGGAAACGAGGAAGATGAGCATCCGCCTAGTCAGCAGGGTTGCTCTCGCCTGCCATGCGACTGCTAGAGCGAACAGCCCGAGCACCACCCAAAGCAGTCGATTCTCCTCACGCAGCAACATCGAAAAGGCGAAGGCAATCGCAAAGACTCCCAGATGCGTCCAAGGCAGTCCTCCGCCCCTGAGACCGACCAGCATGTGAGCCATGGCCGCAAAAATAGCTACCACAAGACCGGTATCGAGGGGCTCGCGGATGACGCGGACCCATTCGTTTCCATAGGTAATGGGGTTGAAGAGGTATAGCGCGAACGCGACACCAACGATCCAAGGCCGGGTCCCAGCCTTCAGGAATGCCCAAGCAAAGTAAACCCCGGATGCGATGTACAGAACGTTAATGGCTACAAGGAACGGAATACCGAGGAAGGCGGTGCCGGCCAGCCAGAGCGACATCCCAGGATACTTGACCAGCGTGTGCGAGTCGTACGGGCCAAATCCATTCGCTGACAGCAGGTGCATCGCTCGCTCCACGTAAAGAGAGTCATCGTGGGGCGCATACTTTATGTCGACGGTAATGCCCGAAAGTAGGGCTAGCTTTAGCAACAAGAGCACTGTTGCGAGCGACAGCGCACCGCTATATTTCCTCAATCCCAACCGAGCTCCAAAATCGCCCAACGCTTGTAATCCGGTGCCAAATTGGGCTTCGCATCCTGAGAAACCAGCCGCAACGCAGGATAGACATTGGGTGAGCGACTGCGCGCCAGCTCTACGAGGCGATGTTTTTCGCAACCTGCAGGCGCATCTGCAAGACCTGCCCGGTACAAGAGCACATCTCTAGCCAGCGGCATTGAAGGCGTCACAAGGCAAATGAAATAGGCAGGCCTCGCATAGGCTGGGTTCGTTTTCTTGTCGGCGAACCACATATAGGTCTCATCGCGCGGCAATTCTAGTTTCTCTCCTTTCTCTACTAGCACGCCCAACCGGGCGCTCTCATGGAGGTAGGCCCACCTTCCCGTTGCAGCGGCAATCGGCGCCGAGTAGACGTTCGCGATGAACGACCTACCTTCAAATGGGCGTTGCGACAAGGTCCTGAAAACCGACATGCTGTCAGGAGGAATCAAGGAAACATAAACGGATTGCATCGTTAGCCAATACCAAACGCCGATTACTAGGCTAGCCCCCGCAATGCACGCAAGTGGGTACGCAGCGAGACCCACAGACGCGTTAGGCTCGCGGTGATCTTTGACCAAGCGCGCGCTCTCCTGCGCGCGTGGCGCCATGCGCAACCTCCCCAAGCTGTGCCTTACGATGCAAGCAAGAACATAGAGTGGCAGCGCAATCACAGCCATCGTATGGAACACAGTCAGAGGCGCGTAACGAAATCGATAGGCCGTATACACGTATCCGGGCGACAGGACGAAGATGACAGAGTAAGCCAGCACGCCCGTCAGTACAAAAGCAAGGAGGCGCCGGAGGCGAACTTCAATCTCCATTCCAAGCAGCTCACCTCTATTGCCAGCCGCTAGTGCCGCAGCCACTCCCGTAACGAACAGCGCAAATGCCGCTTGCGATACCGGGCTCAACGCGGACTGAAGTATCGCTTCCCACAACGCCACATATTTTTGGTTGTACAACGCGCCATGGATGTACAGCCAGGAGGAGACTGTGGTGTACAGAAGCGCCGCCAGTGACAACTGGCCTAGGTCCGCCGTAGCATTTCTCTGATTAAGTCCATCGCTGCTTCGGTGTGTTATGAACGCATAGAACAACCACCACGTCAGGAGCGCTGCGAAAGCCGCGCCCAATACTTGCGCAGCACTTGTGCCAACAAACCAGTTCGTCGCCGTTGGGGTACCAAACGCAAACCGCGAATGGAACAACGTGAGATGGAAGACGAACGTTGCCACAATCAAAGCCACATTTGCCAGTGACTTGTCGAACATCCACACCAGGCTGGAGATCGGCGAGGGCTCGACTCGAATCAGCCAAACTATCTCCCAAATCAGTCGCGCGGTAAGCGCAGTCAGACCGAGAACAAACGCCAATCGTACAAACGCGTCCGGTGTTAACACCGCCTGTAGGGCGACAACATCGGCGGCAGCGCTGGGGAGCATACAGGCGACGATACCTACGGCGACCAGAGTCTGCGTCAGGATCTCGAACCGACCGGCAACGTTGGCATGCTGACCAGCCTTGGGTAATCGTTGCCGGATAACAATAGCCATGATGGCCATAGCGAAGACCATCGCACTCGCCAATCCAGCTTCAGGTCGCAAGCTTCCCAGTGGACCGGAGGCGATCCAAGAGTACGCCAAGTGAAGTAAAAACAAAGTGACACCAAGTGTCACTCTGTAAGCGCCAAGCAGATTGGTTGAAGCGAAGAGTATAGAGAGGAATACAGATCGCGAACGACCGGGAGCAACTCTGATAAAACTGAAAAGAAGGCCGATAATCAGCGTGACACTGAGTGCGACGAGTAAGGGCGTATGAACCTGAAACTCATAGACGCTAATGGAAGCAACAAAATGCTCAAGTGTCCTGAAGTAGGAACCATCAACAAGGTTGACCCAAAATACGATGTTCCGGCTTTGATAGAAATCGGTAATCTTCGATAGCGGAGCCCACCCTGTGTCATATTGATTCCGGGCTACAAACGTGTAGAACGCATCCGCTAGAAAATCGCTCCAGCCCGTAGCCAAGAGGTTCTGACATAGCAGTACTCCGACTCCGAGTAGCGCACCTGCCAACATAACGACGCCAATCGACCGGAGCATCCTCCAGTTTCCCCAATGCACTAAAGCGGCATAGAGCACGGTTGCCGCGATCAGAAAGGTTGCGAACAGTAACTCGAAGTAGCACAAGCACGCACACAGGACTAGTGTTCCCACCCTCAAGGATCGTCGCCCTTTGAAATCACCGTGGATGCATAGCAGAAGGCCGAAGACAAAAAGCTGATGCCAGATCCGATAGGTAACCATGTGCCACTGCGCCACCAACACGTAGTCGGTGATCAAGAGGGCACAAGCGATTACGGCAAAGAGTGAATCAACGATGTGTTTGAAGTAATAGAACGCGAGAAGTGTTGCTGTGAGACCCACCGAAAATATCGTCAGCGCAATCTGCGCTTCTATTGATTTTGCGCCGAGTGCGTACAACGCAAATGCAAACAGCCTGGGAAAATTCCCCTGGTGAGTGTAGAGGTAAGGGTGGGCCGCAGACTCAAACCCATAGGCCTCATCCGTTAGGCCAAACGTCTGAGATAACCCGAAGTGAAACATGTTTGCAGCGTGCCAGAGAGAGGAAAAGGACTCGTTGCCATCCATGACATAGGGCAGACCATTGGTAGTAATGAGCACCGCCCCGTACACGATGAGGTGCAGAACAACAACAGCAGTTACAGGGAAATAGCGCCGAAGCACGCGACGAAACCGAACGAGATGGACAGTTTTAGCCCCACTCTTCGCCGTGAGTGGACTGAGTTACTTCAGGGCGCTCAAAAACTCCATTTGTAGACCATTGCGTCAAATGGATAGAGGGCTCGCGGAATCCGAAAGGAAGGCAAAGCGAAGATGGGAGGAAACGTAGTACTCAAAGGGACGCTAAATTGGCCGGACTCGAGGTGAGCCCGCGGCAGTAGATCGACGCCAAATTTTGCAACCCGCTTTTTATGCCAGAAGAACATGTCGAGTTTGCCGCCAAGAACGCGTTTGGCCAAATTCCAGAACAGTAACTGCGTCCACCATATAGGAAGCCATGGGCTCATATCGAAAACCAGGAGTACGCCTCCGCACTTCATGACTCGCCCAAGGTCTGCAAACGCCGCGGAAACCTTCGATTGATTGTCTGATCGCCTACCCCCAACCATGTGATGCAGTGAATAGAAACATACCGCGACATCTATAGAAGCTGTCTTAAGCGGAATCTCCTCGGCTGACCCGAGAATGGATAGATCGAGATCCCGATTGGCACGAAGGGAAGCAATAGATGGGTCAAGCCCTATCACGATGCTGTCTCTGGGCTTGGTATAGGCGAGTTTCGGGCCGCAACCGACGTCGAGGAGTATTGAGCCAGCCTTAACGTTTGTCATCAGTACAGCTGCCTGCTCCTTGTAACAGAAAGCCACTACGTTAGGATCCTCGTTGCCTTGCTGCATGGTTCCGTGGCGGCTATCGAAAAACGACGCCGACGGCGTCCGTGCAGCATATACGATTCCTTCCTTGATGCTGCCCTCGAATCCGCAGTCCACACATTTGAAGCCACCACTGAAAACGTCGACGTGACCTTTACACCTAGAGCAGGCCAGCAGATTCCCTAATCGCTCATCAAGCTCGTGCGTGATCGGCATTGACGTTTCCTATCAACGGCGGGGCGGGGCGTACATGATTTTTGTCGGACGAGAGTAACCTCCACAAACGCGGCCGTTGCATGGCAAAACTCTCATTTCATACCCGCCTTCGGCATCGGGAAGCTCAAGACTCAGCTGCGGCAAGCTAACCACATCCGCCGAGAACCAGCTTCCCTTGTTCTTCCGGAGCTCGACAAAATAATCTGTCGCGTAATCGACGGCGTTCCAAGAGGCGCTTACGTATCCGGCTTGAATTTGTGCTAGGGCGTTCAAGACATTTGTCGGTGCGTTGCGATAGGAGCAATGCCCCAGTTGTTCGAGGTCACTCCCAGGAATGGTGATCTCCTCGCTGAAATATTCAGCGCCGTATTTGTTGGCCGCCATTGGCGTTACCGAAACCACAATAGTTCCTCGAATTTCCGGCGGCAGGGTAATGCTGCTGCCACCTTCGCTCGAAGCGACAACCACTCGGTTGTGATGATCTAGGCCACATGACGACGCGCGCGGAGATTGATACACACGGATAATGCTACGTTGCTCCGGCAATCCGTCTTGATGTGCATATTGATAACTTACCTTTAGTTCTGTGCGCCCCCCGCGACGTTTACCCGAAACTTCCAGCCATTTTCCGGTAGCGGGATCGTCGCGGAGATGGGGAGGGTATGTCCAATCAAGCTTAATTATCATCCAGCTGTCTCGAGCATCGTCCCAGTCCTGGATACGATGTGCAAAAACCTCGTCAGCGCCGGCTAAAGCGTGGATAGCGATCGGGTAGTTTGAGCAGCCGAATCGTTCGCCCCGGATGTTCTTCAAAATTGCATCATTTATTGGAGTTTGCGGTCTCATACAGAGGAAATAATCAGGTTTCTTATAGGCCGCATTTTCCAGTTGATCACGAGACCACAAATGTCGCATGTCCCGACGCACTTTAAAGCCATCGGATTCCAAGAGTAGCTCACGAGCTGGGAACTGTGGATCGAAATACGCCCATTCACCCGTATAGGTAGTAACTGGTGCGGCATAGTTGTCCATCACGAAGGACTTACCCCTGTAAGGAGCCATGCCTAAGAGGGGGAGAAACGAGTAGTGATCTGGTGGAAGAGCTTTCACGAGCGAAAGTTGCGTTGCGCCATATATGGCAAGCATCAGGAGGCCGACCGCACCACCGGACCAAGATAGGCCCAGCTTGATCAAGCTGCTTGAGTTCCAGAATCTAGTACTAGAAAACGTGCCTGCGCTTAGCCCATAGACAGGATCGCGCGTGTTCCTTAGCGCATCTCCTCCCACGAGCGATCCAGCCCGAAGCAGCGAATAGACCGTGGCAGCCACAAGCAATAGCCACAGGAATGACGGAAAAATCGACCATCTCGCAAAATACGCACTAAATAGATAGCCGGGAGAAAAGAGGAACACCACCGCGTATGAAACCGTGCAGCTGGCTAGAAGCATGCCGATACCCCGAATTTCCTTCGGCACTTGAGCGACGCCTCTACCGCGGTCCACCTTGAACACAATGGTCAAAGCGAGGACTATTGAGATCGCTGACATCAGCCAATAGAGTTGGGGCGCAAAAGTACTAGCTGGCATTACTTTCCAGATATCTACAGCCTCAGGACCAAAGACTGCTGTGTAATGGGCACAAGCCCCGTAGGCCATGGCCATCAATGCTGCCGTGAGCAAGACTTTGGCAAAGGATAGATCAGCGTAGCCAGAGGTGCGGCCGCACGCCAATTTGATCGCCGCAACGGCTATAGCAAGCGCCGCACTCGTGCATCCCGCAAATACGATGACACGGTATGCATTCGTTTGCGATGATGAGTCGGCAACGTTGAGAAAGCTCCATAGCGCTTCCAGCAGCAAAGCGACTGGAATGACCAATAGAAGCATTACTAGAGGCGCCTTAAGAGAGGCCCGCATTGGTTTTGCGCTTCGAACAAGACTTATCAAGCGAGCCGGCAACAGCGCGGAACTCGAGTACGGCATGGCAATACGCAAGCACCAGCATGCCGTATTGAGAAACACAATAAATATCAAAACAGGAGGCAGAAGCGCCACAATGAATGACATATGCACCCGAACTAGAGCTGCGGGACGAAGCAGTCCGGACGCATCCTGAATATTTATGTACCAATAGACAACGCTGTTGTCCCTGTAGAACGCCTCGAGTAACTTGAGCTGGTTGGTGTATTCACTGCTGGAGTAGTTTCTGATTCTGTAGGTGAAGTAGAGATCATTAAGGAACCCCTCCCATCCAAGATACGCGACGTCCTGCAGAACAAGCACGCCGCTGCCAAGACAGGCTCCGAGGGCGAGCGGCCAGCCGCGGTGAAGCAGATCCGCAAGGTCGCGCTTGCCAACCAAGGTGCTCACACTCAGATAGAGAAACGACAAGAAAAGAGCGAATATCGTCTCAAAATAAAAGCAAACCAGGAAATTGGTCACGCAGAACAGACGCCACAGCGGCGTACGAGTCGTCGAAAGGTAGGCAAGGAGGAGCGTGGAAAAAAGCAACAGCCCATGCCATACGCGAAAAGTATCGAAGTGCCACTGAACTACATAGACATAGTTGGTCTGCAGGAGAACAACAGCAATAAACGCAAATCCTGCTGTCGTCAGCTTCGCCAACGTAATAAATGCGAGAACTATGGTCGCGAGGCCAACGGTCGCCAACGTTGCCAATATCTGCTTCTCGACCGTATCGAGCCCCAAAACATACAGCAGTAGCGCATATAGACGAGGGAAGTTCCCCTGATGGGTATACACAACCGTTGGCGCATCAGGCCTAACTCCGTACGTCTCATCCGTCAATCCAAACGACTTTCCAATTCCCCGCGTGTACAAGTTTGTGGCATGGACCAAATTCGAATAGCTCTCAACGTTGTCCGAGATATACGGAAGCCCGGAGGCTTGTCGTAGGACAAGAAGAGACGTCGCGATGTAGACCGCCAGAAGTAGCGCGAGCAGCAAGCCGGCCCTCGGCGGACGGAGCAAGCGCAATCGAGAACAAAAACTGTGTTGCCTACCCATGGCTCCCTTAGCTCCCACATAGTCGCGGGAGCGATAAATGCGAACTACTCTAAGAGATAACTACCGCATGAGAACGCGCTCTATCCCTATTCTTCGTTCTTCGCGGGATTGCGGCCGTGGATGGCCCGAAGATCGATAAGTACATAGCCTTGCCAGGGTTTGTCATCCACGCGAAGATCGCTTATTGGAAGCCCCGGATATTCTGAAAGTATCTGGATTATCGAGGGCTGCGGTCTAGGAAGGTACGGTGACGGAGCGTCGACCGCTATCGGGTTTATCCTCACCTCTCCCAGTCCTACGATGAGCGGTTCCGCACGGTGCCGAAGGGAAATCCTAGCAACTACGGCTTGGCTAACCTCGTGCTGGCCATCCGGAAGCCGCAACTCCCCAATCGCAACGTTCGTAAGGCAGTTTACGGAGCCTTCTGCAAACGTCTTACCGTCGACGGAAAAAGATACGTCCTGTACCGGAACATTCGACCGTAGTTTCAATCCGACTAGGATTTTGGAACCAGGACGCACATGGTTAGGTTGAATCCAGGACGACGTAACCAAGCGATGCGGAGTCGTAGTTCCCCCTTGGAGGAGACTAAGGAGGCGAGAGAGGTAATCCCGTCTACATTCCGGTTCGATACTAAAGAACGACGCACGTCTGTCGATCGGAAAGTAGAGCCAGTAATCGGGCCTTACATAGCCCCAGGCAATTGCCTCCGCATCGCGTTCACCGAACCAAAAGAGATCGCTCCGCTGGAACGGAGCATTTCCTTTGGAAATCGCTTCCAGCATATCCTGCTCTCTTCCGGTCTTGATTCCGACCGCCCAGTTCGATGTAAAGCCCGCCACGACTGGAGCGATAAAGGAAACAGCATAAGTTGCCTTTGGCCTCGCTGACACAGCCCCTATCCAGCTGGTGTCCATCGGACGCGCCGCTTGGAGATTCGCTGCCTGAATCAAACCGTGATCCGCAACCAAGAAGAGCAACGCCGGCAACGCTACCCAACGCGGTGCCCATGTGGCCTCGCCATTCCGCCTTTTCCTTGACGCACTGATCAATGCTGCGACAAGAATCCCTTTCGCCAGGACTATGAGTGCGCCTACTAGCGGCATGCCCATAGCGAAGTAGAAGGGCACGACCATTCGCAGCATCACTAGACATCCCACACCCATTCCAACGGACAGAGCCGCCAGCAGCTTTGCGGCGCCCGGCAGATCGATCCAGACCCCGATGTTGCGTGCAATCAGCTCTGCTTTTTGTCTTAATGGTGACTCGCTGGGCCGCGTTTTCACAATGAGCGCGCCTACAATTGCCGCAACCGCTGTCACCGTCGTCAACACCACACTCAACAAACCTGCAAGCGGGAGTATTACGTGGATAAACGCGAGTATTAGCTGACGCAGCGAATCCTTGAATTGGCCGACAGAGTCGATGGGTACGGTTGGCGGCCGCATAATATTGTGGGCCTGATAGAACTGATCCACTATCGCGGGCGGCGGCAATTCCAAAAATCTTCCAGCAAAAGGTATCTTGGCTGCAAACGTGTAATAGAAATCCTTGGCCCAGTAGTCAGTCCCCAGGAGCGCGAGAATATGAAACTGCCGCAGTACAAAAGGCATACATAGCAGCAACAACAGTAAGCCCAGGCGTTTGACGCAAGGCCATGACGTAACGGGTGCGCGACTGAAGAAATAGTACGTTGCGATCGCAACACACACGCTGATGATCCAGAATTCATAGCCAATGCCGAAGGCAATGGCAGATACAGCGAGCACGCCGACAACATCGCTGCGTTTTACCCTGGCTTCGGCTTCGGCGAACCTGCCAACATGCAGCAACAGACCAAATAGCGCGAGCCATGTCCATACCCTGAGCGCATGGAGCGCAAATCCAACAAAGAAGCCGAAATCAAGACACGCTGCCACGAGAACGCAATAACCGGCTAACCGGGATTTCGTATGCAGGGTCACCGTCGCATACGCGTAAAGAAGGCCGAGTCCGAAAATTAACAGCACGAAGAACTGCTTCGCGACGAATGACTCTACACGTAGCAATTCAAGAAGGACGTAATAGAGACCCCCGATATTGACGTTGTGAGTGTAGTGATACGGGTGGGCATCTATGGAGGGTGATGTCGCGTGGTCCTCGATAAGCCCGAATTCGAAGCCGAACAGTCGGAAATTACGGGCATACAGCTGCGCAATGAATGTCTCACCGCAATCGGAGATGCAAGGGATGTAGTTGTGCCTCGCCGCCCAGATCCATACGGCACTCAGAGTTACCGCTATGGTGGTTAAGGCTAATAGGAATTGAAGCGCTTGATACCGACGATCCATCCTGTTTCTCGGATTCAGATTCTTATTGATTGAACGCTCCGAGGCGCACTAGCCGAACCCAAGACCACGGATGTCCAGAGTGCATCGGCCTTCTACTGGGGAAGTACCGAACAACCGATCAGTAAGGCCCTTTGAAAAGATCCTCTCTGTCGATACTTCCCATTGTCGAGGAGTGCTTACGAAGCGAGGCTAACGCGGCTCTGGCTATCGTGGTCGCACTCGGATAGAACGCCTTCTCCAGTGTTTGCGACACCGGTGCTGGGCAGTTGGCCATAGCGATCCGTCGCACCGGCGCCTTCAGATCCCCGAAAACTTTCTCCGCAGCCAACGCCGCGACTTCGCTCGAAAATCCACACAATTCCCAGCTCGTATCCGCGATGATCAGCCGACCGGTCTTCTTCACTGACGCAAGAATTGTTTCCTCATCGAGTGGCCGGATGCTGCGCGCGTCGATGACTTCGGCCTTCACTCCGTCCTTCTCGAGCTCCTCCGCGGCATGCAGCGCTTCATAGGCCATGAACGAGGTCGCGACAATGGTCAGGTCGCGGCCCTCTTTGATGACTGCCGCCTTTCCGATAGGCGTTATGTCGTCCGACTCCGGCACACCACCTACCGTGTCGTACAGCGTGCGGTGCTCGAGCATGATGACCGGCGAATGGTGCCGCAACGCGGCCAGCATCAATCCTTTGGCGTCCCGCGGGAAAGCCGGCATGACGACCGAAAGCCCCGGAAAGTGTCCGAGCACCGACTGGAGACTCTGTGAATGGCTAGCGCCCTGGCCCCAACCCTTGCCGATCACGGCGCGAACAACGATTGGCACCTCACCGGCGTTTCCGCCGTACATGTATTTCCACTTGGCAGCCAGGTTGATCATCATGTCGAAGGCGAGAAACATGAAGTCGTTCCTCGGATGAACGATGATGGGTCGCTTGCCCATGGCCGCCGCGCCGATGGCGATGCCGGTCAGCGCGTTCTCCATGGCCGGGGAATCGAACACGCGCTTCGGCCCGAAGCGTTTCGTGGCCTCGACTGTCGAGCCGAAGATACCCGATGGGTAGTCCACTGCGATTCCGGTCATGTAAATGTTCGGATCGCGCTCCATTGCCCGGACGATGCCCTCGGACAGGGCCTCGGAGTACTTGAGCTGTCGCATCAGTCGCTAGTAGACGTTGTCGAACAGGCTGGACGGGTCGGGCCATGGCGAGGCCTTCGCCTTCGCCAAGACTTGCGCAAACTCGGACCGAACCTCGCCCTTCCAGGAGTCGATTTGCGTTGGGGAGGCGAGCTTCTTCACTAGCAAGCGCTGTTCGGCACGCACGACCGGGCAACGCTTCTTCCATGCTTCGACTTCTTCCTTGGTCCGGTAGGTCCGGCCGAGCTCATGGTCGTACATGGGACCGACGTGCTCGCGCCACCGGTAGGTCTCGCACTCGAGGAAGAAAGGGCCCCCTCCTTCTCTGATGCGCGCCACGGCCTCTTGCGTAGCGTGGAAAACCGCTGCCACGTCATTGCCATCGATACGGCGCGCTTCGATCTTGAAGGCTCGGGCTCGTTCGCACAGTTCGGTGCCTTGAGGCTGCCGCATTCCGGCGGGACTCTCGGTCGAATAGAAATTGTTTTCGCAAACGTACAGGACCGGCAGGGTATTGACGGAGGCGTAATTCATCGCCTCGTAAAGCACACCTTCCTCGAAGACTGCTTCGCCGAAAAAGCCCACCGCGACGCGCGCCACGCCATCCATCCGGAACGCGAGTGCGCTTCCCGTGGCAAGCGCCACCGCTTGACCGAGGATCGGGCTGCTGCCGATAAAGCCTACGGAGCGATCGGTCAGGTGAACGGACCCACCTCGGCCGCGCGAGCATCCGTCCTCCCGGCCATAGAGCTCGGCGACCAACCCTAGAAGACTTCCCCCTTTTGCCAGGTAGTGCGTATGGCAGCGGTGATGGGAGTAGACAACGTCGTCCCTGCGCAGCGCTTCGCAAACACCGACCGCGACCGCTTCCTGGCCGATGCCGAAATGGGTCGGCGTGCGCATCTCTTTTTCCTTGTACAGCTCGGCGAGGGTTTCTTCGGCGTACCGGGTTCGAAACAGGCTTCGAAAGAGCGCTATCTCGGTCTGAGGTGGTAGTGAGAAATCCACCGAGGCGTTCGAATCCTTGAAGCTTGGCGTTGCTCCCATGCCTTTTTGTGCCTATGAGCTTGAGGACAAAGAGACGCTAGTGCACCCGGGCTTGCGTGGACGTTGCTTGCTTGTTCGCAAGGCGATCGCCGCGGCCACGTTCGATCTCTTCTCTCGGAATCGGCTTGAAGCGGAGGATCTCTTTGACCAGGTGGATGAGCGTCTTCGCAACGCTGACCAGGTTGCTTGGCCGCAGAGCGACCGAGCGCCGCGTATGCTCGGCCCCAAGTACCCCCACCTGGACATGACTGCATCCGGATTTGAGCAGCTTTACGAGTATTTCGCCCTGGAAGCCGAAACCCGCGCTTGTAATGGTGATACGACGTAGCAGGTCGGCCCGGTGCACGGGCAGGCCGTTGTAGTACTGCAGCTTGAAGCCGAACAGGAAGTTGAGAAGCGCCGTGTAGCCCCTGGAGAGCAGGTAGCGGGCAGGCGTCTTCAGTTGCCGCAAGTTCGACATGTAGGGGATCACGATATCGGCTTGTCCGATCTTCTCGAACACCGCCGGAAGACTCGACGCGGGGAACCCGCCGTCACCGCAAAGCAGCATGACGTACTGGCAGCGCGCTTCTCTTACTCCGCGCTTGTAGGATGCCCCCAAGCCGATGTTTCCCGGATTGTGGAGCACACGGATCCTACGGCGCTCGCGCGCGAGCTGCTCCATGACTTCGCCGGTAGAGTCTGTGCTCCCGTCATTGATGAGAATGACTTCGCACTCCCGCACCTTGCCTTCGACCTCCGCGAGGACTTGCTCTACGACGCCGCGAACGACGGATTCCTCGTTAAGGGCAGGAATGATGAGGGTGATGGACCAAGGGTATAGAGACGACATCGTTGGATTATAAAAGCTCTTTCCGAGGACGGCCGCCATATGGGTGAGAGCTGCTCATCGGCAATTTTTACCCTTGCCAGATGGTGAAGACCCGTATATAGAGCGACACCTTGCGCAATGCCACCATCGTTGTCCTTAAGCTCGCCGTATCGATCGGCTTGGTGTGGTTCGCCTTCAGCAAGATCGATATGGCTACGACCTGGGCTACCTTACGAGCGATAGCGCCGGCGGCCATTGCGGGCGCGGTGGTATTGCTCTATCTCCAATTGCTTCTCGCAGCTTACCGTCTGCGGGCACTGCTTGGCGCGCTCGGCGCTCGGTACCGAACGAAAGCGGCGTTCGAGGTCGTTTTGATCGGTGCGTTCTTCAGCCAAACCATGATCTCATTCGTAGGCGGGGACGCCATGCGCATCTGGCGAATCATCCGCTCACGGGTTTCGCTGGCGATCGCGGCGAAAAGCGTGTTGTTCGACCGTGTTGCCGGATTTGCCGGACTCTTCGTGCTCTTGCTCGCCGCAACGCCTTTCCTCGTACGCATTATCCCGAGTCCCGAGATGCTTGCAGGCCAGGCGCTGATCGCATTGGCCGCTCTCCTCGCCGTGGGCGGCGCTTTCGTGTTGCGGCGAATGCCGGCGATTCTTCCGCAAGGCAGACTGGTAAGACTGGCAAGGGAAGTGCTGGATTCGGGCTTGGCGGTCTGGCGCAGCAAGCGTGGTGCATGGCTCGTCATCGGCCTCTCCGTTGCAATCCAGCTCATGAACGTCGTGGTCTTGTATGTCATCGGAGAAGGGCTGGGGATTCATTTTCGCTTTGTCGACGGGTTACTTCTCTTCCCAACGGTCCTTTTCCTGTCGATGCTGCCGATTTCCGTGGCTGGATGGGGAGTGCGCGAAGGAGCGATGGTGACCGCGCTCGCGCTCGTTAACGTGCCGGACCACCAAAGCCTTGCGCTCTCAGTGTGCTTTGGCCTCTGCCTGGTGGCGATCAGCCTGCCGGGCGGTGCCGTTTGGCTGCTCTCCCGAAACACGCCTGTGAAGCAGGCCTCTTGATCTCAATCAGGAATCCTCATGCGTAGGACTACCTCGGAGCCAAGGCTGGATTACCGCAATCCGTTCATGGAGGTCGTGCATACCAAGGCGGATTTCGGCGCATTCCACAAGGACTACTTTGTCATCGAGCTCGGCCCGCGCGCCGGCGTCATCGCGGTCAAGAGCGGAACCGTCCTACTGACCAAGCAGTACCGGTTTCTCATCGATGGACAGTCATGGGAAATACCCGGCGGACGGGTCGACCGGGGCGAAACGCCTGAGATCGCCGCAGCCCGCGAATGCCTGGAGGAAACCGGCATCGCGTGCAACAACCTCGAGCGACTAGTCGAGTACTACCCGGGGCTCGACAACTTCAACAACCGCACCACGATCTTTGCGAGCACCGATACCCACACGGCAGCCGAGTTCGTTTCCGAACCCGCGGAGGTGACGGAAATCCGATGGTTTGCGCTCGGTTTGGCGCTCAAGATGGTGTTTTCCGGTGAGATCCTCGACGCCCTCACCGTCACCGCGCTGCTCGCATACAAGGCCCGCTACGCCTAGCTATTTCTTGCCGCAACATACGGCGAAGAGGTAGTGCGCCATCTTGTGGTAGCCGGTGTGCACCACTTCGTCGTTCATCGAGAACATGAAGACGTTGTGGAAGATCCTTTGCATGGTCTTCTTCAGGTCCGGCATGGTCTTGCAGTTGACGTGACCTTCCTTGCTTAGCGGCGAGGCGTAGGGCTGCGACTCGAGCGAGGGCATGCCGATGACCATCACGCCATGCGACGTAAGCGACGCCGCCATGTTGTCCAGGAACCGGGATTCGTTTTCCGGCAGGATGTGCTCCAGCACGTCGAGCGCGTACATCCCGTCGAAGCTTCCCGGCACCGGGCCGGCCAGCATGTCGTGGACGAAGCAGTCGAACTTCCAGCGCTCGCTCATGCGCGCCTTGGCGTCCTCGACGAATACGGGATCGAAATCGGTGGCGCTCAGCTTCTTCACCTCCTGCAGCACGATGCGCGTGCCGAACGCGTCGGCGCAGCCGACCTCGAGCACGTGCTCCGCGCCGGCCAGCATCTTGGCGGTGAACTTGTAGCGCGCGAGGGTGAAGGCGAGCCGCTTGGGGTCGTCGTGCCAGGCCTGGCTGCTCATGAGACCGAAGGACTCGAGGCCGCGCTCGCGCCGGTACTGCAGCATGATCTGGTA
>Ga0190265_10001540_pt1 | contig 15177 bp, 18 predicted proteins | sample Popmic124T_FD_133135 | JGI IMG/M metagenome (GOLD analysis project Ga0190265, IMG submission 133135) | Populus adjacent soil microbial communities from riparian zone of Indian Creek, Utah, USA - 124 T | ecosystem: Environmental > Terrestrial > Soil > Riparian zone | place: USA: Utah | collected...
CTGCCCGCCCCTGGCTCCGGCGGGGGCGGCGCAAACGCAGGTCGGGAGTTCCGGTAAGCGCGCCTTACCCGAACCCCGCCCTGCGCGCCACTCCCCGCCTCCGGGCTGCGCCTTTACATAAGCAGCGCCTATGTAAACCATGAGCGGGCACCTACCCGGGCCTCCCCCCGGACGCATCCCGAAGCGTATCGAGCACGCTACGGGGCCCGCCCCCGCCCCCCACCCACCCGAAGACCCGCCACCCGCCCAAAGACCCCGCAGCTCGGCTCCGCTGGCGCTGCGCCGAACTGCTCCCCCACCCAAGAGACCGCCCACCCACCCCTCCACCGCCCGCCCCGGACCCACCCGCCCCACGGCGCCGCGTCTTGTCGCGCTGCGCGCGAGCCGCCTGCCGGCGTCTCGTGCTCGTCCGCGCCAGCCGCGGCGCCTCCCCCGCCCGGCCCCCGTCCAAACCTCCTTCCTGGGGTTGCTTTTTCACGCAGGCTCGGGCCAGCTCTCGGCTCCCTGCGAAATCGAGGAAACGCAAGCCCGGCGGGCTTTTGCGCGCCTCAAAAAACGAAACTGGTTTCGTTTTCGAACTGTTTGCCGCCAGAGCGAGGGAGAAATCGACGGTTCCCCGGGCATAAATCTCTACCGGACAAGCACTTCCGCGTCGCCGTCCAGGCGGGAAAGCGAGTGACCAGAATCACGCTTTTGGTTACTGCGCTTTCGCCCCTCCAGCCAGTCACCACCGGGCCGTCCCTCTACCACTGCTGTCCTGGTCGCCGTTCTCCTCTATCGGTGGCGCTCCTGCTCCATCGGCCAGCAGGGCTAGACCAGGTAGTTCCGTGCCAGAGTTCTGCGCAGGTTACAATGCAGAGGGGCAACAGAATTTAGGACCCCATCACCAATGAACCTTATAGTGCCACGGAGGGAAGCCGGCCGGCGCTCTTGGGGGAAGGAGCGACTGGTCCGGCGACTATGCCGAAGTTCGATCCCGTGCTATTGGAGCTTGGCGAGGAAGGCGAGGACGGAGAGCGCCTCGTTTTCTACAAATATAAGACCCGTATCCAGCGCTTCTTCGAGAAGAAGGGGATCTCGCCGGAGGAAGCCCAGGATCTCACCCAAGAAACCTTCCTGCGGGTTTTCCGAAGTGAGGCAAGGCTCGAAAACCGGGAAGAGATGGAGGCCTGGCTCTTCGAGATCGCCAGAAACGTGCGAGCCAACGCGCTGCGCGCCCAAGGGACCTTGAAGCGTGCTGCGCCTGTGATCTCGCTGGACGAACCTGGCCTCAAGGGAGAATCTAGGGATGCTTCAAATCCTGGCCCCCTGTCAGATGAGCCAGACGCCTTGGCCAGCGCCATCACTCGCGAGCAACTTAGGGCCCTTCAAGAAGCGCTGGCGGAACTCCCCGAACAGATGCGGCAGTGTGTGCGTCTCCGGCTCACGGGTCTCAAATATAAGGAGATCGCCCAAATCATGAGGATCTCGATCGAGACAGTGAAGTCGCATCTCTTCCAGGCGAAGAAGCGCCTCCGGTCTATGCTGGAGCCGCACTTCGGGCCGATCGACTTCTGAGTCGCGAAGGGAAGGAGAGCCGTCCATTGATTAGTTCGCGTAATCCTGTCCACGAGGCGATGGCCGCTCTTGCGCGCGAGGAGCTGCGTAGCGCAGAGCACCTGTCGACGACTCGGCTCATGGCGTACCATCGCGGCGAAATCCCGCCAACGGAGACCACTGCGATCACGGAGCACCTCTCGCTTTGTAAGGAGTGCTCTTCCTTGATGCTTGAGGTCGCCGAGTTCTTCGCTGACGACGAAGAGGAGGATGAGGACACCGCGCCGCCCGATCTTGAGCCGGCGTGGCAGGAGCTCCGGGGGGCAATGTCAGGAACGGAGCCGCGCCGTCCACCGTCTCCGATTCCGGTGCCCTCGCTGCCGCCGGCGGCGCCCCCCCAGCGCTCACTGGTTCGATCGCTGGCTTTCGCCTATGGTGTCGCGGCAACCTGTGCCGCGGTGAGCATCGGTCTCTTCGTCTTCAGGGAGACGACTCCACCCCTGAGGCCACAGGTCAACCCGGGCCTCTATGACCTGACATCCTCCGGTTTGGATCGTTCTGAGGCGCCCCCGGCCACTCCGATCCGCTTCCGGACACCCGACGACTCGGCCCTCCTGATCCTCAACCCTGACGGTGCCCCAGACTCCGCCCGCTACGGAGTACGCATCCACGGCGCGAACGGAGCGGTCGTCTGGCAGTCTGAGGATCTCGTGCTACAGACTCCCGGAGGCTTTCACCTGAGCCTGCCCGCTGGCGCTTTGCCCCCCGGCCGCTACTCCCTGAAGCTCTACGGGATCACCCAGGGCCGGGAGACGCCCCTCGGCACCTACCCAATCGCGATTGAGAAATAACCCACAGGAGGGTTCTCGCGTCGACGCAAAAGCCGTAGAATCGGCCGGTTCCTCGAACTGGCCGTGAGGCTTCCGATGATGCTGAGACCGCTGTTTTGCGGGCGCGCTGGGCTCGCTCTGGCCGCTCTCTCGCTCCTCTCCTGCTGCGACGTGGGGCCGACTCGCCTTTCCCTGTGGCCTAGGCTGTCGCTTTCAAGCCACGTAAAGGCCGGGGCGGCCAAGCGCTTCGCCTTCGACCTCCGCCGAGATCAGTACCTCTCTCTCCGCGTGACGCAAGAGTCGCTGGACGTGGTGCTCACTCTCCAGTCGCCGGACGGGGAGCACTGGGCCCCTCTCGACACCCAGTCCGTGGTACCCGTGCCCGAGCTACTCCGGGTGGTGGCGCCGCTCGACGGTCTCTACATCCTTGAGGTGGAGCCTTCTTCCGGGGATTCTTCTGGGTCGTTCCGCCTGGAGGTCGTAGATCTCCGGCCAGCGACCGACCGCGACCAACTCACCGCCAAGGGCCAGGAGACTCTGGCCCAGGCCGAACAGCTACGTCGGCAGGACAGCGAGGCCAGCGATCTCCGCGCTCTGCCGCTCTATGAGAAAGCGGTCCGCCACTTCGCCCAGGCCGGTGACGCGGACAGTGAAGGCTATGCGCGGGTCCAGTGGGCGCGGGTCCTGAAACGGCGGAATCGCAAGGAGGACGCCGCGGCGTCTCTGCGCGGGTGCCTCGACCTTTTCGCTGCCGCTCAGTCGCCTGGAACTCGGGCCAGGGCTGCCACGATGCTCGCGGAGATCGAGTCCGCTCTCGGAAAAGGTGCCGAGGCCGATGCCGCAAACCGCGAGGCTCTCCGCCTGTGGAAGCAACTGGGGCAGATCACCTGGGAAGCAGAGGTGCTCAATCGGCTTGCCCATCAAGCCTCGGAGCGAGGCGAGCTCGCGCAGGCGGAAAGCCTCTATCGCGAAGCTCTGAAGTTGTGGGAGACCAGTGGGAAGGGCTCCTCAGTAGCCGTGGTCTTGGGCAACCTGGCCTCGATCTATAACCTGGCGCGAGAGCCGCAGCTCGCGCTCGACGCGGCAGACGAAGGACTCGCGCGAGCTCCGAAGGACATGGCGCCTGGACAGCGGGCCGGGGTTCTCGCGCAGAAGGGTGAGGCGCTCGCCAATCTCGGCCGCCGGGAAGAAGCCCAGAAAGTCTTCTCAGAAGCCCTGGAGCTTCGTAGCAAGGGCGAGCCGACCGAGCTCGCACAACTCGAGCGGCGGCTGGCACGGCTCGCTTACGACCAGGGGAACTACGACGAGGCTTCGGCGCGGTTCCGAAATGCCCTCACTGCCTTGGCGGCGGCCCAGGACCATCAAAGCGTGGTCGCCACCCGCCAGGATCTCGCCTGGACCGAGCTCAAACGTGGCCGCCTGGACTTGGCCGAACAGTTGTTTCAAAAAACTTCCGCAGAAGCGGAGTCTTCGGAGAACCGCTGGATCAGGCCGGCTGTCCTTACGGGCCAGGCGCGACTGGCCCGGGCGCGGGGGCAACTTCAGCCGGCCCGCGCCCTCGCGCTCCAGGCGATTGACGAGGTCGAGGGTCTGCGGAGCGAGTTGGGACGCACCGATCTAAAGACGTCAGTCCTCGCGAATCAGCAGTTCTACTTCGATCTCGCTGCGGATCTGACGCTTGAGCTCTACGGTCGGACCGGCGATTCGTCCTTGCTCGTTGAAGCCTTCGAGATCTCGGAGCGTTCGCGGGCGCGGCGCCTCCTGGACCTTTTGGTGCAGTCCACAGGGAAGCCGCGCAACCCCGAGACACGCGCCGCAAAAGCGCTCAGCCGGGCTGAAGAGCGCCTCAAGGCTCTCCGCTCGTCCGGAGCGCCTGCTTCCTTGATTGAACAGGCCGATCGAGAGGTCCGGAAAGCGGTGCTCGACCTCCGCCGCGAGGAAGGTGCATCGGGTGCGGTGGACCCGGAGTTCGGGGGGACTTCCCTTTCCACCCGCCAAATTCAACGCTGGATCGACCAGGACACTGTCCTCCTCGAGTTCGATCTCGGTGAAGACGCGAGTTACCTCTGGGTGGTCTCGCATCAACGCCTCTCAGTTCGCCGCCTCCCCCCGCAGAAACACATTGAAAAGCTGGCGCGCAAAGCTGTCGACGTGCTTTCAGCGCCGGGTTTCTCGGCAGTGAGTGTCCAGGGGCAGGAGGCGCTCCTCGCCGCCTCCCGGCTCCTGGTGGGTGGCGCCCTGCCTGAACTGGGCGCGCGGCGTTGGTTGTTGGTGATGGACGGGGCCCTGCACGCTCTGCCCCTAGGCGCTCTGCCCAATCCCGAGAACCCGGAGGAGCCCATCCTTGCTTCTCACGAGATCGCCTACGCACCGTCCGCCTCGGTCGCTGTGCGCCTCTCGGAGCGAAAGCACCGCCAGGAAGATGAGCCCCAGGAGGAGCTGGCGGTAATCGCGGATGCTGTCTATGAGAGTTCCCTTCAGCCGTCGCCTGGTACTAGCCCGTTCCATCTCCCGCGGCTCCACTTTTCCGATATCGAGGCCCAGCACATTCTCTCCCTCATCCGTCCCGAGGCACGGCTTGACGCCCGGCGTTTTGCGGCAACCAAGGGGCGGATTCTCTCTGGAGTGCTCGCAGACTACCGCCTCTTGCACTTCGCCGTCCACGGGCTGCCGAGCGAGAGCCATCCGGAGCTCTCAGGCATGGCATTGTCGTTGTTCGATCGCAAGGGGAGACCCCAGGACGGCATCCTGTTCGCCCACGAAATCGCGCGCCTCCATCTCCCCGCCGACCTCGCCGTGTTGAGCGCCTGCCAAAGCGGCCGCGGTGTCGCAGTCTCCGGCGAGGGGATGATAGGTTTAGTGCATGCTTTCTTCACTGCGGGAACGGCGCGTGTCGTCGCGAGTAACTGGGTAGTCAATGACCGGGCCACCGCCGAATTGATGAGGGCTTTCTACGACGGCCTCCTTCATCAGGGCCTCACTCCAGCCCGTGCCCTCCAGCAGGCGCAAATGACGCTTGCGCGCAGTAAACCCTGGAGCCGCCCGTACTACTGGGCGGCCTTCGTGGTCCAGGGCGGTTTTTGAGCCAGCCTCCCAACAAATCTCCTTAGGCCGGGTTATACCGGAGGAACGTCTCGCCCGGGCTTCCATGGGAGGGCAAGCTCCACGGTCGCGGGACGCAATCCAGGAGGGCACTGATATGCAAGCTCAGCTGAAGCGTCTGCACGAATCTGATCAAATCACCCCGGTCAAGCAAGAAGGCAGGCGAGGAAGGAAGGGCCATGGCCCGAGAGAGGGCGAAGATGCCAACGCCTCGGGCTCCAGGGTTCTGCCGCCGATCGAACGGACCGAAGGCAGTTCGAAGGTGTCTCTGCAGTCCGAGCAACCCACTCCGCGCGAGCCTGATGACCCTCCTACGACGCAAAACCCAACCACAACGCCGATCCAGAGACCGGATGATCCTCCTTGTCCCTCGTCATTTAGTGGCGAGGTGGACTACCCCATATCGCGAGAGCCCGATGACCCTAAGGTGACGGTAAACCATACCAAGGTGCCAATCGATCGAGAGGAACCGAGCTCTCAGGCTAGCAGCCTACAGCAGTCTGGGTCCTAGTTGAGGAGTGGGAAAATGAGATACGAAGAGGTTCGCGTTCGATTGTTCCCTGCCTCTGATGGCCAGGTTGGAGCATCCTTCACCTTTGAAGGAATGACATCCGGCGAGCCCAGGCCCTGCGCATCATCGCCGGCAAGCGAGGTGTTTCGTGACGCCTTGGCGCTGCAGCCGCTGCGGCGAAGACCAGGTCGCCTTCGGGAGGCTCCCCGCAGATCTCCTGTGCTACACCTGCCACGACGCACAGCGCAGCAGGTTTTCGGAGGCTGACGCGGGAATCCCGGAGCGCTACCGCGGCCTCACCCGCGAAGGCTGGACCGCCCACTTCCAGCGCCCCTGGCCCGCCGTCCTGGAGCGCTGGACCGGCTCCCCGCACTGGGTAGCGCTCTGGGGGCCGACCGGTACAGGCAAGACCGGGCTCGCTACCGTCCTGCTTGCCGAGCACCTGCGCACCGGCCGCCGCGGACGGTGGGTCTCGGGCCCGGAGCTCGCGAGGCGCATCCAGTGCGACTTCGCCTCCGCGGAGGACGTGATCGCCCCTCTCCTGGTCACGTCGCTCGTCGTCCTCGACGAGCCGCTCTCCGGCCCTGCGGCCGACTGGTACATCGATCGCCTCGTGCTCATCACCCGAGCCCGGGACGACAGGGGGCTTCCCACCCTCGTTACCAGCCAGCTCCTCCCCGAGCTGCTCCTTAACGCGACCGCCGCCACGCCGCCGCCGCTGCTCTCGCGCTGGCTCTCCGGCCTCCGCATCCACGACGAGCTTGCCGGCGAGGACGTGCGGCTCCGAGGGGTGCTCTGATGGCTAGGCACAAAGTCCTGCCCTACAGTGAAGAAGCCGAGCGTGCGGTGCTCGGCGCTCTGCTCCTCGAGCCTCTGCGCATCGCCCAGGCCCGCACACGGCTGGAGCCCCGCGACTGGCATCTCGAACGCCATCGCTTGCTCTACCAAGCCTTCCTTGACGTCGCCGACGCGGGCTCCACACCTGACCTCCGCACCCTTCAGGCCCATCTCGATCAGGCCGGGATCCTGGGTGCCGTCGGCGGTCTGGCCTATCTCGCCGCGCTCGACCTGGACCTGCCGGACCTGGGACGGATGGACGAGTACGTGGACATCGTCAAGGAGAAGAGCGTCCGCCGCGACCTGATCGCCGTCGCGCAACACACCCTCCTGGCGACCGCCTCGACCGCGCGGCCGGTCCACGAGCTTCTGGCCGACCTCCGCGACTCCGCGGAGAAGCTCATCGGACGTGCTGTCCGCGTGGGCTGGCAGGAAGCCGGGACGGTCGTCACCCGTCTCCTCGAAATCCTCGAAGAAGAGCGCTCCGAGGCCCTCTGCGGGCTGACCTCCGGCTTCCCGGCCTGGGACCAGCTCGGTCCCGGCTTCTTGCCGGGTGGGCTCTACGTCATCGCGGGCAGGCCTGGCATGGGCAAGACCTCGCTGGCGCTCGACCTTACCCGCCACGTCGCCGTCGAGCTGAAGAGGCCCGTCGGCGTCTTCTCCCTCGAAATGCGCGCTGACGAGATCGGCCTCAAGCTCAGCTCCGCCGAAGCCGACATCGCTTCCCACCAGCTCCGCGTCGGCCACCTGTCCGGCCGGCACTGGCGAGACCTCATCGCCGCCGCGCGCCGCATGATCGCGGCGCCGCTCCTCCTGGACCACTGCCCGAGCCTCGTGCTGCGCGACCTCGAAGCGAGAGCCTGGTGGCTCAAGGCCCAGCACCCCGACTTGGCGCTCCTGGTCGTCGACTACCTCCAGCTCCTTACGGCCGGGGTCCGCGTCGAAAACCGGCGCCTGGAGATCGCCCTCATCGCCCGCCGTCTCAAGGAGCTGGCGGGCGAGCTGGGCCTGCCGGTGATCGCCCTCTCGCAGCTCAATCGCGATCTGACCCGCCGCAGCGATCCGCGCCCGCAGCTCGCCGATCTCGCCGAATCCGACGCGATCGGGCAGCACGCCGATCAAGTCGCCTTCGTGCACCGTCCCGAGGTCTACGCCCCCGACGACCACAGCCTCCGGGGCCTGGCGGAGGTCATCGTCGCCAATGACGATGTTAAAGCTGTCAGCAGTTTTCAACTGAGTTCATGAGTGCCGCTCAAGAGGGGGAACGCTTTCAGGAGTTGTCAGCTATGGCCACTTTAGGCCAGTAAGCGCAAAGCTGTGTGACCCTGGTGTGACCCGGATCTGGTACAATCAGGCCCATGAGCTACAACATCAAATTCGAGGATCGAACCCTGCGCGGACTCCGCGTTCCCGAGGGCAAGGACAGGCAGGAGTGGAGTGACACCGTGGTCCCGGGGCTTCGCTTCCGGAAGAGCGAGAAGGGGCACGGCGCCTTCTCCGTCGTCTACAGGGTCAAGGGGCAGGAGAAGCAGGACCGCCGGACGATCGGACCCTTCCCCCGCGTCTCGATCGCTCAGGCCCGACAGGAGGCTCGGGAGGACCTCAACGCCGCCAGCTCGGGGCGGGATCCGAAGAAGCTCCGGACGGCTGCCCCACCCGAGGAACAGGACCTGACCTTCGCGGAGCTCTTCGAGACCTACATGGACCGCCATGCACGCGAAAACCTCCTGACCTGGCCCGAGATCCAGCGCAAGATCCGCAAGGACGCGCTTCCGGTCATCGGCCATATGCCTGCCCGGGAGGTCCGCAAGCGCCATCTCCATCTGGCCATTGACCGGCTGGTGACCGGTGGGCATGCCGTGGCCGCTCGCGGCCTGCTGACCATGATCTCGGGGATCTACACCTGGGCCGAGGGACGGGAGATTGTCGAGTACAACCCTGTCCTCCGCTTCCCTTATCCGAAGCCGGCGGAGCCGCCGAAGCGCAGGAGCCTGACGGACGACCAGATGCGGACGCTCTGGTTCGCGCTCTTGGAAATCGCCGACAACCCGCCGCCTCGGACGCGTCTCGGGCGAGACGGGTCCGCGGATCTCCTGGCCTTGGCGGTTCTTTCGCGCCTCTTGTTGGGTCAGCGAACGACCGAAACCGTGGGCATGCGCCGCCAGGATCTCGAAGCAGAGTGGTGGAATCTACCGGGGTATCTCGGACGGCGGCGGTATACGAAGACCGGACGGGACCACCGTGTGCCGCTGGTCCCGCTGTGGAGCGAGTACGTGCTGCCGCGCGTCGAGGGCGTGACCGCCGGGAAGCCGCATGTCTTCACCAGCGATCGCCGGCCGGATCTGCCGCTCAGTGCGCAATCCATCCGGCAGTTCTGCGCACGAGTCGCAGCCGAGGTGGGTTTCCCCTTCGTCGCGCGGAATCTCCGGACGACGTTCCTGACCTCTTTGGCTCGCCTGCGCGTCCCGCAGGAGGTCAGGAGGCGCCTGGTCAACCACAGCGATGGGAGCGTCGAGACGGTCCACTACAACCTTTATGACTACGACGAAGAAAAATGGGCGGCCGGGCTGCGTTGGGACACCCACCTTCGGAGCATCTTCTTCGGCGAGACGGCCCGGCCGGTGCCAGTTCAGGCCTAGGCGGCCCACTCACGCCGGCCCTCTTGCCATTCGCGGAGCTTGTCGACGCGAAAGGCTTCCCTCCCAGGGCTGAGAGTTTCGGGGGCGGGGAATCGAGCTGCCGCGATTTCCCGTCTCAGCGTTGACCGGGACAGGCTCGACCAGCTGATCACCTCAGGCCAGGTCATGAACCGAGGGAGCACCTCACGAACGGTGGACACGGTGTGCCGACTCGGCAATGGCTGCTGCGGTCTGTTGTCGTTTCTCATCGGTTTTTCCTAAATGAGCTCGTTTTGGCTGATGGCCTGGCGCTCTGATGCGAGTCAAGCAAGCCGGACTTTTTCGAGCCGGTGGCCGAGGTGCGGGCGTAGGCTGCGATTCTCACGCGGCTCTCCTACGGACGGGGCTCATCGGTTGCTTCGAAGCCCGGGAGAGGGAGAATCGCCGCCGACTCTGGGGATTGCGGTACCGGTCGAGAATCTTCCAGATGCCCATCGCGGTGAGCGGCCCACGGCACCCTTCGAAGACGGGCTCCGGGAGACCCCAGATCCGAGCCTCTGCGAGCCAGGCGAGCAGCCGGCCTCCGAGATCGTCAGGCAGCCCGATGTACCAGGAGATGCCGTGGCGGTGGACCGAGACCACAGCTTGGCGATTCGCCATTGTGATGGCCGTGGCCCGGAGGGCGGCGATCTCGACGGCAGTGAGGCCTGCGGCGACCAGAGCGAGGACGGCTCCGTCGCGCAGCCCCACGGCTCTGCCGGAGCGCACCCGGCCTGGATCGACGCGGGGCAGGACGGTGTGTGCCTCTTCGGGATCGAGACGCATCAGTGTGGCTCCAATCCGGCTGGTGCCGGTATCTGTGCCTTCTGGGACGGTCGGTTCAGCATGGTGCGCCCTCCGTTCTTCTGAGATCAGAATGCACCAAGGAACGCAAGACTCCAAACGCAGCCGATTGCTGGATTCCTCGCAACCCTCTCAATTTAATAGACATAGGGTCAAAGGATTGAGGGAGGATCGTACCACTTCATCTTTCCAAATCCGATCTTGGCCAACGGTCAGGAGGTCGAGCAGGTCCGGCGACCAAGCTCTCACTTGGAACAGAGCTGGACTGCTGAGACGGACACGGAGGTACGGCGGGCGAAGCTGAGATCGACCGGCGTAGCTCTACAGCCGCAACTGCCCGCCTGAACGGGGGAGTGGCCGAGGGGGCGACGGGCCCCCTTGGCGGGCGGGGGCTCATCGCTGTACCGCAGCAGGAAGAGGGTGGCACCCTTCCCCCGGAGGATACCTCCGGCGCTTCTCCATCCTGATTGACAACCTTGCAGCAGCGGGAGTAGCCTTCCTAAGTCTATGTGTCTGTGAGACTTGAGGCTGTGGTATACCGAGGACAACTGATGGCGTATGGCACGAAAGTCGTGTCCTCGTCCAGCAGATGGCGAACGTAGACTCTAAAGTTAGCTTGCAGCCGCCCATGAGGTGCTTGTGCCCGATAGCCTAGCAACTGATCTAAGGCGTCACCAGGTTTTCATTAGCTACGCTCAGGCAGACAAAGCGGTGGCGGTCCAAGTCGCCGCCGCTCTGCAGAGTGCTGGCTTGCCTGTCTGGATTGACTCCTGGGAACTCGCGGTTGGAGACTCGATAGTGGATCGCATCCAGCAGGCGGTCAATTCGAGCGACGTCCTCCTTGTACTTCTCTCGCCAAGTTCTGTGAACTCACACTGGGTTCAAAGCGAAATAAGTGCGACCCTGTCAAGAGAACTCCGGGATCGGGCTATCACGGTAATCCCGGCACTCATCGAAGACTGCGAAATTCCCCCTCTCCTGGCCGACAGGGTTTTCCTTGATCTCCGCGGAGATCTGTCCGAGGCAGTGCAAGATCTCGTCGATCAGATTGGTTCGGTACCCGACTTGGATTTCTCGAAGCTGGACTGGAAAGTATTTGAGCGGATGATTGCCGACCTTCTGGGTAAGCTGGGATTCGTCGTGCAGCAGACCCCCGTCACTCGAGACAGCGGCTTCGACTTCGTAGCCTCCTATCGAGCCCGAGACCCTTTTGGTGCGCTGCAGACCGAAACATGGCTGGTCGAAACAAAACTCTATAGAGAGCAGCGGGTAAGCATATCTGCTCTTCGGCAGATGATGGGCTTCCTGATGCTCTCAGGCGGCGGCAAGAAGGGCCTGATCATCACGAACAGCCGGCTCACGTCCGTCGCGCGGAGCTTTCTGGCAGAAAGCACTGAGAGGTCAGGCCATGAGCTTCGCGTGATTGACGGAGCCGAGCTAACCAATCTGCTGATCCAGCACCCAGACCTCATTCGGACCTATTTCCCTCCGCGTGGCAGTCATGAATGAGGCGCATGCGATCCGGCAACGCCTGCAGGCGTGCCCCGCAGGTCTCCCGGGATGGAAAGAATTCGAAGACGCCTGCATAGAGGCTCTTAGGTTCTTGTTTGTTCCCCCGCTGACGGAGCCAATAGTCCAGCCACGGACATACTCTGGTATCGACCGGCGGGACGCAGTGTTTCCCAATCGCAATATAGAAGCGCCTAACAACTGGGGCCATCTCCTCAAGGAATTGGCCGCCAGGATGATTCTGTTCGAATTCAAGAATTATGATTCCGAAGAGATCGGTAAGGAAGAGACGAATCAGACGCGCAATTATTTGACGCCGCCAATGGGCAAGCTCGCGATCTTGTGCTGCAACCGAGAGCCAAATCATGCGGCACACCTGAAGCGCAATACGATCTTTAGCGAGGACGGCAAGGTTATCCTGTTTATAACGAGGGAACAACTAGTCGAGATGCTCTTTATCAAAGAGCGCGGCGAAGACCCGTCGGACTTGATCATGGATCTCGTCGAGAGGTTCTATCTCCAACATGAATAGAAACGTGCGAGCTATCCCCCACTTGCACCGCGGCTGGCTTCGCCAGCCGCGCGGTGACGTGTAAGGCGTTAGCTGCCAGGAGTTGTAGGGTGGATCAAGTGAGCGACCAAGAGATCCGCGACTATCGGCAACATTTCGTTCTTGCCGAGCAGAAGGCGCAGGAGGACTACGACAAAGCAGTACTTGCTCTTTCGGGCGGTGGCCGCCGGCTTTTACCACAGTGTGCTAGGCTCTGCGATCTGCCGAAGGACGGCCATGACTACTTCTGAGCGTTTTGTCACAAAACTGTGCCGACAGTCCTTCTTATCGCCGTGGACTCACGCGAATCCAGAACGCCGTCCCGTGAAAACGAGGCCTGAGCTGTGTGATGTTCTCGTTGCGTTTGAGTCATCCGTCATTCTGTTCTCCGTAAAGGAGTCGTCCTCCAAGCGTGGGCAGGACCCGAAGACCGCTTGGAGCAGGTGGGACCGTGAAGCCGTAAAAAACTCGGCGAAACAGTTGCAGGGTGCCGAGCGGTGGCTCAGGAAGGGTGGGGCCGTTGTGGAAAGCGATGGCTGCACTCCTGTCATCGTTCCAGGTGCGGCGCATATCGAGATTTCAGGATCGCAGTTGCCCTTGGATTTGAGGGTCAAGCTCCGTTCCTGGCTGTACCTGACACGTCGGGGCCGACTCATATTCTTGATGAAGTATCGCTGCCAATCGTTTTCTCTGAACTCGACACGGTGACGGATTTCATCGACTACCTTCGATGCTGCGCCGATCTGTTTCATCGTGACGTTCGAACAGTTATAGGTGGCGGTGAACACAACATGCTCGCCTGCTATCTGTGCAACGGGCGCAAGTTTCCGGATGGCGCGGATGTCTTAATGATCGAAGACGACTTCTGGGAGGGGTTCAGATCCAGCGAGGGCTACAAGCGACGCGGCGAGGAGAACCGCGTTAGCTACGTTTGGGATGCACTTGTCGAAGTTCTAGCTGCAACCAAATCGGACTGGACCGTGTATGGACCTTGCTTGGAGGATCCTCGAAAGATAACTCTTGAAGCAATTGCCTCCGAGAATCGATTTCATCGACGTATGCTCGGACAAGCCCTTGAGGAATTCCTTGTGGCGCATGAGGAAAAGCGGGCAAGGATGATATCAGTCGGCAGCGGGCGCACCTATGTCTACCTCAATGCACGAGCGGACGAGAACCCGGAAAATGTCATGAGCGAGTTGTCCTTGAGATGCTACTTGGTAAGAGGGCAGGTGCGCGAGAATCGCACCGTCGTGGGCATCCGGTTCATCGGTGGGCGACCACCCACCGAGATCCCCCCGGAGTCGTGCGTGATACGCCAGGAAGAGTGGAATGCCGAAGACGAAGCTGCAGCCCATGAACTCCGGCAGAGATTTGGCTTCTTTTCGAGTTCAAATCTAGAGCGCTAGCTCGGGCGATATCAATCATATGGGACGAAGGAGGGAGCAATGGCAACTAGTGCAGTGAAGATCGCAATCGGCGTTGGCTGTGGCATTCTCCTCGCTGTAGGTGCACTGACGGCAACCTGTGCAGGCTGCGTTGCTATTGGCGCGAAGGGCCGCCTAAGCCAGATTTTGGTAACCAGGTGAGCAGATCTATCCCGCGATAGGCCTTGTCCAGATAGCGAGCATTGATCCGCAGCAAAGGCAAGTCGAAACGCTTGCAGAGTGAGTTCTTCTGTCGGTCACGACCCGCCTGAGGTTCTCTACCGTGCTGTAGCCCGTCGAACTCAACTGCAAACTGAGGAAATTGATCAGCATCCACTACTACAAAGTCGAAGTGGGATCTCAGAGCAAAGTTAAAGTCTCTGCTGGAGAGACCAGAGCCTTCAATTGGTAACACGTCCGCCACGCGCACCTTAACGTGGACCGCAGCACCAAAGTCGGTGCAAGCTTGACGAAGGCGTTCGTGGGTTGCGGTCTCTGCAGCGTTCAGCAGTCTCTTTAGCATCCTTTCACCCGCCTCAAACCGGCAGCCCGCAGTTCGGCCTATCGTTTGGCGAAGGGCCAAGTTCGAACGTCACCACCTGGCCGTCCACGGCGGCGAGGATCTGGAGGATCTGGTCGGCGATCGAGACCTCGGCTGGCGGCTTCGCCGGATCGGCTTGCAGCTTGACGGTCGCCGGGGTGCGCTCGGCGAGCAACTCGACCAGAGGCGATGGGACGTGCGCTGCGCCGGATCGCGCTGCTTGCAAGAGAGCGCCGGCCTCTCTACGCTAACGGTCCAAAGTGCTCGCCTGATGAGGGTTGCTCTTGAACGACTTGGTTGATCTCTGGCCGCATCGGCTCTTCTGGATGGGTGACCCACGGGCGGTGGCGATTTTTAGCGTAAAGGTGCCGAGGGACGAGCCGGGACCCTGGCTCGGAATGGGGAACTGGCGCCCATGGCGGCAACGCTCGACGTCCACGAAGCGGCTCGATTGGTGGTTCCGGAACAATGAGCCGCACCTTCACCAGGACGCCTTCGCGACCATCAACCGCTTCTATCGCTGGGAGCGCTCCCAGGAGTACGTCGTCCGTCTGGGCGCGACCTTTGTGGACATCGACTGCGGCCGGAGGCGCTCGGACTGGTCGGCCTGGGAGGCTACGGAGATTCTCCGAGATCTCGTGCAGCGCGGCCTGCTGGCGCGGCCCTCGATGTTGCAGTACTCCGGCCGGGGCTTGTGGGCTTTCTGGCTCCTCCGCGACGAACAGGACCCGAGCACCACGCCCTTCGCAAACGCCGACAACCGGGAGCTGTGGATGTCGCTCCAGCAGCGCACGGCCGATACGATCGCGACAGGGTTCCCGAGCCTGAAGCTCGATCGGCTGGCCGGCGATCTGACTCGCGTGACACGGCTGCACA
>Ga0190265_10001541_pt1 | contig 15158 bp, 13 predicted proteins | sample Popmic124T_FD_133135 | JGI IMG/M metagenome (GOLD analysis project Ga0190265, IMG submission 133135) | Populus adjacent soil microbial communities from riparian zone of Indian Creek, Utah, USA - 124 T | ecosystem: Environmental > Terrestrial > Soil > Riparian zone | place: USA: Utah | collected...
CGCGAGAGCGGTCACAATGGTGCCCCGGCGGGGTGCCGGAGCGGTCGAACGGGACGGTCTTGAAAACCGTTGGGCGTGCAAGCGCCTCGTGGGTTCGAATCCCACCCCCGCCGCTCAGACAAGTGAAGACCGGGTGAGCCGCGGCTCCGTTCCACAGATAGAGTGTGTGCTCAACGCCTTGCTACAAGTGTTGCGGGGTGAGCAGGAAGTCGTATCCGGTTCCTGCTCGCGAGATTCACTTGTCCGGCAAGGCGAAACCTCTGGGGAGAGGCACCATCGTGGATGAAGCGCTTTCGTGGACGCATCGACCTCTGGAACAGGCGGTCGAGACTCCGGCAGCACACCCGGTCGAGACTCCGGGGAGGGACTCGAAGCTCCGTTGCTCCTTCTGTCGGGCGGCGCTCGGCGACAGCCTCGAGCTGACGATTGGCAGTAGGGAGGGTAAGGGCAGATCGACGGGCTCGTTTTGCTCGGCGCGCTGTCGCAACTGCGTTCTCGCGCTGGCTGCGCTCCATCCTTCGCCGCTCGCGCCCGAGGAGTTCGTCTCGAGGCGAGGAGTGCTGACCGATCGGCTTCTCGACCTCTGGCGAAACGGCCAGGGACCCGATCCGAGGCTCGTGCTACGGGCTGCCGAAAATGCGAGCTGCGGGCTGCCGAATGCGCACGCTCCCACCGAAGCAAGAACAGGAACCGCGCTTCTTCACACGGTGTAGATGTCGCATGAAGCGGCGGCTGATACCGATGCTGCTCGCGGTCGTGGCCGCTGCGGCGCTCGGTGGTCAGGCATCGGCCAAGGAAGGAGTCGTCGCCCGCGTTCTGACCGCGATCGACCCCGGCGCGGCTCCGGGAACGGCCTTGACCGTCGAATGGACGCTCACGTACGTCGAAGCCGGAAAGCGCCAGCCGTTCGGAGGCGGCGATGTCTTCATCCGGCTCTTCGGCACCGGGGATTCTCGCTCGCGACGCGTCCCAGCCGCACCCATCAGGATGGGCCGCTATCGAGCCACCGTCAGGGTTCCTCGCGGCGGGATCCGACGCATCGTGATCGGGCTCATGGGCACCCGGTGCGACACGAGCGGGTGCCGTCCGTCACCGATGATCTTCCGCATCGCCGGCGACCCGCTTCGCAACGCGTAAGCAAGAAGACGGGCTCGCGCCGGGTCGGTAGGGTCCGCGCATGGGCCAGGATCGACCTCGAGCTACGGGTTTGGCGGTCGATCCCGAGCAGCTCCGCACCCTCCTCAGCCGGCATCCGTCAGGCGTCTGCGTCGTGACCGTCGCGGCGGGAGAGCAGAAGCTCGGACTCACCGTCGGGTCGTTCGTCTCGCTTTCGCTCGAGCCGCCGCTCGTCGGGTTCGCCGTGTCGATGGAGGCGGCGATGCACGAGTTGCTGCGCGAGGCGGGCGGCTGCGCCGTCTCGCTCCTCGCCGCCGGCCAGGAGTGGCTCGCGCAGCACTTCGCCCGGGGTGTGCCGCCGATCGCCATGTGGCACCGCATCTCGACCGACGACGGCGCAAACGGCGCGCCCCTCCTCGTCGGGGCACTCGGCTGGCTGGAGTGCGTCCTCAAGCAGGAGGTGCTCGCCGGGACGCACACGTTCTTCGTCTGCGAGGTGCGGCGTGCCGAGCTGGGTGAGGACGCACCCGCGCTCGTGCGCGTGCGCGGCGAGTACCGAAGCGTGTGACGGCGATCGAGGCCGTCATCTTCGACCTGGACGGCGTCCTCGTGGACTCCGAGCACGTCTGGGACGAGGTTCGCGAGGAGCTCGCAGGCGAGCGCGGCGGCCGCTGGCACGAGCGCGCGCAGGCCGACATGATGGGCATGAGCTCGGTCGAGTGGTCGCGCTACATGCACGACGTCATCGGCGTCCCCGACCCGCCCGAGCAGATCAACGCCGAGGTCGTCCGGCGGATGGAGTCGCGCTACGCCGAGGAGCTGCCGCTCGTGGACGGCGCCGTCGCCGCCGTCCGCCGGCTCGCCGGCACGTTCAGGCTCGGTCTCGCATCGTCCTCGAACCGCCCGCTGATCGACCTCGTTCTGACGACGGCAGACCTGGGACCGCATTTCGAGGTCACCGTGTCCTCCGAGGAAGTGGAACGGGGCAAGCCGGCTCCCGACGTGTACCTCGAGACGGCTCGTCGTCTGGGGCTCGCTCCGAGCCTCTGCGCGGCGGTCGAGGACTCGGCAAACGGGATCCGGGCAGCGGACGCTGCGGGCCTGTGCGTGATTGCGATCCCGAATCGGCACTACCCCCCGCCCGCAGACGCGCTGGCGCTGGCCCACGTTGTTCTCAATTCGGTTACGGAGTTGAGCGAGCGAACCTTCAACGACCGATAGGAGAGCTCCGGAAAAGCCGGAGGGGCCACGTCGGGCCCCTCCGGAGTCAGCCAAGCGGCCAGGCCGCGGAGCTACCTACTTCTTCTTCTCCTCGCACGTGAAGTCCGAGAGAACGAGCTTCCCCGGAAGGTTCGTGCTCGCGCCGTCCAGTCGGCCGACGGCCTCGATCGTCCAGTGCTGAGTCCCCCGATTCACGTGGTCGGCAGTGGCTACCACGGTTCCGCCCGTGAAGTTCGCGGTGAGAGTGCCCGGTGTGAGAATGCCACCGGTCTGGTTGTTGACGAAGTGGAACGTCCCACCGTCCGCACAGGTCGTGCCGACGTGGTCCGTGTGCAGATTTGCCGCCATCGCCACCGCCGGAATCGCAAGTGCGGCGAGCAGGGCGAGCCCAGCCAAGAACTTCCGCATATCTCCCCTTTCCCCTGTTGCCCGATCGAACAGACATCCCCCGTTCGGGGTGCCCCTAAAGGATCCTAGGTTCCGCCGGGAGCAGTGTCAACAGGTCGCGACCGAACACCGCGGTTTATGCCGGCTGGGGGCCATGTGCGACGGCGAGCGCGAACCGCTGCTCGTCCTTCGTGAAGAGCTCGAAGTCGATCCAGGTGGCGTTGTTGTCGCGGGTCTGCTCGCGAAACCACCGCTTCTCGTCGACCCGGGTCCACAGGCGGTACATACCGTCGGGAAGGCCGGTGACGTCGATGTTCTGGCCGGGCAGCACGGACCGGTAGGTGTCGTTCCATCCGGACGAGAGGCCCATCCCGATGACATCCCACGCTTCCCGACCGCAGCCGCGGGCGACGTAGACGCGCTCGACGGGTCCTCGGCCCAGCTCGTGTGTGTGGTCGTAGAAGCAGAACCCGATCTTCGAGTCGACCCGGCTTTCCCCATCGGCTACTGGCCGTTCCTCGTCGTCCAGTGGCACGAGCTCGACGCTCGCGACTCTCTGGATGTGCCAGTGGTCGTGGCCGTCGCCACCCCACTCGAGCGGCGCATCGACCGGCACCATCTCCACGCCGCTCACGGAGTACGGAATACCCTGCTCCACCTGCCAGCCGTCACCGTTTCGCCTCCCGCGGACGAGGAAATCGCCCTCTCCGACGTTGACGACGATCGTGCTGAAGCCGACGTGCCATCTGCCGTTCACGACTTTCGTCTGCAGGTTCCGAGGAGGTGCGGGCACGAGATCCGGGAGCACCGGCGCTCCGACCGGTGGACCGGGTGCGGAGCTACCGCCGCAGCCGGTCGCGAGCAGGCTCAGAGCCGCGAGTAGCACGACCGTCGTCCTCCGCGAGGCTCGCGACGTCTGCACGCGATGCGGCAGTTTCTGTCCGGGAGCCCGCATCGGTTCGGCCCGCGTCGCGCAGAGCAACTAGTACGCAGCGCGGACGCGCGTGAGCGCCGGAATGGTCAGCATGATGAGGCGCAGGTCCTCGCGCAACGACCAGTTCGTCACGTACAGGTAATCGAGCTTCGTCATCTCCTCGAACGGGATGTCGCTCGCCCCCAGCACCTGCCACAGACCCGTGATGCCGGGCTTGAGGTTGAGGCGGCGTCGCGCCCACTCCTCGACATATCGATCCTCGTCGAGAATCAGCGGCCGCGGGCCGACAAGCGACATCTCGCCTCGAAGCACGTTGATGAGCTGAGGCAGTTCGTCAATGCGCCACCGACGGAGGACCGCCCCGGCGCGCGTGACGCGCGGGTCGTGCGGCACCTTGAACATCCGCGCGTCAGCTCCGAGGTGCATGTTGAGATGCGACACCTCTAGCTTCCTGGACTCGGCGTCGTGGCTCATTGTCCGGAACTTGAGCACCGAGAATGTGCGTTCACGCGCCCCCATCCGGACCTGCCGGAAGAACACAGGCCCTCGCGAGTCGAGCTTGATCCACACGGCGACGCCGACGAAGAGCGGGGCGAGCAAAATCAATCCCGCCGTCGCGCCGAGGAGATCCAGCGAGCGCTTGAGAAATCTCTCCGACTCCCTCAGCCTCGGGATCGGAAGCCCGACGAGCGGAATGCCTTCGATCGTGTGGAGCTGGGCGTTCGTTCCAAGGACCTCGAACATGCGCGGCACGATGTCGATCTGGACGTCGCTGTCCTGCATCGAGCGGATAACCGCCAGCGTCTGCTCGTGCGAATCGGTCGAGAAGGCGATCGCGACGCGATCCACGGAATGGGCGCGGACGAGCCCGGGGAGATCCTCCGTCGTGCCGATCAGGTCGAGCTGGCCGGCTCCGTTGAGAGAGGCTCCGCCGTCACGATCGACGAAGCCGACGAGCCTGAGTCCGTATTCCGCGTGGTTCTCGATCTTCGACGCGAGCAGCCGGGCGACCTCTCCCGAGCCGACGATGATGACGTTCTGAATGTACGCCGCGTGGCGCCGCCCCACCATCCGTATGACGGCTCGGAGAAGCGGCACGAGCACGACCGCGATCCCCCAGAAGATGACCAGACGCTTGAGATTGGGGTGTGGGAGACCGGTGATCTCCGTGACTACCAGGAATCCCCACGTGCCCACCGAGACCACCTGGAAGACCCCGAAGATGTCATCGACGGTCGAGTGATCCGATCGCTCCTCGTCTCGGTCGTAGAGTCCATGGACGCGCGCCAGCAACACCCACAGCGGTAGGCTGGCAGCGAAGAGCGCGATCTCCCATTGCTGTTGGACGGTGTCGAGCGCAGGTGTCGGCGAGAACACGGCCAGGGCGAGAATGAAAGCCCCCATGAGGCCGATCAGGTCCGCCGACAGCAGTAGTCGGCGCATGAGCCACCCGCGAGGTCGCGAGAGTCGCGCGTACCCCTCGTACTCCGAGGTGCCGCAGTCGTCGCCCCGAGCAACGGCCACGCCGTCCTGAGACAAGATGCTCAGTCGAAACCCTCCCCTTTTTGCGCAGGACTCCCATCCTGCACTCCCCGTGGTTCCCCTGACTCTCCCCTGCTGAAACATAGGATACTCCCGCATTTCGGGGTGTCAAACGGTGCGAAGGACTCTGTACTTTTGGCTAGTTCGCCGTGCTTCGAGCGCACCGGGCTGTCGCCCAGCCGACTCGACGAGCGCAACGACAAAAAGGGCGATGTCCGACCTCCCGCACGCCGTGCGATGATGAGTTGGGAATGGGTGGGCGCGGACGTCTCATCGCACCGGCTGCGGAGCTCGCGCTTGCCGTAGAGGTCGGATCTCTCCAGCGCGCAGTCGCGCATCACTTCGCCGACCGGCCAGGGTCGATGCTCGACGTCGGGTGCGGCTACGGCCGCCCCTCCGGGTTGCTCGCGAACCACGTCGTCGGGGTCGACCCGGATGCGGCTGCGATCGAAGCCAATACGTGCGTCGACGAGAAGGTCGTCGGGACCCTCGATGCCGTGGACCTGAAGTCGGAGACGTACGACATCGTCGTCGCCTGGAACGTGCTCGAGCATCTCGAGCGTCCGATCGACGACCTCCGCCGCATGGCTAAGAGCGTCGTCCGCGGAGGGATCCTCGTGCTCGCGTTCCCCAACGTCGACTCCGTTCGCGGACGGATCACGCGATACACGCCGACGTGGTTCCACCGAGTCGTGATTCGAAAGGCGCTCCGCGGTCGAGGGGCAGAGCCCTACAAGACGTTCATGGACGATGCGCTCGACGTGGACTCCGTCGTGGCGATGCTCGAGGGCACCGGCTTCACAACGCTTCATCTGTCGCAGTACGAGGGATACCACGAGCTGCGCCTGCGCGAACTGCACCCCGTCGTGGGCATTGCTTGGCAGAGGCTCACGCGCCTCCTCTCGACGCTGAGCCGTGGACGACTCGACTATCGAAGCGACGTCATGGGCGCCTTCGTCCGCACCTAGCGTGGCGTTGACCATGTCTCACCGCTGGGTGGTCGCCTTCTCGGGACCGCGCGACTACTACCAGCTCCCTCTCGCCCTCCACGAGGCGGACGCTCTCGACCGGCTCGTGACGGACTTCTACGCTCCCGATCTCGGCCCGCTCGAGGGTTCCCCACTCGGCCGATTTCGCCACCGCCGAGTCGGTGGGCTCCCGTTGGGCCGCGTTCGGCCGACCCCGTCGGTACTCGCGCACCGGCTACGGATGCGCCGCGCGGGCACGAGGCAGCGAGTCGAGCGCTGGGACACGATCGATGCCACGATCGCGCGCGCCGCGGGCCGGCGCGCGCGCGCATCGGGCGCGAACCTCCTCCTGTACAAAGGGTATGCGCGCGAGGCCTTCGGCTTGCCCGGGCTCGAAGATCGGACGAAGGGGTTGTTCGTGTACCACCCGCACGGTGAGGCTGTTCGGGAGCTGCTCGCTCGGGACGCGGCTCTCTACCCGGAGGTCCGACACTCGTACGAGCTCCATCGCGCCGAGATCGAGATCAGCGACTCGACGCGCCTCGACGACGAGCTGGCACTCGCGGACTTCGTCGTCTGTGCGAGCTCGTACACGGTCGGCACGCTGCCTGAGCGGTTGCTCCGAGCACGGCCCCTGATCGCCCCCTACGGAGTCTTCCCGCCGACACACGCACGCACCGGGTCGTCCTCGACCACCTGCACCTTCCTGTTCGTCGGGCAGGGAGTCCAGCGAAAAGGGCTCCACCACCTCCTGCGCGCGTGGCGGGACGTCGGGCCGAGAGACGCAGAGCTCCTGATCGTGGCGTCCGGCATCGACCCCGGCATCGAGTCGCTCGTCTCGGAGGGGGTCACGATTCTCGGTCGCCAGCGACGGGAGGAGCTGGACGCGCTCTTCAGCCGCGCCGACGCGTTCGTGATGCCGTCGCTCGTCGAGGGGTTCGGCCTCGTCTACCTCGAGGCGCTCGCCGCGGGCTGCTTCGTCATCGGAACCCGGAACACGGGGCTGCCCGATCTCGACCTTCCTCCGTGGGCGGGCGTGGTGATCGACGCGGGCGATCTCGACGCGCTCGGACAGGCGCTCGTCCTGGCACGCGACCGCCACCACCGTCGAGAGCTTCCCCACGGCGAGATCGCGGGGTTGGCCGCGGGCATGCCCTGGACGGGTTTTCGAGAGCGGATCCGCGAGATCTGCGCGACGTGGGATCGCGCGGGCGCCGCGGAACGAGCCCTGGCGCCCGAGAGCTAGCGGAGCGAGTGGGCCGCGACGGCTGCGACCGCATCTCGATACGTCTCTTCGAGCTCGGCGAGAGCGACAGCCGGTGTGAAGCGGCGCTGCCAGGTCGCGAGCGCGCCGTCGCCCAGCCGCTGCGAGTGCTCGTCGTCGGACACCCGCTCGAACGCGGCGCGCCACATCTCTTCGTCCCCGGGCTCGACGAGGTGGCCGTTGACGCCCTCCTCGACGAGCTCGGGCAGTCCCCCGATCCTGGAGGCGAGGACGGGGACTCCGGCTGCAAACGCCTCGACGATCACCCGCGGCTGACCCTCGTACCAGAGTGACGGAACGACGAGCGCGCGGGCTCGCCGTAGGAGCCCGGGCACCTCCGACGCGTCGACCTGGCCGACGAAGGTGACCCCGGCTCCGGCTTCGCGCTCGAGGCGCGCCCGCTCGGACCCGTCGCCCACGACCAGGATCTCGAGCGCGGGTGGGAGTACACGCAGGATCGTCGCGAGACCCTTCTCGGGTGCGACGCGTCCGACGAACAGCAGCGGCCCTCCGGCCCCGGTGCGGGTCTCGGTCGGCCAGGCGAAGTTCGACTTCACGACCAGCCGGCCAGCGTCCAGCCCCGCCTCCACGTGCTTGTCGAGCACGAAGCGGCTCACCGCGAGGAAGTGCTGGACGCGCTCGAACGTGCCGACGGTGCGATGAACGGCAAGCGATGCTCCGAGAACCGCGCTGGCAGCTCGTGAGTTCCGGTAGCACGCGTGTACGACCCCGCGCCATGGCAGCTTGCCGGCGCAGTCCTCGCAAATCGCGCCGTCGCGGAGGTAGGTCGCGGGCAGGCACATCAGCCTGAAGTTGTGCAGCGTCATCACGATCGGCAGCGCACGCGGGAGCGCCCGCAGGATCGCCGGGGAAAGGCGCGGATAGAGGCTGTGGACGTGAACGACGTCCGGACGTCGCTCGTCGACGAGGCGTCGCACCTCGCGCGTCGCCGATCTCGACCAGATGGCGTCGACGGTCAGCGTCAGCGCCGAGGAGTCCGGCTCCACCGAAGGCCGCCACTCGGAGACCTCGTGCCCGGCTTCGCGCAGCAGGCGGATCTCGTCGTCGACCACCCGGTTCTCGCCGGAGGCGGCGTCGGAGAGGTAGCGGGAGTGGAGCACGAGAATCCTCATGCATCAGACCCCGCGACATCCGGAGTCGGCCGCTGTGCAAACGTGGTCACGACGCGCCGCGCGAGCACGACGACCATCACCAGCGGGACGAGCTCTGCGGCCGCGATTCCCCAGGCCGCGGCCTCCAACCCGCGAGCGGCTGCGAGCGGCAGGGCGAGGCCGAGCATCAGGACAGCGTGCACCACTGTGATGAACGCGAGCTCGCGCACCTGCCTCGCGGCGGCCAGGAGAAGGCCGAATCCCACCGCGGAGCCGGTGAGCAGCTGTCCGACGATCATCGGCGGGATCAGATTCTCGTACTCGTCGAACTCCGCGCCGAAGATCCGTATGACCTCGTCCTTCGCAAGCACGACGACGACGACGTATGCGACCAGCAGGGCGGTGCCGAGAATGCTGATGCGAACGGCCAGCGACCACGTACGCGCCGCCTGCTCCTCGACGGAGGTCCGCAGCGGGGGAAGGCCCGAGCTCGTGAGTGCGGGGCCGATCAGCGACGTCGGTGCGAAGACGGTCTCGATGGCCCGGTAGCCGCCGACGGCGGCAGGCCCCAGAATCGACGAGATGCCCGCGACGCGCCCGTAGTCGGCGGCGCTGAACACCATCGAGGAGGCAACTCTCCAGAGGCCGATGCTCAACGCCTCGTGACGGACCCAGGCAACGGTGGCGCGGGGGCCGGTGAGCCGGACGCTGTGCCTCGTGCCGACGGCGGTGACGGCAAGCGCCGCACACGCACCAGTCCCCCACGCCGCGGTGATCTGCCAGTCCGTATCGCCGAGACCGGCGAAGACTCCGAGCAGCATCGCCGCGAGCCACACCGCGCTCGAGAGCGTTGCGATCCCGCCTCGCTCCTCGCGATAGAGCCACGCCTTGAGCAGCGAGTGAACGAGCACCGGAGCGACCCACGGCGCGAAGATCAGAAGCCCGCGCGCGCCCGCTCCGGATGCCGACAGGCCGACCGCGACCGCGACAAGCGTCAGCACGAGACCGCCGGACGTCGTCGCAGAGACGGCAGCTCTGAGCGCTTCGCCGGCGCTCCGAGCCGACGTCTGGATACGCGTGAGGAGCGGGTCGATGATCAGAGCCCTCTCGAACCCGACCGCGATGAGGAGCGCCGCGTACCCGAGTGCGACCGTGCCGAGCCCGGCCGGGCCCAGGTTCCGAGCGGCTATCGCAGTGAAGAGAAGAGTCGTCCCGGACGAGAGACCCTGGTCGATCAGGCTCCACGCATACGGCGAGCGACGCAAGGATCAGCCGGACCGTCTCTAGGGAGCATCGACCGCAGGAGATTCGAGCGGCGCCTCGGCGGCGGCGTGCCGAAGACCGACGGCGGCTTCCGTCGCAGCAGTCAGGACCGCATCCAGCTTCGAGGGGTCGATCAGCGCGTCGCGGCTCTTCGACGGAAGCCCCATGGTCCTCGTGGGCTCGCCGTGCAGGCAGGCGTACCTCAATCCGCGCGCCGCGCTCACGTCGCTGAACCACGAGCTCGTGAACCCGTGCGGAAAGAGCTCGACTGCGACGCAGCTCGGATGGCAGAAGAGAAGGTTTGCGAGGCCGGCTCCGTGCAGAGCGACGACCGCATCCGCGGAGGCGAACAGCTCCGTTTCCTCCTGAAGCGTCAACGCCTCGGTGAAGTACGGCTCGAACCCGTGCTGCTCGAGGACCTCGTTGCACGCGGCTTCGTTCACCAACCCTCGGATGGCCTGTCGCTTGCGACTGATGTACACGCGCCGACCAGGGCCGGAGCCGCGGGGCCGTCGCAGCGTCTCGGTGGAGAAGTCGAGGAAAGACCGTGGTGGCGGAACTGGCCGGTCGACGATCGCGGCCAGCATCCGGTCGCCCGCGACGGGCTCGGTCAGGAGCTGGCGAGGCTCGATCCCGCACGCCGCGAGCGAGTCGTAGTGCCACTCCTGGATCGGTGCGCCGATGTAGAAGAAGTCGGGGTCCTCGCCGAGGTACTCCCGGTAGTGGCGGACGAGCGGGTAGATGAAGAGGAACCAGTGGCCGAAGTTGTGTACGCCGGTGTCGGACAGGTACGCGACGGTTCCCCGCACGCTGCGGGGAGAATCGAGAGGGACCCGCCAGACCTGCAGGTCGCGGAAGGTGAAGGGTCGCCCGTCCTCGTCCGTCGCCCTGGGAAACACGACCCGGTCCTTCTCGTCCACGACGAGGTTGTTCCGGAACGTCAGGCTCCCGGATGCTCCGTCCAGCATCGTCAACGTCGTCACCACCGACTCCGCCGGCGGCGGCGGGTCGCCCACCCCGAGCGGTCGGACCTCGCGGCTCGGCTCGGAGAGGTCCTGACGCCCACCGCGCACGCGGCCTGTACCCAGGACGGCATCTGCATGGACCATTCCGCGCGGCAGGCCGAAGAGGGTCGATGCACGCGCTGCCGCCAGCACGGGAGTCGAGGCGGCCTTCGCGGCCCGCTTGCCCATCGTCGCGACTGCGCGACCGACGTCGGCGACCGGCGAGGACGTGCGAAGGCGGGTCGTCCCCGTCAGCGCCGGCCCCCCAGCTCGTCGATGGCGGACCGGACCGGGTTCGTCGCCACCTCACCGTCACGGACCTGCAGTCCGATCGAGATGCCGAGAATGATGGCAACCGGACCGACCACGAAGAGGTACACGATCGCGTTGTCCGTCGACATGCCCGCGAGCAGGCCGAGCAGCGCCAGCCCGGCGGCTAGGTGGATCGATGCGTCGCGACCGCGGCGCCGGGCTTGCCCCGAAGCGCCGACCGCGTGGGCCATCAGGCCGCCGACCGCCGCGACGAGGAGGACGAGCCCGACGATGCCGAAGTCGTGCAGGACGCGGAGATAGTCGTTGTGCGGGTGGTTCTCGACGCCCGTCTGGTCCTCGATCGTCTGCTCCGCCGCACCCGCGCCCTTGCCGATGATCGGTGACTCGAGGTACGACTCCCAGACGAGATCCCAGGTAGACGCCCTCCCCTCGACGTTGATCGCGATGCCACCGCCGACGGTATGGAGGTCGCCCTGGGCGAAGCGCTCCGCCATCGGCCCGAAAGACGTCACCGAGAAGAACGCCACCACGCCGACCGATCCGACGATCAGCGCCGACCGTACGAAGCGCGCCGGTGTGCGCAGGTCGAGTGCGGCGACGACCACGATCAGCATCGCCGCCGCGAACGCCAATCGCGAGAGGCTCAGCAGGATGAGCACCCAGCAGAGCGCGACGAGCCAGGCGAAGCGACGCTCGCCGAGCCGCACGTGCGCGACACCCCAGGCGACGCCAACGATGGCGAGGAGCGCGTACGAGCGCGAGCCGACGACGGCCTGGCCTCCGAGCCCTCCCAGGGCGAGGCTGCCGACGTAGAGAGCGGAGGCGAGGAGTATCGCGGCGGTGATCGCTCGACGTACCGTCGCGACCGCGAGATCGCCGTGCGCGACGGCGGCGGCCGTCACCGGCACCAGCGCCGCGAAGGCGATGTACACGAGCGTGTTCTGGGCGCCGACGAACGAGGGTCGGAACCAGATGACGGAGACGAGGGCCCAGGCGGCGAACGCGTACAGCGGCAACAGCAGATACCCGGTACGTCTGACGACGGAGAGGACATAGGGGCTGACGCTCACGAGGGCGAGCAGCATCGAGATCGCGATCGTGATCAGCGCGTACGAGGTCGCCGGCCCGAGGTCGATCTTCCGGGGCAGATCCACGACCCCGACCACGGCGATGGTCGCGACGACGAGCGCGGCGGCGATCGGCACCCGCGCGACGCCCGTGAGAACGCCGACGAACGCACCCCCGCCCGCGAGGACGAGCGCGAGCGCGGGCTGCACGACGACGAGCGCGCCGAGGACGACGATCGCCGTCACCGATGCCACGCCGAGCCACGGGATTCCCGAGGGCAGGTGCTGCGTCGAAGCCGCCCGGCCGAGGCGATCCGTCAGCTCCACGCCCGCCTCCGTCCGATCCGTCGACGAGCGAGGCCTGCACCCACTCGCACGAGGAACCGTGAGTTCGTCGAGAGGTAGCGGATCCCGAGCCGGCGAGGCTCCGTTGCGAGGCGGTGCAACCACTCGAGACTTGCCTCCTGCATCCACGCCGGCGCACGGCGCTTCGAACCGGCGATGAAGTCGAAGGCCGCGCCGACGCCGACGAGTAGCGCGGGCTCGAGGGCCGGGGCGAACCGCGCGGCCCACAACTCCTGGCGAGGAGCCCCGAGCGCGACCCAGATCACGTGTGGGCGCGCCGACCGCAAGGCGTCCAGATCACGGACGATCTCCTCGTCGGTACGCGGTCCGAACGGCGGCGAGATCGCTGCCACGACCTGCGCCAGCGGGTACCTCCGCTCGAACGTCGCCCGGACACCTTCGAGCACCTCCTCGGTGGAACCGTAGAGCGCGTGGCGGAGACCAACCGCGCAGCCGTCACGGAAAACCCGCTCCATGAGGTCCGGCCCGCCCACACGTTCTCCGGCGCCTGGCTCGGTCAGCCGCTGAACCCAGGCGATCGGGGCGCCGTCGGGGAAGACGACGACGGCCTCGCGGAGCGCCGCCATCACACGAAAGTCGCGGCGCGCGGTCTCGAGGACGTGGACGTTGCACAAGCAGGCGTATCCACCGCTCCCGGAGCGTGCCTCGGACACCACGAGCGCCGTCGCCTCCTCGAGCGTGCCCCGGAAGCAGGGAACGCCGAACACGTCTGTCCGGGACGTCAGCTCACGCGACCCCGACGCGCGTCCGACGACGTCGGGGTCGGCTCCGCCGGGCAGGACACCCAGCGGAACCAGTTCTTCGGGATCGGCTCCACGCGCGGACATGCCGTGGTCGCGAACCCTACGACGTCGAACGCCAGCGGCCCTCGACCTGGGCAGCTTCCGTCGACGGAGGCAGCGCAGTCAGGGCCTCGGGTTGCCGCTTGGGCAGCGTGTAGTGATACCCGTAGGTAGCCGTCTCGTCGGGCGAGAGTCCTGTGAGCACCAGCCCGAGCTTGGGCGTCGCGAGCCCTTCGAGCATCGCGTCGAGCTTTTCGAGCAGAGGGCGTCGCATCATCGGGAGGTTCGCGACGACGACGAGACCGTCGGCCAGCCGCGCGACACCGGTACCGACGCTTGTCGCAAGCGGAGGCGAGTCGACGATCACGATCTCAGCTTCGCGCCGGAGCTGGGTGAAGAGACTTTCGAGCTTGGTCGCGACCAGGTAGTCGCTCATCTCGACCGGCGTCGGGTCCGACACGAGGATGCGTAGGCTCCCTCCGTCCACGATCTCGGCGGGCCGGGAGGGCGAAAGCGCGAGATCTCGCACCTCGCCCCACTGGCGAATGACCTTCACGACGGGCTTGTTCTCGTCCCGCGGATGGCCCGTGGCCTCGATGCGGAGTTCTCCCTCGGCGCCGTTCGTCGCTCCCGGCAGCTCGTCGGACGAGATGGTCGGCAGCGCGAACTCGACCAACGCGCGGTCGAGAGTCGCGTGACCGTTCAACACCTCGTTGAGACCCGGTGCAGACGTGCGAATCCGGAACCGCGAGCGCAGGACGGGCCGGAGCGGATCGCAGTCGACCAGAATGACGGAGCGGCCCACCCGCGCGAGCGCGACGGCGAGGTTCGCCGCGACGGTCGACTTCCCTTCTTCGGCGGTCGTGCTCGTCACGGCGAAGATCCGGCCGCCGGTCTCACCCGCGACGAACTCGAAGTTCATCCGGAGGAGGCGGTACGCCTCTGCATCGACGCTGCTCGGCTGCGAAAGGGTGACGAGGCTGGTCTTACCGGCCTGAGAGGCCGGGATTCTGCCGAGCAGGTGCAGGTCGAGTCGGCGTTCCAGCTCCTCCGTCGACCGTGGGCGCTTCTCGACCGCCTCGCGGATGAGTGCGACGGCGACACCAAGGAGAACCCCGACGAAGAGCGCGAGCATCACTCCGAAGGCCATTCGTGGCTTCGTCTGCGGGGCGTCCAGGGCCGGATCGACGACGACGGCGTTCTGCGAGCGCAGAGCGCGGATCGATTCGAGCTCCTGCTGCCGCTCGAGCAGTGTCGAGTAGAGGTCTACGCCGGTCGAGTCGGCGGCTCGGAGCTCCCTGAGCCGTGCGTTGACCGTCGCTAGCGCCTGGCGCACGGGGCCGAGATCGAGCTGCGCCCGATATTGCGTGTACGCCCGCGCGTACGCGTTCACGCGCGCGATTGCCGCATCGGGCGTCGGTGCGCGCACCGAGAACGTGAGGATGTCGGCGCTGGGGTCGACGGTAACCGACGACGAATCGAGGAAGTCTTCCGCAGAAACGCTGGTGCCTGCAAGGTCCACGGCCGAGCGGGCGACCGGCGGCGTGCGTGCGATCTTTGCCTGGGTGTCCAGCAGCCGCTGCGGATCCTGTCCGAAGGATGGATCGGGCACACCGGAAAGGGTCGCAGCGAGGTTCTCCGTCCGCAGCAGGACGTCGGCGGAGGCGGTGTACTCGGCGCTCTGGGTCGAGAGGAATGCGAACGCGACGATCGGCACGCCGATGATCGCTGCGAGCACGGTTGCCTTGCGCCGCCAGAGAATGGCGAAGTACTCGGCCAGGCTCGTGGAACCGTGGTTGCTGCCGTTGTCGATCACGCTGGTATCCCCTCTAATCCGATGACGCCTCCGGGGCAGTCCC
>Ga0190265_10001542_pt1 | contig 15157 bp, 11 predicted proteins | sample Popmic124T_FD_133135 | JGI IMG/M metagenome (GOLD analysis project Ga0190265, IMG submission 133135) | Populus adjacent soil microbial communities from riparian zone of Indian Creek, Utah, USA - 124 T | ecosystem: Environmental > Terrestrial > Soil > Riparian zone | place: USA: Utah | collected...
GCCTGGCGTTCAAGCTCACGCTCGCCGACGGGACCGAGGGCTACTTCAAGCCCGAGCAGAGCTTCTCCGGCACGATCTGGTTCGCGGAGCTGGTCGCGCACCATCTCGACCGTGCGCTCGCGATCGGGCGCGTACCGCCGGTCGTGGCTCGCCGGCTCGCGTGGTCGTCGCTCGCCGCGGCCGCCGGCGACGACCCGCGGATCGCCGAGGTGACCATCGGCAGCGACGGCCAGGTGCGCGGCGCGCTGATCGCGTGGTTGTCGCAGCCGCTCGTGCCCGCACGGACGCCGCCGGGTTGGGAGAGCTGGATCCGCGTCGAGCCGTTTCCGCAGTTCGCGGTCACGCCCTTTCAGCGCGCTGCGCAGCACGGCGTCGCGCTGCGGGAGGCGCGGGAACGGGCGGAGCAGGGCCACGCTGGCGCCCGCTACTACGAGCAGGTGCCGCAGCCCGACCGTCCCGATCGCGCGGCCGAGCTCTCCGACATGCTGCTGCTCGATTTCCTGACGCTGAACATCGATCGCTGGGGCGGCGGCAACGGCAACGTGCTCACGCTCGGCCCGGGCGGCCCGCTGGTGCTGCTCGACAACGCCGCCGGCTTCTCGCGCGGCCCGCACCGGCGCAGCTTGATGGACGGGCGTTTCTTCCCCTGCCAGCGCTTCCGCCGGCGCACGATCGCCGCGCTCGAGCGCTTCGACGTGAGCGCGTTCGGCGCCGTTCTGGCCCGCGATCCGCTCGGTCCGTTCCTGGACGCGTACCTGCTGGCAGGTCTGGCCGAGCGCCGCGCGGCCGTGCTCGCCCACGTGGCCAAGCTGCGCGACCACTTCGGCGACGCCGCGACCTTGGCGTTCTAACGACCGACTGTTCCTAGCCGCAAATGCGGTCGTGTGCGGTGAAGGCCGGTAACCTGACGGCGCGCGATATGGGTCGGGCGCTACGGCATCAGCCTGGAAGACGCCAACTTTTGGGGCCTCGGGTTCGGCCTGCGCGGCGGCTACAACATCGACGAGATCTTCCTCGGTGCGCGCTTCGTCTATTATCTCGGGGAATCCGAGGACGGACCTGGCGGCGAAGTCAGCGTCAATGCGTGGGAGCTCGGGCTCGAGCTCGGCTACGATGTCGACGTGGGCGGAGCCATCATCCGGCCCGCGCTCGGTCTTGGTTTGGAGAACATTACTGTCGACATCGATTGTCGACGCCGGCCCGCTAGGCTCAGCCTCGGGCTCGGAATCGGACATGAACCTCTATCTCGCGCCAGGTGTTGGAGCCTTGTTCGACGTCAGCGAGGACGTCTTCCTCGGGGCCGAAGCGCGCTTCAAGCTCGTGTTCGGCGATGACGTTGCCAAAGGCATCATCCTGCTCGCCACCGGCGGGATGCGCTTCTAGCGCGAAACGCGGATCCTCGTCGTAGCCGTGATCGATCCGCGAAACGTTCGAACGAGCATGTGGCGGTGCGCAGGTCGCCTGGCCTGCGCGCTGCCGCTGCTCGCGCTGTGCGCGTCGCCGGCGCAAGCGCAAGCGCGTCCCAGGACCGCGTCCCGTCCTGCCGGCAAGGACGCGCCCAAGAAAGACACCGCGCCCAAGAAAGACACCGCGCCTGGCAAGCCGGGCAAGCCAGTCCCGGCCGTACCTGCCGACGAACAGCGCCCGATCAGCTTCGGCGTGGTCGGCGGCTACGGCCTGATCGTCGACGACGCGGGCACCGAGGGCATCAACCCGTTCGGGGTCGGCTTCGGGATCAGCGGCGGGTACGCGATCGGGCCGGTGTACGTCGGGACGCGCTTTCTGTTCTTCCTCGGTCAGACGCGCGGCCAGCCCGACGGGACCGAGCGCAGCGCAGACGAGTTCTTGGTCGGTTTCGAGGGCGGCTACACGCCGCTGCGGCTGGGCCCGCTCGCGCTGCGGCCCGAGCTCGGCTTCGGCCTGGCGTTCAGTAGCTCCGAAGCCGCGAGCAGCGAGCCGACGCCCGAGCCCGTCGACACGTCTTCGACCGATCCGTACATCGACATCGGCGTCGTGCTCGAGCTGAGCGTCTCGCGGGAGCTGTTCTTCGGCGTGCACGCGCGCGCCATTTACGTGCCGTTCAAGCAGTCAGAGCGCGGCGACCACGAGCTGATCGGCGTGCCGGTGCTGGGCAGCTGCGGAATGCGTTTCTAGCCTGCGCGCAGCGCTTCGCGCGCCGTTTGGCATTCCGATACAGCCTTCCCTTCCCAACAGGCTTGAAGTACACAGTCCGGGCCCACCGGTGAAGGGGAGTGTCGATGCTGCTTCGTGGATATTCCATTTTAGGTACGTTGCTGCTCGCGCTGAGCGTCTCGAGCCCAGCGTTTGCCGCCGGCAAGGGCAAGAAGAAGGCGAGCGATTCGGCAGAAGCAGCCAAGGAAGGCGACGAGAAGACGGCCGACGAGAAGACGGCCGACGAGAAGGCTGAAGCCAAGGCCGAGGCGAGGAAAGCCAAGCGCGACAAGAAGAAGAAGGGCAAGAAGGGCAAGGCCGAGGAAGAAAAGGCCGCTGAAGAAGCCGCCGAGAAAGAAGCGGCCGAGAAGGAGGCCGGCAGCGACGCGCTCGGGACCAGCGCTGCGAGCAGCGAACAAGCCGAGATGCCCGACCCCACTGTGTGGGAGAAGCCGCCCGAGGAAAAAGAGAAGCCCAAGCCGAAGGACACGCCGGCACCCGTGGCCGAGAAGGGCGACAACCGGCCCTGGAGCGCGGGCATCGCCGCAGGCTGGGCTTTCAAGACCGACCGCGCGACGGCCAACCTCGGCAGCGATCCGTATTTCCTCGGCGCGGGCATCCGCGCCGGCTACGAGTTCGACTTCAAGCTCTACCTTGGAATCTGGTTCAACTGGTACCTGGGCACCAGCACCACCGGCAGCGGCGCGCGCCTCAACCTCGCCGAGAAGACCACGCACGCGAACTACTGGCAGTTCGGCGTGGACATCGGCTACGACTGGTGGATCGCCGACATCATCGTCCGCCCGTCGATGCAGCTGGGCGAAGCGATCGCGGTCACCGACGTGAGCGGGCCCACGACCACCGTCGGCGACTTCATGCTCGGTCCGGGTCTGACCGTGATCTATCCCTGGGACAACCTGTTCATCGGCGGGGAGTTCCGCGGAAACATCGTCACCGCCGACGGTGTGTCTGCGTTGTTGATCGCCGTGCAGTTCGGGATGCGCTTCGAGGGCTGAACGAAATGCACCGCCGCCTCGCGAGCCGTGCCCTGCTGCTGCTCGCCTGCTGTCTCGGCGTACATTCCTTCCTGGCGAGCCTGGCCGGTTGCGCCGGCTCGAGCGTGCAACCCGGGCCGCTGACCGAGAGCCCGCTCGCGCTGCGCCGCGTCGTGCTGTATCGCAACGGCGTCGGGTACTTCGAACGCCACGGCAAGGTGAGCGGCGACACGCTCCGGCTCAAGGTGCGCAAGGACCAGATCAACGACCTGCTCAAGAGCTTGGCGGTGGTCGACCGCAGCGACGGCAAGGTGCTCGGCGTGTCGATCCCGCTCGATCCGCGCGCGCTGCACGAGCTCGCGATGGAGACGCTCACCCCTGGCCAGGGCAAGCTGGCGGAGCTGCTCGACCGCCTGCGCGGTACACGGATCTCGGTGGAGACGCAGTGGCGCAGCGCGTCGGGCCGGATCGTGATGGTCGAGCGCGTGTTGCCGTCCAAGCCCGAACCCGAACCCGAGCGCGAGCCCGAGCACGAGCACGACCATGGCGCGGCGTTCGAGGACTACCGGCTGAGCTTGCTCGACGGCGAGCAGCTCTCGGTGGTGCTGCTGTCCGAGATCATCACGCTCACGGTCGAAGACGGCGACGTGGTCATGCAGCTCGACCGCCGGCTCGACGCGAGCGCGGGCGAAGGCATGTTCCAGCAGGTCGACCTGACCTTGCGGCTGAGCGGCGCGGACGAGCACGACCTGGCCTTGTCGTACGTGGCGCCGGCGCCGCTGTGGAAGCCGACTTACCGGATCGTGCTCGACGACAAGAAGCCGGGGCAGGCGTTGCTGCAGGCCTGGGCCGTCGTCGACAACACCAGCGGTGAGACCTGGCGCGATGTTCAGCTGAGCTTGACCTCGGGCGCGCCGATCGCGTTCCAGTACGACCTGCACACGCCGCGCAACGTGCAGCGCCCGGATCTCAGCCACAGCGGCGCCGACAAGCAGGCGACCGTGGCGCTCGGTGAACGTACCTACGATGAAGCGCAAGACGCGCCACCGCCCGCGACCGCCATGCCGGAGGCGGCGCCGGCTCCCATGGAGCCCGAAGCGCAGAAGGGCTACGCCGAATCCGACGACATGGATCGCGAGGAGGGGGCTGCGCTGGGCGCGCAGAAGAAGGACTCCGCCGCCAGCCGGCGCGGTGGAAAGCCGGGTCGCGGAGGCGCTGGCCCGGACGCTCCCGCTCCCGCTGCGCCACCTCCGCCGCCCGCGGTCTCGATTGAAGCGTTGCAGGCGAGCGCCGCGGCCCAGGCGCGCGCACAGCGTGTCGCCGGCCTCACGCGCTTCGATCTGACCGACCGCGTGACCTTGCCCGACGGCAGCTCGACGATGGTCGCGATCATCAATCAGCTGGTGAAGGGTGAGCAGGTCTTCCTGTATCGGCCCGGCGGCTCGGGACAGGGCTACGAGCAGAATCCGTATCGCGTCGTGCGCTTCCGCAACGACACCGAGTTCGTGCTCGAGCCGGGGCCGATCAGCATCTACTCCAGCGGCAGCTTCGTCGGCGAAGGCCTGAGCGAAGCGATCTCGAGCCGCGACACCGCGACCATCCCGTTCGCGGTCGAGCCCACGATCATGGTGCGCGCGAGCTACGAAGCGCCGTCCGAGCAGATCAAGACGGTGAAGCTGGTGCGCGGCGTGCTCGAGGTCGAGGCTTACGAGCGCGCCACCACGGTGTGGAGCGCGAGCGGGCCCAAGCAGGCCGCGGCTTATCGCGTGCTGATCCGCCACCCGCGTCGCGGCGGCAACTACCAGCTGGTCGAGCCGCCGCCCAACGTCGAGGAGCTGCCGGACGCTTACTTCGTGCCGCTGCTGGTCGCAGCCGGCGCAAAGGAAGGCAGCGTCAAGGTCACCGAGCAGACGCCCAGGCGCACCAGCATCAGCATCTGGGACGGCGCGGCCGAACAGCTGCTCGACACCTTGCTCGCGGCCAAGGATCTCGACGCCGCGCTGCGCGCCAGGCTGCAGCCGATCGTCGACAAGCGGCGCGAGATGGGCCGCATCGACACCGAGATCGATGGGCTGCAGACGCAGCAGAGCGAGCTGAACGAGCGCGTAAACGAGACGCGCGAGAGCCTGCGCGCGATCCAGCGCGACCCGCGCGCCGGCGCGCTGCGCAGCAAGCTCGGCGAACGGCTCGACGCGTTCCTGCGCGACGCCGACGCGGCGGGCCGCAAGATCGTGGAGCTGCAGAGCAAGCGCCTCGAGCTGAAGATCGAGCTCGAAGACCTGCTGCAGCAAGACCTCGGCACCGGCAAGTAGATGTGCGCTCGCGCGGCGGTCCTGCTCGCGCTCCTCACGTCGGCATGCGGTGGCGACCCCGCGGCGGGCCCAGGCGGGCGAAGCGGGCTCGCGCGCGTGGAAGACGACCCTTTCGCACCGTGACGGCCCGCGTCGGCACGTGATCGGATATCCTTCACGCGCGAGACGCCATGAGAGCTGGGAACGCAGCCGCGGTCGTACTGATGTGGGCAGCCGTGTTTCCGTTCGCGCAGCCCGCCGCGGCGTGGTGTCGCGCGAGCGTCGAGACCTCGCCGCTCAGCGAGTGCGAGGAGGTCCCGGGCGTGGCATTGCTGCGCTGGACGCGTGGCTGCGTGCGCTATGCGTTCCAGCGCGACTTCTTCCGGCGGCTGCCGCAGCTCAGCGAGCAGGAGATCCGCGCCGACTTCGAGGCCGCGTTTGCCGCGTATCGCGAGGTCGACTGCGGCCGGGACGCTTTTGCGGTGTTGCAGTCGGCGGAGGTCGCAGGCGCGGACCGCGCCGAGTTCAACTGGGACGTCGAGAACGAATCGTTGATGTCGGTGCGCACGGGACGCGAGTGGGAGCAGCTCGAGTACGACGCCAACGCGATCGCGCTGACCTTGCTGTTCTTCGATCCCGACAACGGCGAGATCTACGACGTGGACCTGGAGATCAACGCCGGCATCGGCGCGTTGATCCATTGCGAGGGAGCTTGCACTGCCGGTGAGGTCGATCTGCCGAGCACCCTGGTGCACGAGGCGGGGCACTATCTGGGTCTCGGCCACAGCGACATCGCGGGCAGCACGATGGCTTCCCACGCCGACGTGGGCACGCTCGACAAGCGCACGCTCGAGGATGACGACCGCGACGGCTATTGTGCGCTCGAGCTTCCGGAGCCCGGGCCTGATCTCGGCGGTGACGAGGCGCGCTGCGAAGTCCCGGTCTTTCCGCAATTCGTGAAGGTCGAGAGCCCCGCGTCGGATAACGGGTGTGCGGTCTCGGCCCTTCGCGCGCGCGACCGCAGCCGATCGCTCGCGCTCTGCATGCTCGCCGCGCTCGCCGCCGCACTCAGGCTGCGGAGCGCGCTACGGCGAGCTCAGCGCGCCGCCAGCTCTTCGCAGCGATCGTAGCGGATCGGCTGGCGCACGTCGCCGCGCACGAGCGCATCGAGATAGACGAACACGGCGAGACCGGCGTTCATCGCGCCGCGCGTCGCCCAACGCTCGGCGTCCTGCTCGCTGAACAGGTTGTCCTGGGCAGCGATGAACGCGTCGGGGCAGTAGGGTGGGGCGCTTGCGATCTGAGCGAGCTCGCGCTCGACCAACGCGAGCAGCTCGGGGTCGCTCGGCCGCAGCAGACACCACGGCGCGCGGTTCGCCTCCGTGATCCCCTGCTCGACCGGGCCCCGCAGGTTGCCCACGGGAGCGTCCGGCGGATAGCCCGCGGCCTTGCGCAGCGACCCGAAGAACGGCGAGGCGATCTTGAACGCGAGGTGGGTCTTGAGCTCGGCCGTGACGACGCGCACGGGAACTGGCTCGTTGTCGACGGAGCACAGCACGCGCCAGAGCTCCGCGTCGCCGTTGCTCGCGATCAGCGGCGACTTCCAGGCCGCGTTCTCGGAGAAGTCGAGGTCGCCGTCGTGCGGGAGGAAGTCCGCGATCGCGCCGGGCAGGACCGCCTTGCACAACGCGATCGGCACGCTGAGCATGTTGGCGTCGGTGACGTTCAGCGCGCCCGGATTCGTGCGGGCGACGCCCAGCACCGTGCCGTTGCGAATCGTCTGCAGCGCCGGCTTGGGAATCGTGCGCTGCGTGCCACCGAGCCCCATGAACACCAGGTACCGCGCGGCCCAGTCGCTCGCGCTCGCGCTCGTGCTCGTGCCGGCCGCGGTCGCGAACACGCGCTCGCGGTTCTCGCCCGCGCTGCCGACCGGACCGAAGATCCCGTCGCGCAGGTTGGCGACCCGTGTCTGACCGCCGGTCATGTCCGCGATCGTCGCCGCGAGTCGGCCCGCCGAGTCCGCTTGCGGACCGTGGCAATGGCTGCAGATGGTCGTGAACACCTGTGCCCCGGGCGAGACCATGTACACCGGTGCGTCCTCGGGCGGCGGGGCGATGTCGGCCCACAGCGGTCGCGCGTCGCCGCCGAGCTCGCGCAGCGTGGGGACGGCGCTGAAGTCGCACTCCGGACGGGCCTGCCACAACCCGAACGGGACCTCCTTCAGGGCGAGCTCGCGGAGCGCGTCGGTGACGGTGATTTGCTGCAGCATCTGCACGCGCTCCTCGAGCGTCGCGTTGAGGCCCGTCAGGTCCAGCTCCACGAGCACCTTGTGCCAGTCGGGACGCCGCGGGAACCACTCGCCCGGGGGATTGGTCAGATCGGTCACCGCGTAGTGCGGGCGCTGCGGCGTGCGCAAGGTGTAGCCGCCGATCAGCGCGCCGTCCTCGTCGGCCAGCGTGCCGCTCTGCGCCTGCGGCACCAGAATCTCGCCGCGCACGACGGCGGGGTCGACGATGTCGACGCTGGGGTCGGGGCAATCGCGATAGCGCATGCTCTGTTCGAACAGGCCCACGCGCGCCTCGCCCGCGCGCCGCTGGCGAGAGTAGTCGCGGTCGGAGGGCAGGACCTCGACGTAAGGCTGTGCTTCGGGGTGGTTGATGTCCTGGGTGGCGAGCTTGCCGGCCGGCCCTTCCTCGTCGCTGCCGTCGGCGTTGGCGCCGGGCTTCAGACGTGCGGGCACGCTGACCATCCAGGACCCGAGCAGCTGCCGCGCGCGGCAGTCGTAACCGGGCGTGTTCATCGGCATGTGGGGATAGATCGAGAAGTCCTCCTCGTAGCTGAACGGCGTGTCCACGTTGCGATAGATCAGGCTGCGCCAGGGCGCGGGCAGCGTCTGGGTGACGTCATCGCTGGGATCCTCGGGGTCGAACACGTAGGCGAGCGACTTGGATAGATAGTTGGTGGGATCGCCTTCGCCGACCGCCGCGCCGGGAAGGTCGCGGCCGTTGGGCCGATCGTGGAGCGAAGGCGTGATGTACGGCTGGGGCACGTTTTGGTACACGCCGCGGTAGATGCGCGGGCTGAAGCGCTCGAGCGGAAACTGGAAGATGCCGCCGTGCTCGCTCGGCATGAAGTCGAGCAGCTCGCGCAGCTCGGGTGCGATCAGCGATGGGTAGCCGCGCGGGTTGTGGCAGTGCGCGCAGTTGCCGAGCATGTAGCCCTGGGCGGCGAGCTCGTGATCGTTGCGCGGCGCGCGCGCTTGCTGCGACGCGTCGAGCAGCACGACCTCGTCGGGCGAGGCCATCTCGGTGATCACGCCGTAGTCGATCAGGCGCTGCAGCTGGCTCAGCTCGTCGCGCTCGGCCGGCTCGATCACCCCGCGCTCGCCCAGCGGCTGGCGATGGACCTGCAGCGGAGTGAAGCCGAGCACGAAGTTCGCCATCGGCGAGCCCATGTGACACTGGATGCAGCGCTCGCTGCCGGGGATTGCGTACGTCCGCGTGAGCCCCGCCTTCTCCAGCGCGTGCTGCAGGTTGTCCGGGCCCTCGGCGATCACGTCCTCGGCCGCCTTCTCATCGGTCACGTACGTGATCAGGCGGTCGCGGAACGGCTTGCCGTTGCGCAGCGGATCGCGGACCAGCACGGCTTCCGTCTCGGCTTCGTTCCAGGCGTACGTGCCGAACAGCGCGCCGTGTCGCGTCGACCCGTCCGGCATCCGTTCGTCTGGCCGCGAGACGATCAGCCGCGTCTCCAGCTTGCGGTAGCTGTCGTTGCCGCGCAGGTCGATCACTTTCTTGAGGAAGGTCTTGTAGAAGCGCGTGTTGGCGGGGATCTCGAATTCCTGGCGCTCGCGGTCGAAGCGGATCGAGCTGCCGACCGGCGTGCGCAGCATGCGGATCTTCTTGGCGTTGTCCGCCCACAGCGTGTACGCGGGCGCAAACGCGATCACATTACGGCGCGCGAGCGCTTCGGCGTCCAACGTCGTCAAGTCGGTCTGCTCGAGCCGCTCGGGCAGCTCGCTCGCCTCTGCGAACATGGCGTCGATCTCGGACGCGTCCTCCTGCTCGCGGCCGATCATCTCCTTGGGCGGGATGCAGTTGCCGAGGTTGGTCATCTGACTGCCGACCGTTTCGCTCAGCAGGTACCCGCCGCCGTCCGCGGCGCCGTCGTCGCGCTCGGGATAGAAGACGTCGGCCGGACGTCCGGCGGCGAGCCAGGCTTCGAGCAGGTTCGCGAGCTCGACCACGGGGTCGTCCTTGCTGCGTCTGGAAAAGGCCGCGCCGCCGGCGCCGGGCGGCGGCATGTAGAAGTCCTCCTCGTCGGACCTCATGCGCTCCAGCGCCGCGCTCGAAACCGTGGTCGGGAACGTGAGCAGGGAGACCTCGAAGCCTCCGAGACGGTTGTCGACGTGACAGGCGCCGCAGTTCGACTGGAACAGATTGAACAGATCGGACGTGAACACGCCCGCCGCGCCGCTGGACCGCGCGCGGCCCAGCGCGCTGCTGCGCGCGCGCAGCTCGTCGGACGCCTGAGCAGGGATGCAAGGCAGCGCGGAAGGCGCCGCCGCGTCCGAAGCGGGCTCGGGCTCGTCGGGCCCGGCATCCGAGGCTGCGCCACGACCCGCTGCGCCGGCGTCGCCGCCACTCTCGGTCGAGTACACGCGGTCGTCGAAGACCGGTGACGCATCGCATCCGAGCGCAAGCGCGAGCGCGGCAGCCGCGATCTGCACGTAGCGTGGGCACGCCGACATGGAGCCTCCTGGCCGCGAAGACGAAGCGCGAGCCGGGCGGAAGCTAGCACCGCGACCGCAGCGCGACGGCAGCACGACGGTGACAACTCCGCGGCCAACGCGTGGCTCATGCTGACCGCGGTCCCGGTTGGTCGAAACACGGCACGGTGCCCGTCACTCGGCTGCCATCAGGTTCCAATCTTTCCGCCGTCGAGCTTGCGGATCACGACGGTGGCCGGGCGCGGTCGCCCGCCGAACTTGTAGAGGTACTCGCCGTTCTCGTCGTCGCCGGTGTAGACCACGACGCGGCCTTTGCTCTCGGTGCAGGTTGCGCCTTCGTGCTTGATGCGGCCAAGCGCGCTGCGCTTCACCGGCGTCGAACGCGGGTCCCACGGATCGAGCTCGACGACCCAGCCGAAGCGATTGGGCTCGTTGCGGTTCTGCACCAGGTCGAAGCGAGGCTCGGCGATGTGCCAGTTGTATCCCGCTCCCGCAGCTGACACGCCATAGCGCGTCTCGAGTGCATTGCGCTGCCACGTGGCGTCAGTCGTTCCGAAATAGCCGTTCCAGTTCTCTTCGCACGCGAGGTACGTGCCCCACGGCGTGACGCCATGCGCGCAGTTGTTCAGCGTTCCGAGCGGACGCGGTGTGATCGTCGACGCGAGCGCTGGGTGATCGGCTCGGACCGGTCCCGAGAATCCCCATCGGCGTCGTACCCGTGATCCGGCGGTTGAAGGCCCCTCCCTGCACGTGGGTCCACGTCCCATCTAGCTTCTTCTGAATCACCACCGCGCTCACTCCGTGACCGGCGAGCGCCTTTGCGACCTTCTCTCGGCCAGCAGCGTCCGGCGTGATCGCCGAACCCTGCGTCGCAGTATAGATCTGGTTCGCATCCGTGTACTCGTGGTTCAGGACGAGCACGCCGCGCCAGTTCCCGAGCAGCGGGAACGGGAAGTAGTGCATGCCGTCGTGGTTGAAGCCGATCTGGCGCTCCTGATCCGCAGCCGTGTTGGACGCATCCTCCGCGAACGCCGGGGCACCTGGCAGCAGCGGCGTGCCCCACGGAATGAGCACGTCCCACGTGTAGCCGGCGGGAACGACGACCTCGTCCTCGGTGCTGACCGGAACCTCCGAGAAGCCGAGCTTGCAAGCACGGCGACCCTGCTGGGCTTGCGCCCGTTCGGGCGCGATGAACTTTGCTCCGATGAAGCCCGCGGCTGCGGTTGCCAGCGTCCCGCCGAGCATGCGACGCCGACTCAAGCGAGCGTCGATCAAGTCCTGAATGTGCGGGTTCGCGGAATCGTTCGAGCCGATGTCTTCCGAGTCGAGCATGACGCCTCCTGAGCTTGAGCGCGCGCCATGAACTCGGCCGCGCGGTGGCCGACTCTAGGCATGACGCGTGGCGGCGCATGCACGGTTCTGTGAAGGCACTGCAACGCCGCGCGCGCGGCGCATGGCACGAAATTGTCACGCGCGCTGACTTGCTAACCTCTGAACTTACGCAGATCGGTGTGACCCTGGACGACGACCGGGCCGAATTTACCGCCGGGTTCAATCTGACGCAGCGACGTCCGCGTCAGCAAGCACGAGACCCGTGTCCTTGTTCGGCAGAAGCAGCGAGAGTGCGCCCGTCATCGATGCAAAGGCCGCCGAGCCCCAGAGGCAGCCAGCGACACCGCCGGTTTCGTACAGCAGACCCGACAGCAGCGTTCCCACGAGGCGGCCGCCGGCGTTGGCCATATAGTAGAACCCGACGTTCATCGCGACCTTGTCACCGTCCGAGTACGCGAGGATCAGGTACGAGTGCACGGACGAATTGATCGCGAACACGACCGCGAACGCTGCAAGCCCCGCGAAGACGACCACAGATGGTGAGGCGCCGAGCGAAAGGCCGGCGACGATCAGCGCTGTTGTAGCTGCCAAGAGGAACGCGAGGACCTGGGCCGAGCGACCCTGGGGCGCCCGCCCGCCCGTCCAGACTCGAATCAGCGCAGGCGCCACGGACTGGATCAGGCCGTAGCCGATGACCCAGGCAGCCAGGAACGAACCGACTTGCGTGAACGTCCAGCCGAGCTGACTCGAAAGAAAGACAGGCACGCCGACGACGAACCAGATGTCGCGCGCGCCGAACAGGAAGAACCGGGCGGCCGACAGCACGTTCACATCGCGGCTCTTGGAGAAGATTGCCTCGAGCTTGGTCTTCGTCTTGGCCTTGCCCATTTCGGCCGGCAGCGCGACGACGCACCCCAGAAGCACGACCACTAGGGCGGCGGCCATCAGCCAAAGCGACAACGCGAAGCCCAGCAGGGAGAGCAGCAAGCCACCGAGGAAGAAGCCCGCGCCCTTGAGTGCATTCTTCGACCCGGTCAGAAGGGCGACCCACTTGAAGAGCGTCGAGTCGGAATCCCCAGGCACGAGCACCTTGATGCTGCTCTTCGAGCTCATCTTGGTGAGGTCTTTCGCAATGCCCGAAAGAGCCTGCGCCCCCATGACATAGGCGACGGAGAGCGTTCGACTCCACTCAACGCTGACGAACGACAGCATTCCCAGCGCCATGACCTGCAGGGCAAGGCCGCTGAACAACGTGACCCGCAAGCCCATGTGCGCGGCGATCCAGCCGCCGACGAGATTGGTCACCACGCCGAAGAGCTCGTAGAACAGAAACAGAAACGCGAGCTCGACCGGGCTGTACCCGAGATGATGAAAATGCAACAGCACGAGCATGCGCAGCGCGCCGTCCGTGAGCGTGAACGCCCAGTACGCACCGGTCACCAACGCGTAGTTGCGAAGGCTGGTCATGGACCGCCTCTAGGCCAGGCTGCGTGCGACCTTGCGCGCGAGCTCGGCCATTCGATGGACGTACCCGATTTCATTGTCGTACCACGCAAGGACTTTCACCTGCGTGTCGTCGATGACCATCGTGGAGAGCGCGTCGACAATGGCCGACCGGGGATCGTCCTTGTAGTCGACCGACACGAGCGGCCGCTCCTCGTAGCCGAGGATGCCCTGCAGCGATGTCTCCGCCGCGTTCTTGAACAGCGCGTTGACCTCCGCGACCGTCGTCTTGCGCGACACTTCGAACACGCAATCGGTTAGCGAGGCGTTCAGTAGCGGGACGCGCACCGCGATGCCGTTCAGCTTGCCCTCGAGCTCGGGATAGATGAGCGAGATCGCAGTCGCTGATCCGGTCGTCGTCGGGATGAGGGAAAGGCTGCTGGCGCGCGCGCGCCGGAGATCCTTGTGCGGTGCATCGACCACGGTCTGCGTATTGGTGATGTCGTGAATCGTGGTGATTACGCCGTGGCGAATCCCGATCGCCTCGTGGATCACCTTCACCACTGGCGCCAGGCAGTTCGTCGTGCACGAGGCTGCCGTCAGCAAGTGGTGCTGCTCGGGTTCGTAGTTGCCGTCGTTGACGCCGACCACGACGTTCAGTGCGCCCTCTTTCACGGGTGCGGCGACAATGACCTTCTTGACGCCGCCCTCGAAGTACGGGGCGAGCAGCGCTGGAGTCCGGAACCTACCGCTGCACTCCAGGACGAGCTCGACGCCGAGCTCGCGCCAAGGAATTTCGCCAGGCACCGGCCGGTCGCTGAAGCCGAGCCGCTTGCCTTCAATCGAAATGCCCGCCTGCGTTGCTTCCACCTGGCGGTCCCAGCGACCGTGCACGGAGTCGAACGTCAGCAGGTGGGCGGCCGTCTCCGGACCACCCGAAATCTCGTTGATGTGCACGAATTCGAGATCGGGCCAGCCCCAGCCTGCTCTCAGGACGAGCCTGCCCATGCGCCCGAAGCCGTTGATTCCGATTCGCACTTGTCACCTCCGTTGCGCCGAAGACTCGTATCAGCGCGGGCACCAGGTGCACCGGTTCGCGCTCACTGACACGAACCCGGTCCCATGACCGTACGTAACTTCTGAACGTCCCTGTGCAGCTTGTCGTGAGCCGCGAACGACTTGATCGCTTTGAGGACGCGCCGGCACTCGTCGTCCTCTTGCTCGGCGATGCGGTAATAGATCCAGCTGCCCTCGCGGCGAGGCGCGACGATGCCGGCAGAGCGGAGCACGCCCAGCTGCCTCGACACGTTGGGCTGCGGCAGGCCGAGCGCTTCCTCGATGTGGCACACGCAGAGCTCGCCGTGAGTCAGCAGCGCAACGATCCGTACGCGAGTCTCGTCGCCGAGCGCGCGAAAGAGCCGCGTGATGGGCTGAACGTCCAGAGCGGCAACTTGCGGCAGCATGAAGCACGTCCTCTGCAAACGTGCCGGATTCGCGCACGCGCAGATCGTCGGTGACACAGAAACGTTACATGGCCCGCCCTCGAGCCGGCGACGACATACGCATATACGCATGTCGCGATCCGGTCAAGACTCAGGAGCTGATGCAATGTCAAAGAGGCCGGCGCAACCTTCGCTGCGCCGGCCTCCGGGGTCACGCGCGATCGCGCGGGTGCGATGGGACTATGGGCAGGTGCGGATCTCGGAGTTGCACACGCCACCTTCGTTCGCGGCGTCGCACTGGCCTGCACCGAGCTCGCTCAGGGTGATGAACCCGGCCGAGTTGGCGGCCTGGTCGGCGTAGAAGCGGTCGCAGGCGCACTTGATCAGGTCCTGCTCGCGGCGCGTGTTGGGAACGTTGTCGAAGTTGCGCGGAACGCCGTCGGCGCCTTCGAAGCCGTCGAACGAGTTGAACCAGAGGTTGCGCGCGAGCGGATAGCGGATGTCGTAGTCACCCGCCGCGGCGCAGGCCGTGCCGGTGCCGGTCGGATCGTTCAAGCGGCGAATGGTCGTCTCCGCCGGCAGGATGGCGCCGCCGGCGGCGTTGGGCGCGCGCAGCGCGAGCGGCTTGTTGGGGTTGAGCAGATCCGCGGAGAGGCCCGCGAAGCCGATGCTGCAGGGGCTCGCGTGCACGAGGCAGCCGATCTGCTCGGTCGCGTCGGGCTCGCGGCAGCCGGTCGAGCCGGCGTCCGGGAC